>ERZ1035006.903-NODE-903-length-21714-cov-5.359943_pt1 | contig 21714 bp, 14 predicted proteins | sample MGYA00520694_ERZ1035006 | MGnify/ENA primary metagenome ERZ1035006 (study PRJEB33766, sample SAMN09781746) | gut metagenome | biome: gut microbiome | host: Homo sapiens | place: Madagascar | study: EMG produced TPA metagenomics assembly of the PRJNA485056 data set... | reverse complement strand
GAACTGAACAGCTTCACCCTGGATTCCCTGCGGGGGCTGGATGAAACCATTCAGTACGGCCAGGGGCAGACCCGGAAAGCGCAAATGACCTGCTATTCCCGGGAATTGGGGGAAAAGCAGGCGGTATTAAGCCGTCTGGAGGGCACCCAGCGGGCCTGTACCAATCTGGTGATTCTGCTGGCCTCCTTCGGAATGCTGGGGCTGACCATGGTGCTGTATAGGAGGGGCCTTATGGGCTTTGACGGTGTTCTGACCTGTACCGTTGCCATGATGGGCTCCTTTGGCCCGGCGGCGGCCCTGTCCAGCCTGTCCAACAACCTGAATCAGACCCTGGCCAGCGGGGAGCGGGTGCTGTCCCTTTTGGAGCAGATCCCCGTAGTGGAGGAGATCCCCGGAGCGGAACCGGAAAACGCCCATGCTTTTTCCGGGGCAGAGGCGAAGAATGTCCGCTTTGCCTATGACCATGAGGAAATTTTGGAGGACTACTCTGTGAAGATCCAGCCGGGGAAAATCACCGGTATCCACGGGGCCAGCGGTTCAGGAAAATCCACCCTTCTGAAGCTGCTGATGCGCTTCTGGGATGTTTCTCAGGGGAGCGTATCCGTAGACGGCAGGGATGTAAAGACCATTCCCACCAAAACCCTGCGGGATATGGAGAGTTATGTAACCCAGCAGACCCACCTGTTCCATGACTCCATCGCCAATAACATTGCCATTGCCAAGCCCGGTGCCGCCAAAGAGGAAATCATAGCGGCGGCAAAAAAGGCATCCCTTCACGCATTCGTGATGACCCTGCCCCATGGCTATGACACAGAGGTGGGAGAGCTGGGAGATACCCTCTCCGGCGGCGAAAAGCAGCGCATCGGCATTGCCAGAGCCTTCCTCCACGATGCCTCCCTGCTTCTGCTGGATGAGCCCACCAGCAACCTGGATTCCCTGAACGAAGGGATCATTCTCAAATCCCTGAAGGAATCCGCCCAACAGAAAACCGTTATCCTGGTATCCCACAGAGCCTCCACCATGAGCGCGGCTGCGGTGGTTTACGAAATGGAAAACGGAAGAATTACCTAGCGATTTACAATCAATTCGGCTATCAGGAGGTTTTATTGTGAAAAAACGATCCGATTTTTCCAGGCTGATGGACTATGCAGGCAGGCATCGCATTTTGATCTATGCCTCCTGGGCCTTGTCAGCCCTCAGCGCTCTGACGGCGCTGATTCCCTTTTTGTACATTTGGAGAATTCTGCGGGATGTGCTGGCGGCAGCGCCGGATTACGGCAGGGCTGTGAACATCCCCCGTTACGGCGTGATGGCAGTGCTGTTTGCGCTGCTGTCCTATCTCATTTACATCGGGGCGCTGATGTGCTCCCACCTGGCGGCATTCCGGGTGGCGACCAATCTTCGCCTGACGGTGACGGCCCATCTGGCAAAGCTCCCTCTGGGCTTTACGGAGACCTTCGGCAGCGGCAAGCTGCGCAAGATCATTCAGGAGAGCACCGGGGCAGCGGAAACCTATCTTGCCCACCAGCTGCCTGACCAGTGGGGGGCTGTGGCGACCCCGGCAGGGCTTTTGGTGCTGCTGTTCGTATTCGACTGGCGGCTGGGGCTGTTGAGTCTGCTGCCTGTCTTCCTTGCGTTTGCCATTATGGCGGCCATGACCGGTAAGCAGATGGCGGAAAAAATGCGGCAGTACGGCAATGCCCTGGCAGCCATGTCCAACGAGGCGGTGGAGTATGTTCGGGGCATTCCTGTGGTCAAGACCTTTGGGCAGTCGGTATTCTCCTTCAAACGGTTTCAGGCTGCCATTGACGCATACGAAAAGTGGGTGGTTGCCTATACAAAGGAATTGCGCATCCCCATGCTGTTCTATACCGCTGCCGTCAACGGGGTGTTTGCCTGCCTCATTGCAGGTGGTCTGCTGCTGTCAAAGGATGGCGTGACGCCGGATTTCCTGCTGAATCTGCTGTTTTACATCATCATCACTCCGGTGATTTCCCTGACCCTGACGAAAATCATGTATATGAGCGAGAACAAGCTGATCGTTGCCGATGCCATGCAGCGGATCGACACCATTCTGGATACGCCGCCGGTATCCCCCGGCAAAACGCAAAAGCTTCCCCAGAACGGCTCTGTGGTGCTTCGGGATGTGCATTTCAGCTATGACGGAAAAACCGAGGTGATCCGGGGGGTATCCATGGATATTCGGACGGGGCAGACCGTTGCCCTGGTGGGCCCCTCCGGCGGCGGAAAATCCACCCTGGCAAGCCTGATCTGCCGGTTCTTTGATGTAAGCAGCGGCAGCATTTCTGTAGGCGGCGCAGATGTCCGGGATATTCCCAAGGAAGAGCTGATGGAGACGGTTTCCTTCGTATTCCAGAACAGCCGTCTGCTGAAAGGCTCCATTCTGGACAATGTAAAGCTGGGCAGACAGTCAGCTTCGGAGGAAGCGGTTCTGGAGGCCCTGGAAGCGGCTCAGTGCATGGACATCATTGAAAAATTCCCGGATGGGATTCATACCGTCATCGGCAGCCAGGGGGTGTATCTGTCCGGCGGGGAGGAGCAGCGCATTGCCATTGCCCGGGCCATGCTGAAAAATGCCCCCATACTGATTTTGGATGAGGCCACCGCCTTTGCAGACCCGGATAACGAAGCCAAGGTGCAGGCAGCGTTTCGGGAGCTGTCCAGAGGCAAGACTGTAATTATGATTGCCCACCGGCTGTCCACAGTGGCAAATGCCGACTGCATCTATGTGGTGCAGGACGGCCGGATCGCGGAAGCGGGCACAGAGGATGCTCTGCGGGCAAAGGATGGCCTGTTTGCAGGTATGCGGCGGGATTATCAGGCTTCTGTCCGGTGGAAGGTTGCAAAGGAGGGATAATGATGATCAAACGAATTCAAAAGGCCACGGCCAGTTCTCCTGAGGGAGCCCGGGCGCTGATTTGGGGGGCGCTGGCCTGTGCGGTGCAGAATGTGTCCTTCATGCTGCCCACCAGTCTGCTGTATTTTCTGGTTCGGGATCTGATGAACGGCACAGCCCATGGGCGGACTGCCTATTATATGTGCAGCTGTTTTGCCTGCTTTGTGTTTATTTTTATTGCCACATGGTTTCAGTACAACGGCACATATTTTGCTACCTACAAGGAAAGCGGCATCCGGCGGCTGACCCTGGCGGAACGGCTGCGGAAGCTTCCGCTGTCCTTCTTCGGCAAGCGGGATCTGGCGGATCTGACCAGCACCATCATGGCAGACTGCGAGGTGCTGGAAAAGGTTTGCTCCCATTTTATCCCCGGTATTTTCGGCTCGCTGATTTCTACGGTGCTGATTTCCGTGGGGTTGTTTGTCTTTGATTGGCGGATGGCGCTGGCGGCCCTGTGGGTCATCCCGGTGTCGGTGGCCATTGTGGCAGGCAGCTATCGGGTGCAGGACAGGGTTCAGGCCAGGACCATGGCTGCCAAAATGGCTTGTGCCGACGGTATCCAGGAGTATCTGGAAGCCCTGCGGGATCTCAAGGCCTGCAACGCCGAGGGGGAATACCTGTTCGGCCTTTCCCGGAAAATCCGCGGGGTGGAAAAGCAGTCCATTGCGGCGGAGCTGGTAACGGCTGTCTTTGTTGCCTCTGCCAGCATGGTGCTGAAGCTGGGCATCGCCTCTGTTGCGCTGACGGGATCGGCCCTTCTTCTCAGCGGGCGCATGGATGTTCTGACGCTGTTTTTGTTCCTGCTGGCGGCCTCCCGGCTGTACGACCCCATGCAGGGAGCTCTGCAAAATCTGGCGGCGATCCTTGCCATGCGCACCAACGTGGAGCGGATGAATGAGATTCTGGAATATCCCATTCAGGAGGGCAGCGAACAGCTTACCAACCAGGGCTGCGACATCGTATTCGACCATGTGGGCTTTTCCTATCAGAGCGGCGAACAGGTGCTGAAGGATGTATCCTTCACCGCAAAGCAGGGCCAGGTCACGGCGCTGGTGGGCCCCTCCGGCGGCGGCAAGACCACGGTCTCCCGGCTGGCTGCCCGGTTCTGGGACATTGACCGAGGCAAAATCACCGTCGGCGGCATGGATATATCCAAAATCGACCCGGAAACCCTGCTGCGGCTGTATGCCATCGTGTTCCAGGATGTGACCCTGTTTAACAATTCCATTCTGGAAAACATTCGCATCGGCCGGAAGGATGCCACGGACGAGGAGGTCATTGCTGCGGCGAAGCTTGCCAATGTGGATCAGTTTGCCGAAGCGCTTCCGGAGGGTTGGAACACCAACATCGGGGAAAACGGCTGCCGGCTCTCCGGCGGCGAGCGGCAGCGCATCTCCATTGCCCGGGCCTTTTTGAAGGATGCCCCCATCATCCTGCTGGACGAGGCCACGGCCAGTCTGGATGTGGAGAATGAAACCGCCATCCAGGAGGCGCTCTCCCGGCTCATTCAAAACAAAACCGTTCTCATCATCGCCCACCGGATGCGCACCGTTTCCGGCGCAGATAAAATCGTGGTTCTCAAGGATGGCGCGGCAGCCGAGCAGGGAAGCCCCGCACAGCTGATGCAGACCGGGGGCATTTTTGCCCACATGGTGCAGCTGCAGACGCAGAGCCAGCGCTGGACCCTTGGGAAAGGGTAAATCCGTTTCCACACAGGGCAAGAATCCGCAGTTTACCCATGGGAATGCTTGCCCTATTTCGACCCTTGAACATTACAGATTATGAAAAAATCCGGTTTTGTGTGATGATGTGAAGCCAAGCAAAGACGTGTATACCCGCGAAAAACCCTTTGATAAATCTCGTCTCAAACAAAAATCCTGCATCCTCACACAGAAGATGACACAGCCGCAGTATCCCCATACAACACCACGCCCATCCCGTTTCATAGCCGGGATGGGCGTGTTTTTTGCGGAATGTTGTGTCGATCCTGAGAATAGCCCTTCCCCAATCCCCGCAGTCCCCCTCGGTTGCCGTCCCTATGTACCCTACCACCCCCGCCTTTTAGCCAGCTCCAACATAGAAAAGCAGTATATTTCCCACCATGTCAATGATGTCTGCAACGGGGCGCCCTCCCGGATCCGCTGGGTTCGGCGGATTTCTTGCTTTTGAGCAACCGGTCTGTGGGACAAAAGTCATGCGCTTGCATCATTCTCTCTTGCTATTTGCCGTTTTGTCTGCTAAAATGAACGATAACAGTACTGTCGGTCTGGATTGTCGCTCCTGGCAGATCGCTTCGCTTTGAAAGCGCTGCCCTATGGCAGTGCTTTTTTGTATATTTCCCAAGAGGAGGAGAGGGCTTATGGATCCCACCGCGGATATCCAAAACACTGGGGGCCGCCCTTACCGGGAAGCGGATGCCTGTACCGATTTTGACATCTTACAATATCTGCCGGAGAAAGCGGGGGAGGAAGAAATGCCTGTATCTACAAAGGGTGCGATGAAGCAGATCAAGGCGTACATCGCCGCCAGAGGGTTCTGCTATCCGGAGGAGCTGATCGAGAATTTCTTTCTCAGCCTGAAAAGCAAGCCCTTTGTGATCCTTGCGGGGGTGTCCGGCACGGGAAAGACCCGGTTGGTTCGGCTGTTTGCCCAGGCCATTGGGGCGGAATGCAAGCTGGTTCCGGTTCGTCCGGATTGGAGTGACGGCAGTGACCTGTTCGGTCATTTCGATCTCGGCGGAAACTTTATCAAAGGGCCTGTGTGCGAATGTTTTGAGATGGCTTACGCAAAGCCCAATAAGCCGGTGTTTCTCTGCCTGGACGAAATGAATCTGGCCCGGGTGGAGTATTATCTCAGCGATTTTCTGTCCGTGCTGGAGACCCGGGAAAAGCAGGATGACGGGACGATCACCACGGAGAAAATCGCCCAGTATGAAAGGGGTATTCCGGATAATCTCTACCTTGTGGGCACTGTGAACATGGACGAAACCACCTTCCCATTCAGCAAGAAGGTTCTGGATCGGGCCAATACCATCGAATTCAGCTTTGTGGATCTGATCCCCAGCTTTGAATTTGCCGGTGCAGAGCCGGAAAAGCTGCTGCTTCCCAACAGCTTCCTGCGAACGGAGTATCTGAACCTGAGCGCCGACTGCGCCCAGGAGCAGCAGTATGTCATGGAGATCTGCGCAGAGCTTCAGAAAATCAATGAGATCCTTTTGAAGGCCAACGCCCATGTGGGCTACCGTGTCCGGGACGAGATCGTTTTCTATCTGCTGAACAACAAAGCTGAAGGCGGCCTTCTGCCCCATAACCAGGCGATGGACAACGCCATTATGCAGAAGATCCTGCCCCGGATCCAGGGCAGCTCCGCATCTGTGCGGGATATGCTCTGCCAGCTGTTTGTTATCTGCGCTTCTGACCATGAGCAGAAAAACGGCGACAGCGAATCCGAAAAAATGCGCAAGGTCTTGCAGGATGCTGCGATTCCCTGCCGCTATCCCAAGAGTGCCGAGAAGCTGGCGCTGATGGTGCGCAGATTTGAAGAGGACGGATTTACTTCATACTGGTTGTAATTTGAACTATAAGGGCAGCACTGCATAATTCAGCAAAAGATCCGCATCTGTCCGCAGACGCAATTGTGCGGGGTTGCCTAAGAACAAACGAAAGGGGGGCTGACCCATGGAGGAAAACGCAGTGGCAGAGGAGCTGGTCTATTTGCAGACGGATCTTCTGACTGTGACCATCAAGGGGCCGGCCTCCCATCCTGCTTTTCCGGGGGTTATCTTCCGGGAAAAGGAGGCCATGCTCCGGGTCTCCTGTGACGATCCCTTTGAACTCCAGCTGGCCGGGGACACGGAAACGGTGTCCTTGCAGACCTTTGGGCGGGCTGTCTGCACGCAGTACCGTATGCGGCCTTTGTTCTTTGAACAGCAGAGCTATGAGATCCTCTTGGAGCCGGAAAGCGGGCACAAGGTGGAATTCTGGCACGAAAATTACAATATCCGCAAGAACATCACCCCGGTGGGCCGCAGAGGGGAAATGCGATCCGGTGTGATCCGTTTCGGCAATGAAATCGGAATGTCTGATTTTATCGTCCGGGTGGATGGGAAGAACTATCTGAAGCTGACCATCGAGGTGTTTCCCTCCAAAATCGGCTACAAGGATGACTACAAGGCCATTGTGGCGGATGTGACGGCAGAGGTCTATAATCTGGTGTTTGACTTCCTGAAAAAGACCTATGCTTCCTTCGATATCGCTTCCACAGGGCAGGCATCGCCGGTGGAGTTTTTTGCCATTATCCGAAAAATCTACACAGAATTTCTGGCCGCATCGGACATGGTGCTGGCAAAACCCCACCACATTTTGCACACGGAGCATATCCTTTTGCCCGGTCACAAAATTCGGCGGACAGACAACAGAACCCTGCGGTGGATCGAAAAGCATCCGGATCATGCCCTGGGTTCCGGCGACCGAATTCTGGTGGACAAAGCCCTTGCCGTCCAAAAGTACGTCACTTATGACACAAAAGAAAATCGCCTGACGAAATATATCCTCCAAAGCACCGTCAAGCGTTTGGAGGATTTCCGGAAACGGTATGAAACCCTGGGACGGGAAGGGGACGATGCCGTAATAGACCAGCTTGACACCATGATCCGGGGCATCCGGCGCCGCTGCAACACCGGTTTTCTCCGGGAGGTGGAAGCGGTTCCTGCCAATTCCGGGATGTCTTTGGTATTCGGCATGGCCCCCGGCTATCGGGAGCTGTATCGCTGCTACCTGCTTTTGCAGCACGGACTGTCTGTAACCGGCAGCGTGTTTCAGATCTCGGTGAAGGATCTGGCGGTGCTTTACGAATACTGGTGCTTTATCAAGCTGAACAGCCTGATGAAACAGCGCTACCAGCTTCTTTCTCAGGATATCATCAAGGTAGCCGGGAATGGTTTGTGTGTGTCCCTGATCAAGGGTCAGCGCAGCCGTGTGCGGTACCGCAACCCCGAAAACGGCGAGCTGATTACCCTGACTTACAACCCAAGGGAGGATTCCGGTGCAACGGTCCCCCAAAGGCCGGACTGTGTCCTCTGCCTGAAAAAGAAGGGGGCACAAAACGACTACGAGTATGTTTTTGATGCAAAATACAGGCTGGATCCTGCCCGGGAGGGGAGCCGCTACCAGATGCTGTATGGAACCCCCGGCCCCCAGGAAGAAGATATCAACACCATGCACCGCTATCGGGATGCCATCGTTTACCAGCATGAGGCATCCCCCTACGAGCGCACCCTGTTCGGTGCTTACGTCCTGTTCCCCTACCGGGATCAGGAGGAATACCGCACGCACCACTTCTACCGCAGCATCGAAAAGGTAAACATCGGGGCCCTGCCCTTCCTGCCCTCTGCCACCACCTTGGTGACGGAAATGCTGGATGAGCTGATCTCCGATTCGCCGGAATCCGCATTCCAGCGGGCAACGCTGCCCGCCGGCATGGAAGCCCGCCTGGCCAAGGTGGATTGGAGCCGCCGGGATGTGCTGATCGGCACCCTGCGCAGCCTTGCCCAGCTGAAAGCCTGCATAGAGGGCTGCTTCTACTACATCCCCGCCCAGCTGATCCAGGAAGCGGATCTTCCCATCCACTATGTGGCTCTGTTCCAGACCCCGCGGATCTTCCCCAAGGATGCCGGTATCCGCTATTACGGCGAGGTTCTGCGCAGTGCCCTGGTGAAGCGAAAGAACATCCGGGAGGTCCCACAGACACGGGGCAATCCGGAGGAACTGTACTACCGCTACCAGATCCGGGAATGGCTCCCCCTGGAAAAGCCCATCCTCCCCAAGGAATCCGGCTTCGTACGGGAGTTTACCAATCGGTTCCTTCTGGAAAACGCCCAGGTCGTTCCCGAGCTTCTCCTGGGCTCCGAGGAAGAATACCGCTTCTATACGGAACTGAAACGCCGCACCGGACTGGCCCTGGAAAGCAGCGAAAGCGCCCAGGGCGGCTTTGCACTGGGCAGCACAAAAGTCCTCTTTGACGATGGGAAAATTCAAATATTCCGGGATGGAAAAAACGTCGGAAGCTGCACCATTGCAGAATTCTCCCGCCACCCCAACGCCGCCTTCCGCCAGCTGCAAAGATATGCTGCGGAGGGATGAGGGATCATAATCGGATAAGGTGCTTATCTTCGGATAGGCACCTTTTTTAAGCTGCATTTGGATAGAAATTGTATCGGCAATATTTCTGCTTTTGAATCGCACAAAATACATTGTTATCTTGCCGATAATATGGTATAATACACACAGAAAAGCAGCGCAGGAGGTAATTATGGAATATCTGTCTGTAGAGAAAACAGCTGAAAAATGGGGGATTTCCCAACGAAGTGTGCGCAATTACTGCGTCCAGGGAAGAATTGCCGGTGCAAAGCGTATCGGCAAGACTTGGTACATCCCGGAGGATGCACAGAAGCCGGGGAGGATTGCCAGAAAGAAGGCAGAGCCGACCCTTTTGCAAATCCTTGCGGAGCAGAAAGCCGCACGGATGACCGGGGGGATCTATCATAAGGTGCAAATCGACCTGACCTACAACTCGAACCATATTGAGGGAAGCCGATTGACCCATGACCAGACCCGGTATATTTTTGAAACCAATACCATTGGCATCGAAAACGAAGCGGTTAATGTGGACGATATTTTGGAAACGGCAAACCACTTCCGCTGCATTGACATGGTGATCGACAAGGCCCGCTCTGCGCTGACGGAAAAGTTTATCAAGGAGCTTCATTCTGTCCTGAAAACAGGCACCAGCGACAGTCGGAAGGACTGGTTCAACGTGGGAGAATATAAAAAGCTGCCCAACGAGGTAGGAGGCAGGGATACCACGCTGCCGGAAAATGTTGCCGCGGAAATGGAAACGTTGCTGGAAACCTACAACGCCCTTCCGGGTAAGAGCTTCGAGGATATTGTGGCGTTCCATGTGGCCTTTGAACGGATCCACCCCTTCCAGGACGGAAACGGCCGCATCGGTCGGCTGATTCTCTTTAAGGAATGTCTGAAATACAACATCGTGCCCTTCATCCTGGAGGATGATCTGAAGCTGTTCTACTACCGGGGCCTCAAGGAATGGAATCAGGAAAAAGGCTACCTGCTGGACACCTGCCTCACTGCCCAGGATCGGTTTAAGGTGTATTTGGATTACTTCCGGATCGTGTACTAGTGAACGTGAGCCAAATGACATTATTCTTTTTTGGCTGGGGCGGTTTATGGAAACTCTGAATAAATCGTCGGCGGCTGGCGAGCGGATCTTTTACCCCCATACTGCGGTTGGAAAATGGGAAATATAGCGCAGCCGTTGCCAGCGCAAGCTGGCTTACGGATGCGGCATACTCCTTGCGAGTACATACAGTATTCCCTCGTTTTCTGAACCTTGTCTGGAAACAAAATCTCTCGCTTCCGGCTCTTGCCGAGTTTATCAGAGCTTCCCAAGAAAGAGAGAAAATCCGTGTTGACAGTACCCCTGGCTGTGCATTATACTTAAATTGTATTCGTATGCCCCACGAATCTTTGGTGATAGCAAATGGAACAGAAAGTGCTTTTGGACGATAGGGGGGCATGGAGGGAAGTAACAGATTATGTTTTATTAAGATGATTGAACGTGCAAGAGATCGGTGGTACAGATCCCCGGATTGCACGATTCGGAACACAATCGAGTATATGACACAGCGGGGCAATCTTCGGGATGCACAGATTGATGCAATCAAAACGTACTTGTTTCTGAAAATTGGCTGTGAAAACAAGCCGTTGCCTGTCCTTTTTGCCAGTGGCAGATTTAATTCGTTGAATCTGGATGATTTGGAAATATCCCAACGGGTTCGTACTTATTTTTCTGAAAATCCGGCGGCGGTGGCACTCTATGAATACACTTGCCTGGTAAACAATGCAGATAATCAGCTTGCGGCAAAGCTAGCCAAGCAGATACGGACGGATGTGGAGGGAATTGCCTACACCCGGTTCTTTCAGAAAGTGTTTTATGGGGTTTCCTATACCGATTATCTGTTCAGCCTTCCTATGGGCGCAGGAAAGACCTATCTTATGGCGGCGTTCATCTATCTGGATTTGTATTTTGCCGGTAATGAACCCGACAATCCTGCGTTTGCACATAATTTCATTATACTAGCACCTTCCGGCTTGAAATCCTCTGTTGTTCCCAGCCTGAAAACCATTCAGAAGTTTGACCCGGCGTGGGTGATCCCGGAGCCTGCGGCTTCTGAGCTGAAACGCAAAATCTTCTTTGAAGTGCTGGATCAGGGGAAAACTGCCAATAAATCCAATAAAATCAAAAACCCAAATGTTCAGAAAATTGCAAGTCACCAGCCACTAACGGAATTGTTTGGCTTTGTTGCGGTGACAAATGCGGAAAAGGTGATCCTCGATCGTATACAGGAAAAGAAGGGCCAGCTGAGTTTCTTTGAAGAAAGCGATGATGAAAAAGACCGTCAGGCCAATGAACTGCGGAACCTGATTGGAAAGCTGCCTGGTTTATCTATCTTTATTGATGAAGTGCACCATGCGGTCAGTGACGAGATCAAGCTCCGTGCGGTTGTCAGCAAATGGGCCGAAAATGATACTGTCAATTCTGTCATTGGTTTTTCGGGAACGCCCTATTTGGAAAAGCCGGAGAAGGTTCCTGTCACAGATAAATTGACCATTGCCTCTGCGGAAATTGCAAATACCGTGTATTACTATCCTCTGATTTCCGGTGTGGGTAATTTCCTGAAGCGACCGATCGTAAAAATTTCCAATGTTGCAGACAGTCGTGTGATTATTGAAGCCGGTGTGCGGGAGTTTCTGGAGAACTACAAGGACACCGTGTATGCAAGCGGACTTACCGCCAAATTGGGCATCTACTGCGGCACCATTGAGAAGCTGGAAGAAACCGTGTATCCTTTGGTTTCCGGAGTCGTTTCAGAATATGGTTTGCCCTCAGATTCGATTCTGAGATTTCACAAGGGAAACAAGCAATACCCCCAGCCGACGGATAGCCAGATGCACTTTGATACCTTGGATCAGCCAGTTTCCAGAATTCGCATTGTCCTGCTGGTTCAGATCGGCAAGGAAGGTTGGGATTGCCGCAGTTTGACAGGGATTATCCTTTCCCAGGAGGGAGACTGCCCTAAGAATATGGTGTTGCAGACTTCTTGCCGCTGCCTTCGTCAGGTGGAGAAGGGAATGCCGGAGACGGCACTGATTTATCTGAATGAATCCAATGCAGAAAAGCTCAATGACCAGTTGGAGCAGCAGCAACGGATCTCCCTGAAAGAATTCCAGACGGCCGCCGCAGAAAGCCGAACTGTCAGGCGGTATGATCGCACAAAGTATTTGAAACTGCCCAAAATTGATTTCTATCAGCTTCGGGTAAATTATGTAACCCAACAGCTGGAGGCGGCTTCCCCTGTTCGGGACATCCCCAATGCAGGAAGTGCTGCCAAACGGCAAGAATCTGTCATTAAAACGACTGACCTGACCATGCAGCCAACAAGCATTCAGGTGGACGACACGGAGCGAGGCACTGTCCCGGCAAGTTTCTGCGCATGGCTGAGAGATATTGTGAAAGGCAGCTTTGGAACGCTGCAAATGGCACAGTTAAAACCCTATGAGGCCGCTTTGCGTGAACTGTTTGCGACCATTACCTTTTCCAGGGATGGTTCCTGCTACTATAGTTCCAGGTATGACCGGCAAATGGTGCAGGCCAATATACGCAAGGCCTTTTGCGATCGCCGCAGTTTTACCACAACGGAAGAATTGATCCCACAAACGTCCAGCCTGCTGAAAATCACAAATTTTACAGCTGAAATCACCACCACAACGCCGGAAGAATACTACCCAAGCCAGGATATGGTGGAACGAATTGTTCTGGATGACCGTGGGAAGCTGAAACCCAATGACAGTACCAGAAAGCTGATGAAGCTGGCCCAGGATACAGGAAATACAGCTATTTTGGAGATGCTGCAAAAGCAGAACACTTCCCATCCGCAGAAAAACCGCTCCTTCCACTATCTGCCCTACCATACGGGCAGCGGCTTTGAGCAGCGTTTTCTGGATGGTATCTTGGCAATGGAAGAACTGAAGCAGCTGGATTTGGAGGTTTACTACAACGGTGACCGGGCACTTACGGAATTCAAAATCAAGTGTTACAAAGGGGCATCCGGGGGCTGGAAATATGTGGGCATGTACACACCGGATTTCCTGATTGTGAAACGGCGGGATCATCAGATCCACCAGGCGATCATTGTGGAAACCAAGGGTATGATCTATGCCAATGACCCCACCTTCCGGGACAAGCGTTCCTTCATGGAGCGGGAATTTGTCCGGCAGAATAACGCAAAGTTCCAATATAATCGGTTTGACTATCTGTATTTGGAGGATTCCTGGCCGGAGGCAGAGAGAATTCGGATGACACATGAGAAGATATGTTCTTTTTTTAAGGAGAATGATACATGAAAAGAAATCCAGATTTAATCCGGGAAATTCTATTCTACATCGAACAAAACTATGAAGCTGGAGAAAAGTGGATTACATCGGTGGAGATAGAGGGCTATTCAGATGCGGTAATTGCAGAACATATTGTACTTGCATACCAAGACGGTTTAATTCAGGCTATTAAGGACGTGTCTTCGTGTAGCGGAATGGAATACTGGACTGGTAATCTAACAAGTGCCGGCTATGATTTTTTAGATAAAATTCGCGATGACTCCACCTGGAATAAAACAAAGACAGTTATTGCAGAAAAAGGATTGCCTATGTTGACAGGTACTATTAGTACAATTGCCAATGCACTTATTACATCGGCGACAGAGGGCGTGGCTAACGCTATCCTCAAAAAAGGGGGAATAGTGTAATGCCAATTAAATACGTCCCCTTTATCCCTGAGCCTGTGGAGGGACAGGCTGTTCTTGGAAATTTCAATCGTGTCCTGCGCTACAAAGGTGCGGACGAGGTTTCCATGACCATTCAGCGGGGGATGCCCCTATATGAAATGGAGAAGCAGGAAACGGTAGGCAAAAATCCGGACAACAACCTGGTTATCCGGGGCGAGTGCGTTTCTGCCTGTGCCTACCTCAAGGAACAGGGAATCCAGGTGGATCTTGTGTACATCGACCCGCCCTTTGCCAGCGGAGCGGATTACGCAAAACAGGTGTATGTCCGCAGAAATCCCAAGATTGCAGAGGCAATCGCTCAGGCGGAACAGGAACTGGACATTGCGGAACTCAAGTCCTTTGAGGAAAAAATGTATGGGGATGTTTGGGATAAGGAAAAGTACCTGAGCTGGATGTATGAAAACCTCATGGCGATCAAAAGTGTTATGAGTGAAAGTGCGTCTATTTATGTGCATCTGGACTACCATATCGGTCACTATGTAAAAGTCCTTTTAGATGAGATTTTCGGTGAGGATAATTTCAGAAATGAGATTATCTGGAAGCGTGCTACTGCTCATAGTGATGCTGAATTCTATGGAAACAATTTCGACTGTATTTACTTTTATACAAAGTCTCAGGCGCAGTATACATTCAACACAGTGTATCAACCTTACGATGAAGAATACATTGCCCGTTTCAATCGAATGGATCCTGATGGGCGCCGATGGGATAGTGGCAATCTTACTGCCAAAGGACTTTCTGGCGGTGGGTACGACTATGAGTATAAGGGATGCCGCTCTCTTTGGAGAATGCCTCTGGAAACAATGGAACGACTAGACCGTGAAGGTAGACTCCACATAACAAAGAATGGAGGTATTCGCTCTAAGGTTTATCTTGATGAATTACCTGGTATGCCTGCACAGGCGTTGTGGGCGGATGTCAAACCTGTCAACTCCCAAGCCAATGAAAAAGTTGATTATGCGACCCAAAAAACCAGAAACATTGGTTGAACGTATTATCAATGCTTCATCTGACAAAGGTATGCTCGTAGCCGACTTCTTTGGCGGCAGTGGTGTTACCGCCGCGGTTGCCCACAAGCTGGGCCGTCGGTTTATCCACAGCGATATTGGCATCAATTCCATCCAAACGGCCCGGGATCGTCTGAAAGGGGGCGGCGCAGAATTCGACGTGCTGGAAATCAAAGATGGCGTTCAGCTGTACCGCAATCCGGTGCAGACCATGGATAAGATCAAATCCCTGATTCCCGGCCTTCATAGTGAAGACAGCCTGGATTCTTTTTGGGCAGGGGCGATCTCAGACAGCAAACAGGGAACGATACCGGTTTATCTGCCCAATCTGATGGACAGCACCTCCAAGCTGCTGGACACTGTGCTTGTCAATCGGGTCATTCACCAGGCAATCCCGGAACTGGATCCTGCTGTCAAAAAGGTTATTCTATATTACATTGACATTTCCGACGAGGCGGAGATTCAGAAATTCATCGCGGACGATGACAGTACATCTGTTGAAATCGAACTGCGGGATTTGAAGACGGTTTTGGATGATGTGGTCATTGGGGATTACGCAGAATTCCACTGGGAGCAGACCGCCGAAGGGCTTTTGGACAACTATACCGTCACCATCGACCGTTTTATCAGCGACCGGGTGCTGGGAAAAATCATGGAATACAACAACAAGGCACGCTTGAATACCAAGAAAGCCTTTCGGCCCATTGAAATCAGTGAAGAGGGTTTGGAACTGATTGAGTTTCTCAGCGTAGATTGCACCGCCGCCAGCGGAGAATGGCACTCCGACAGTGAAATCAAAATCGACAAACTGGGGTATGTCGTTTGTAACGGAAGGAAAACCAAGGCGTTCTGGGATGGCTGTATCCGCACAGAGCAACAGCCCTTGCGCCTAAAAATCCGCAATATCTGTGGAGATGAAACAATCTGGGAGATATAAAGGAGGATAAAACATGAAGCGTTCCGAAATCAACAAGGCGTTAAAAGAGCTGGAAGCCATGTGCCGGGAGTATCGCTGCTACCTGCCTCCCTTCTGCCACTTTACCCCGGAGCAGTGGCGGGACAAGGGCCATGAATACGATGAGATCCGGGACTGCTGCCTGGGCTGGGATATCACCGACTATGGCATGGGGGACTTTGACAAAATGGGCTTCTCCCTGATTACCATCCGCAACGGCAGCCAGACTATGCCGGACAAATATCCCAAGGTCTATGCGGAAAAGCTGCTGTACCTAAAGGAAGGACAGTATTCCCCAAACCATTTCCACTGGTATAAGACGGAGGATATCATCAACCGGGGCGGCGGAAATGTGCTGATCCGGGTTTACAACTCCCTGCCGGATGAGTCCATTGACTACGAAAGCGACGTGACGGTGCATACCGACGGCAGAACCTACACCGTTCCCGCCGGTACCCAGATCCGCCTGACCCCCGGCGAGTCCATTTATATCCAGCAGCACCTGTACCACGACTTTGAAGTGGAGCCGGGAACCGGCAATGTGCTGCTGGGAGAGGTCAGCCAGTGCAATGACGACAGCAAGGACAACCGCTTCAACCCGCCCATGGGCCGCTTCCCGGCCATCGAGGAGGACGAAGCGCCTTACCGTCTGCTCTGCACCGAGTACCCGGCAGCCCGGGATTAAGGTCTGCCAGACCCGGCAAAAAGCCGCCCTGCACATAAAAAAGCCCGACTCCTGTACAGATGCCATCTTCCCCGGGGAAAAGCCGCCTGCATCTACCACTGGGGCACCTACCAGTCCATAGACACCTCCTACCGCAAGCGCCTGTCCTTCTGCCGGGACAATGGCCACGAGATCCTCTCCGACGCATACGAATTCTGCATCAACGACTACATCTCCTCCGGGGATGAAAATGAGTACATTACGGAGATCTTTTTCTATGTGGGGGATTGAACTTGACGAACTTGCGTATTGTCGGAAATTTCTGCTTCTGTAAACCTGCGTATTGTTGAAACTTTTTGCAATTTTAATATTGCGTATCGCTGTTCCCCAAAGCCAGAGAGGCCATTCGGTACCTGCTTGCCGATGGGCGTTATGATTATATGGAAACCGGCGCTCTCATTTCCATTAAGAAAGGACAAAATACAAAATGAACCCCATTGAGGTCAAATCCGGTACACGCTATACGATGGATTCGCTGCTGAAATTCAGGGAGAAATACAAAACCAGGATCGGCGGCTGCTATATCATCCATCCCAGAAATCTGATTGTAAATGACGATATTCTCTGCATTCCACCGTATATGACCATTTGCCTGTAGGTTTTCCTCTCCCCCTGTGCATCTGCATTTTCCATGTGCGGCGGCTAAGGCGAGAATTATGTTACAGAAGGCAGGGGAAAAGGTCGGAATTATGTTACAGAGACGGGGACGAAACCTTGGAATTATGTTACAACGCAAATTCTACGACAGCACAGCAAAAAGTGGGAGCCGCCCTCCAGCGGTTCCCATTTGCCCAACATACCTATCATAGCATATGGGCCAGCTTATTTCCATTCTCACTTTATCCAATCTTTGCCCTTTTTTCTTATGGAACATCCCATCTTGCAAACAGGGAAAAGCTGGGGTATTATGAAGATACAAAAAAGGAGTGAGTCCAATGTACTAACAATCTCCAAATATAAGAAAGCGAGGTTAACCACAGATGGAACCCACCTTTGAAATGGAATAACCCTCGATCATCGCAGTGATTAGGCGATTGGTCGAGGGTTATTTCTTTGTTATAGGGTTGGGGGCGTATTGTCGGTGGGTGCAACCCCGGCGGCGCAGAGGGTAAGACAGTGCAAATTCGGCGGCGCAAGCCGCCCTTGGCTCCCCCTATGGGGGAGCTGGCGAGCGATCAGCGAGCCTGAGAGGGCGTTTGCAGTTGCAAATATGGAAAAAGTGCGGAGATTGCGGCTGGGTACCCTCTCAGTCACGGCTTTCAGCCGTGCCAGCTCTCCCATAGGGAGAGCCAAGGGGCGGGCTTCGCCCGCCCAGTCTCGTCCAGCACAATCTGCCGAACCGGGCGACCCCCAACGGTGTGGGTTGACTGCCAAGGTGGCAGGCTCGTCATAGCCAGCGGGGGCACCCCGCCGCCTTACCTTCTGCAAACCGTCTCCTGCAAGGCTGCCAATTTATCGGCAATGCACACCACCCAGGCTTCCCGGGAGGTGGGGATCCGGGTGGGGTTCAGGGGCCACATGTGGCAGTAGATCACTTTGGCTGTCCGGTGGTCGATGCCCAGGTAGGTCTGGGCGTTCCGGCAGGCCCGGGCGGCGTGGGTGAAGCCGTGGAGGCGGTGGGTGCCGTTGTCCTTGTGGTGCCAGTCGTACAGATAAAAATCATGGAGCATGGCCCCCTGAAGCAGCACCTGGGGATCACCCCCCAGGTTCAGGCGGCGGTCAATGCGGTAGCTGAGCCGGGCCACCCGCTCGCAGTGGTCGTAGGTGGAAACCCGGCCGTGCTGGATGAAATTGCGCATATTCTGAACCCGGCGGTCTGCCTGCACCCTGCGCAGAATATCCTCCGCCACCCACTCCGGGCAAGCCGTCCTGCCCAGCCGAAGAACTGATTCCATACGATACTCCTTTTTTACGGTAATTTCAAAATTCCGATGGGATCGGATGTTGATTTTTCCTCAAGTGTGGATTATTATAGACATATCCTCCGGGGATGGCAATGACCAGTTACACCCCGGTGAGGGATTATTCTACAGCTGCTTAGTAAATGGGGCGTAACTATGGACAGAAGAATTCAGAAAACCAAGGCCGGCATCCGCAGAGCCTATTTTTCCCTGCTCCGGGAGGATCCCAAGGGGCGGATCACGGTGGCGGAGCTGACCCGGCGGGCCAATATTGACCGGAAAACCTTCTACCTGCACTACAGCTGCCTGGACGAAATCGTGGAGGAGTTTGGAGACGAAACGGTGAACGCCCTGCTGACCCGGCTGGCGGAAGCCCGGAAAACGGAAAATCCTGTCTCTGTGCAGACCTTTTTCCGGATTCTCAGCGAGCTGCTGGCGGAGAATATGGACTGCTACCGGCTGCTGTCTCTGGGAAGCCACCCCTTTTTCTGGGAGCGGATTCAGTCAGTCCTGGTGGACATTCTTCTCAGTGCCTACGCCGGGCAGTTCCGTCTCCCGGCGGAAACGGTGCGGCTGTACTGCGACTTTTTCATTTCCGGCATGATCCACCTGTACCGGGACTGCCTGACGAAACCGGAGCGCATCACCCCGGCCCAGATGGAGCAGGTCATTGTGGATATTGCCGCCGGCGGGCTGACGGGCTTAGTCGAGAAGGGGCCTTTGGAATAAGAATAGAATTTCATATCACCCGTAAACCAGGGGTTGCCTTGTTAACAGCGACAAAGGCAGGTCCTGGTTTTTGTATGTTTTGCACAGAAAGACAGGTGTGTGTACGCCAATTTACACAATTTTGCAATGTGACGAAAGAAACCATTGAAATTAACGCCGTTTTCATGTATAATGTCACTATTCGGGTGTCCGAGCCCACATGGAAGGAAGGTTCCTTCCCGAAAGGAGAATTGACAACTATGTATACTGTTAACGCGATTCGAAACATCTGTCTGCTGGGCCACAGCGGCAGCGGCAAGTCTGCCCTGGCTGAGAGCTTACTGTACATGACCGGTGCCATTGACCGTATGGGCAAGAATGCCGACGGTAACACCGTTTGCGACAGCGATCCGGAAGAGATCCGCCGCCATATTTCCATCTCCGTGGTTCCCCTGGAATACAAGAACACCAAGATCAATGTCCTGGACACCCCGGGTGCCTTCGACTTCTCCGGCGCCGTGATGGAAGCCCTCCGTGCCGCCGATGCCGCCATTCTGGTGCTGTCTGCCAAGGACGGCATTACCGTCGGCTTTGAGAAGGCCTGGAAGTATTGCGAAGAGCGCAATATGCCCCGCTTTGTCTACATTTCCAAGGTAGACGAGGACAATTCCGACTACAACGCCACCTTTAACGCCCTGCGGGAAAAGTACGGCAACAAGATCGCCCCTGTGGTGGTTCCCATTTGGGACGAATCCAAGCGGGTCATCGGCATCATTGATGTGCTGAACAAGCGCGCCTACGAGATGCAGAAGCTCAAGAGAGTGGAAATCGAGATCCCTGAGGGCAAGGAAGCCGTTATCACCGAGTTTAACGATGCCCTGAAGGAAGCCGTTGCCGAGACTGACGAGGAGCTGATGGATCGGTTCTTCGAGGGCGATGACTTCACCTACGCCGAAATGATCAAGGGTCTGTACACCGGTGTCCGGGAGCTGAGCCTGTTCCCCGTGCTCTGCGGCTCTGCCGTCAGCTGCCTGGGTTCTCTGATGCTCATGGACTCCGTGCTGGATCTGCTGCCCAACCCGGTTCAGGGCAACTACCACAAGGCCACCAAGGCCGACGGCACCACCGAGGAATTCGTGGTGTCCCCCGGCGGCGTGCCCTCTGCCTATGTGTGGAAGACCGTCTCCGACCAGTACGGCAAGTACTCCTATATCAAGGTGCTCTCCGGTGAGATCACCCCCGATACCACCCTCATCAACGCCCGCACCGGCGAAAGCGAAAAGCTGGGCCGTATGTATGTGATGTGCGGCAAGAAGGCCACGGAAGTCAAGGCTCTGGGCTGCGGCGACATCGGCGCTCTGGGCAAGATGGACAAGGTCCGCACCGGCGATACCCTGTGCGATCCCAGAAAGGTTGTCTCCCTGAAGCAGATCCCCTACGCACCTCCCTGCTACTCCATGGCCATTGCCCCCAAGGTAAAGGGTCAGGAAGACAAGGTGGGCACCGGCCTGAACCGTCTGAACGAGGAAGATCCCTCCTTCACCCTGGTCAACAACGCCGAGACCCACCAGATGGTGATCTCCGGCCAGGGCGACCAGCAGCTGGACGTTCTGGTTTCCAAGCTGAAGTCCCGCTTCGGTGTGGATGCCGAACTGATGCCCGCCAAGATCGCCTACCGGGAAAAGATCAAAAAGACTGTGGAGGCTCACGGCCGTCACAAGAAGCAGACCGGCGGTTCCGGCCAGTTCGGTGACGTGTGGATCCGCTTCTCTCCCCAGGAGGAGCAGGATGAGCTGATCTTCGACGTGGAGGTTGTCGGCGGCGCAGTACCCAAGAACTTTAACCCCGCCGTGGAAAAGGGCATCCAGGAAGCCATTTTGAAGGGCCCCCTGGCTGGCTACCCCATGGTCGGACTGAAGGCCGTGCTGTACGACGGCTCCTACCACCCCGTGGACTCCAACGAAATGGCCTTTAAGATGGCTGCCATCCTGGCCTACAAGGAAGCCATGCCCAACGCCATGCCCACCCTGCTGGAGCCTGTTGGCTCCCTGGCCGTCACCATCCCCGACAGCTACATGGGCGACGTCATCGGTGACCTGAACAAGCGCCGGGGCCGCATCATGGGCATGAATCCGGACAACGCCGGCAACACTGTTGTGGATGCCGAAGTTCCCATGGCAGAAATGGCCACCTACGCAATCGACCTGCGGGCCATGACCCAGGCCAGAGGCTCCTTCACCCTGACCTTCGAGCGCTACGAGGAAGTCCCCAAGCAGTACCAGGACAAGATCATCGCAGACGCAAAGAACGATTAAAATTAGCACCAGCCGGAAGTTTGCAGCTTCCGGCTGGTTTTTTGTGGGGATATTTCGATGCGCTGGGCGGAGCAGCCGCCCCTTGGCTCTCCCTATGGGAGAGCTGGCACGGCGTAGCCGTGACTGAGAGGGTGTACGTAGTAGCAAATATGGAAAGAGTGTCATGACTGAGAGGGTAACCAGCTGCAATCTCCGCATTTTCCCGAAATTTGTTACTGCCTACGCCCTCTCAGGCTCGCTGATCGCTCGCCAGCTCCCCCATAGGGGGA
>ERZ1035006.901-NODE-901-length-21733-cov-23.240936_pt1 | contig 21733 bp, 26 predicted proteins | sample MGYA00520694_ERZ1035006 | MGnify/ENA primary metagenome ERZ1035006 (study PRJEB33766, sample SAMN09781746) | gut metagenome | biome: gut microbiome | host: Homo sapiens | place: Madagascar | study: EMG produced TPA metagenomics assembly of the PRJNA485056 data... | reverse complement strand
CGGCATGCAGGAGGCAGCAGATGATCTACACGAAGAAGCAGCGGCAGCTGCTGGAGCTGTGGAAGCAGAAGAAGCTGTGCCGGATTAACCTGCTGGAAGGTTCTGTTTCCTCCGGGAAAACGTGGGTGTCACTGGTGCTGTGGGGCTTCTGGGTGGCAACTATGCCAACAGACAAGCTGTATCTCATGTGCGGCAAGTCTCTGACCACCCTGAAACGCAACTGTCTGATACCGCTGGAAGAACTGTTCGGGCGGAGCAATTTCCAGTTTTCCACTTCGGCGAAGGAGGCGTATCTGTTCGGCAGGCGCATCCTGTTGGAAGGGGCGAATGATGCGCGGAGTGAATCCAAGATCCGCGGTCTGACCTTGCAGGGAGCGTACTGTGATGAGCTGACACTGTTTCCGAGGGACTTCTTCGTGATGCTGCTGTCCCGTCTGCGTGTGCCCGGCGCAAAGCTGATCGCCACCACCAATCCAGACAGCCCGGAGCACTGGCTGAAAAAAGAATACATCGACAGACGCACGGAGCTGGATATGCTTGTCGTGCGTTTTTTGTTGGACGACAACACCACGCTGGATCCGCAGTATGTGACCGCTGTCAAGGCAGAGTATACCGGCGTATTCTACAACCGGTTCATTCTGGGTGAATGGTGTCTGGCGGAGGGCATTGTCTATCCCCAGTTTGGCCGGACACAGCACGTGCGGCAGCTGGACAGCCCGCAGGGCAAGTGGTACATTTCCGTAGACTACGGCACGCAGAACGCCTTTTCTGCGGGGCTGTGGTGCTATGACGGGAAGCAGGCATACCGTGCCGCAGAGTGGTACTACAGCGGCAGAGCACAGCGGCGGCAGCTGACCAATGCACAATATCTGAAGCACATACAGGCACTGGCAGGCGGCCGGAACATTGAAGCTGTCGTCGTGGACCCGTCAGCAGCTTCGTTTATCACGGAACTGCGGCAGGCAGGTTTTACCGTGCGGAAAGGGAAAAACGATGTGGTGGACGGTATCCGCAGAGTTTCCACGGCATTGCAGCAGGGAAAGCTGTTGTTTTCGCCGGCGTGTCAGGACTGTATTCGGGAATTTTCCCTGTACCGCTGGGACGAAAAGGCAGCAGAGGACAGACCGATCAAGGAGAACGACCACGCTATGGACGACGTGCGGTATTTTGTCAACACCGTTCTGCGGCAGCCGGTAACGCTGTCCCACTCCGGATTGACGTTGTGAGAGAGGTGAGAAAATGTTATATCCAAGACAGGAATATTACATCATGCCGCAGGAAACGGAACTGACGGCGGAAAAGCTGCGGGAGTGGCTCCGCCGGCATCAGCAGGACTGCAAGCGTATGCAGTACCTGAAAGACATGTATGAGGGACGGCACCCGATCCAGCTACAGCCGAAGAAAGAGCCATGGAAGCCGGACAATCGCATCATCTGCAATCACGCCAAGTACATTGTTGACAGGTTCAACGGGTTCTTTTTGGGGATTCCGGTAAAGACGATGCACCCAGATGAAGCGGTTTCGGCGGAACTGGAGGAGATCCAGAAGTACAACGATCAGGACGACAACAACGCGGAGCTGTCGAAGTATTGCAGCATCTACGGCAGCGGCTTCGAACTGCTGTACACCGATGAAGATGCCAGAATCCGCATCACCTATCTTTCGCCGCTGGAATGCTTTCTGATCTACGATGATTCCGTGGCGAGAAAGCCGCTGTACGGCGTGCGGTATTATAAAAACACCGACGGCGAAACTGTGGGCAGCGTGTTCACGGCATCGGAGATGATCCCGTTTTCTGACAAGGACGGTCTGCACTTCGGTACACCGGAGCCGCACTATTTTGGCGGTGTGCCGCTGATCGAGTACATCGAAAACGAAGAACGGCAGGGTGCTTTTGAACAGGTGGAAAGTGCGATCACCGGCTATGAAAAGGCGATCTCCGAAAAGGCAAATGATGTGGACTATTTCGCCGACGCATATTTGCTGATGCTCGGGGTAAAGGTGGACAAGGACGACCTGCACTTCATGCACAGCAACCGCATTATTCACGTGGGGGAACTGGATGCGGAAGAACTCAACGCCGTCCGGGTGGAATTTTTGCAGCGTCCCTCGGCGGACACCACGCAGGAAAATCTGCTGAACCGGCTGGAAGATCAGATCTACACCCAGTCCATGGTGGCGAACATTTCAGACGAGGACTTCGGCGGCAGCTCTGGCACGGCGTTGGCGTATAAGCTTCAGCCGATGCGGGACCTTGCGGCGGGGAAAGCAAGGAAGTTTTCCAGCGGCATGAACCGGCGTTGGCAGCTGGTCGCGTCTTCTCCGGCTTCCAGAATGCCGGCGGACGCGTGGAAAGCGATCACATACAGGTTTACGGAGAATCTGCCGAAGAACCTGCTGGAGGAAGTACAGGCAGCCGCACAAATGGCTGGCATCACTTCCCGCGAAACCCAGCTTTCCGTGATCTCCGCGGTGGACGACCCGCAGACGGAGCTGCAAAAAATCGAAGCGGAAAATGGCACGATTCCGGAGGACGGCTACAAGGCGGAACGCAGTGCCGGCACAGAGGTGACTGCCGATGCCGAATAAGTCCTCTCCGGCGTACTGGCACGACCGGAAAGTACAGTATGATGAAACCCTAGGCAAAGACGAAAAACGGCTGTACAGCAAGCTGGCGGCGTACTATGAGAAAGAAGCGGCACGGCTGGACAAAGAGATCGCGGCGTACTACGCCAAGTACAGCGTCAACGGCGTTTTGTCGTACCGGAATCTGCTGGAAACGCTGCCGGACGAGGACAAGCTGCTGCTGATCGAACAGCTGGACGAGTTTGTAAAAAAATATCCGGCGTATGCCGACCTTGTGCCGGTGCGGGAATCGATCTACAAGCTGAACCGGCTGGAGGGGCTGCGGCAGTCCATTGCCATGCAGCAGCTGCACATGGGAGCCTATGAACAGCAGCAGGCGTTGGCGTTTTTCCAGCGCCAGGCTCTGCGGTACGCCAACGGGGCGGCTTCTTTTCTGGGACTGGGCAGCAGCTTCTGCCGGCTGGACAGCGATGTTATTCGTGCCGCGGTAGGGAACAAGTGGTGTGACGGCAAGGACTTCTCGGAGCGTATCTGGGACAACCGGAAGAAGCTGGGGAACACCCTGCACACGCAGTTTGTCAACGGTGTAATCCGCGGGGACGATTACCACCAGCTGGCACGGCAGATTCGGGCGAAGTTCGTGAAAGTTTCCCAGAAGAACGCGGAACGGCTGACCTTTACGGAGGACACGTATCTTTCCAACGAGGCAGCCATGCAGGTGTTTGAACGGGAAGCCGCAGTCACGGAGTACGAATTTGTGTGCACCGGTGATGCGGAAACCTGTGACATCTGCCGTGGGTTGAGCGGGGAACGGTTTCCGATCTCCCAGCGTATGCCGGGGACGAATTTCCCGCCCATGCACCCGTGGTGCCGGTGCTTTTTTGATCCGGTGATTCCAAGCTTGGCAATTTTGCGGGAGAGCAAGCAGAAAGAAGCCGCCTCCAGTGAAAAACAGGACGCAATCTTGTTGACAGATTCGCAGGGTAGTGGTATAATAAAAAAGAAAGGCAAGTACAAATCAAAATACAGTACTGCGGAACGTGCGGAACGTTCTAAAAAGGCAAAAACTGTTTGCGACAGAGTGCTTTCCCAATTGCACCGAGATGCAAGCGGTGCAATCCTTGACAAAACTGCAAAAACCGCTTCTGGGAAAGAAGTCGAGATTGTTACTACTACGTCTTTATACGGGGAGCCAAACAGTATCACACAAACCGTGAACAAAAGAGGCGGAGTGAACCGAAACTACTACGATGCAAATGGAAATCAATTTTTGCAAATCAGCAACAACGGACATGGCAATGTGCCAGAAGAAGACAAGGGAGTCTACGGAGAACACGCCCATGATTACACTATCAACAAAGCAGGGAAGTTGCGGCGAAAAGATGCAAGAGAGCTTACAGAAACAGAGCGAAGGGAGAATAGCGATATATTATGAAAAGCTTAACCGAAATCAAAGATAGCCTAAGAAACGCACTCAGCCTTGATTTCTCCTACATGGGAAAAGACGGGTACGTCGATTGCTGCTATAACACAGAGCTGGAAAAGGACGTATACCATCTTCGATACGGAACAGATGAATACGACGTAACAACGGAAGATGAGGTTTTTACACTGCCGTTTGTAGCAGGCAAGTCGTTGTCGGAAATTTATGAGGATATTGAGCTTCAGCCGTGTTAAAAAGCTAAGTGAAATAGGACAAAAAGATTTTTTTGGAGATGATACCGTGGCAAAAAACGACATGGAAGTTATCATGTACAAAATCCTCCGGTACTTGTACGAGTGCATGAAGACTGGGAAAACGCCGGATCTGGCAGACATCATGTGGAATTGTAAGATGTTTGACATTCCAAAGGCATACTGGCTTGCGATCATGCAGGAGTTGATCGAAGACGAGTATGTTGACGGCTTGCGTTTTGTTGGTGCAAAAGACATGGAACAGGTGCTGCAAGTTGGGAATATCAAGATCACCAAAAAAGGGCGTGACTTTTTGAAAGATGAATCTGTGCTTTCCAAGATCAAGCCTGTTTTAGGCACTGGATTTGAAGCCCTTGTAACTGCTGTGGCATCTACAATTATGCCGTAAAAATATTTTCAAGGCTTCTCAAAATGTGCGGTATTTTGAGAAGTAAAACCGAATATCACAAAAAGCATCTCAAACGAGGTGCTTTTTTCATGCCCGAAAGGAGAAACCTATGGAACAAAAGGCAAAAGAAATCCTGCTGGAAAAGCTGGAAGAAATGGCAGAAGTCACACCTGATGCGTTTGACGACCTGCAAGGCTACGCGGTGTTGTGCAGTGCTATGGCAGAGATGTGCAACGCTATTACACAAAAGGCGTAAATCAGCCCCGACCATGGGCGAAAACTGGTGGAGGGACGGAAAACAAGAACGATTCAGCCAGCGGGTACGGCGTTCTTCATCGAAAAATCAGCATCTGAGCGATCAGGTGCTATTTTTATACCCTAACGAAAGGAGCGAGGGAACATGCAGATGCTGTTTTTCTACGGTACATTCTGTCCGCCCTGCACATCGACGCAGAAAGCGGCAGAGCAGTATGCCGCAGAGGTGGGCGTGCCGCTGTATACGTTCCGCTGTGACGATGTGTACGGCGGCAACGATATGGCACGGCAGAATCACGTGCAGCACATTCCGTGTCTGATTCTGAAAACCGATGCAGGCGAGGAGCTGACACGCACCGAAACGGCACACACGCCGGAAACACTGCATCAGTCGTTTGATGCGTACCTGAAGGAGGTGAAACCGAGTGCATGATGAGGGAAATCCGAATATCGACACTACAGCCGCCGGAACAACCGCCGGCAGCGAATCCGAAGCCGCAAAAGGCTCCGCAGAAAACGCCGCCGGTCAAGGGCAGCAGCAAGCCGAACCGCAGGGAGAAATGACCGCAGAAGCCGTTGCAGCACTGGTGCAGAGTGCCCTGCGGGACTTTGCACAGCAACAGCAGGCACAGCAGACCGAAGCGGAAAAGCTGGCAGGCATGAACGGCACACAGCGGCTGGAATACGAACGGGACAGCTACAAGAACCAGCTGGAACAGCTGCAAAAGCAGATGAACCTGTCCCAGATGCAGGCGGCCGCACGGTCGATGCTGGCGGAAAAACATATCCACGCCGCAGACGGGCTGATCTGTGCCATTGTGACGGAAGATGCGGAAACCACCAAGAAAAACGTGGAGGATTTTGCAAAGATGTTTACCGATGCAGTGGAAGCCGCTGTCAAGGAACGCCTGAAATCCGACACGCCGCGAACCGGCGTACCGGCGGGAAAAATGACCAAGGAACAGATCTTCGCAATCTCGGACGCAGAACAGCGTATCGATGCCATTCGAAAGAATATAGACCTGTTCCAGTGACGAAAGGAGAAAAAACATGGCAGTACAGGAAAACACCAACTTGACGACCGACTTTGCGAAAGCACAGTCCATTGATTTCGTAAACCGCTTTACTGGCGGTATCAAGAAGCTGCAGGAGATGCTGGGCATCACCAGACGGCAGGGGCTCTCGGAGGGCTCCACGATCAAGACTTACAAGAGCAGCGTCACACTGGCAGACGGCAACGTGGCAGAGGGCGATCTGATCCCGCTGTCTAAGGTGGAAAAGACACTGGACAAGACCTATGAACTGGCGTACAAGAAGTACCGCAAGGCAGTGACTTTGGAAGCGATCCAGCGAAGCGGATTCGATCAGGCAGTACAGGAGGCGGACACCGCCCTGCTGCGGAAGATCCAGAGCAACATTCGCACAGACTTTGCTTCTTTCCTCGCCACCGGTACCGGCACAGCTGCCGGAAACACCATGCAGGCAGTTGTAGCAGATGCGTGGGCGAAGCTGCAGGTGCTGTTCGAGGACGACGGTGCCGGAAAGGTCATCGTTCTGGCGAACCCGATGGACGTTTCGGCTTATCTGGGCAGTTCGGACATCACCACACAGAACGCGTTCGGCATGACCTATTTCAAGGCGTTTCTGGACGTATCCATGATGACAAATGCCAGCGTGCCCAAGGGCAAGATCTATGCCACTGTTTCGGACAATATCAATCTGGCATACCCGTCCATTTCCGGCGGCGAGATCAGCAAGGCGTTCCACTTCACCACCGATGAAACCGGTCTGGTGGGCATCACACACGCCGCAGACTACAGCCGCACCAACTACGAAACGATCATTCTGACGGCTCCTACCCTGTACGCAGAACGTCTGGACGGCGTTGTGGTAGGCACCATTTCTGCGGAATAATGGGGCTGTTGGAACGGGTGCAGGTACGGCTTGCCGGCGAGCCGAAAACAGATCAGACAGAACAGCTGCAGGAACTGTGTGATCTGGCAAGCGTGCGTATCTGCCTGCGGGTGCGGGAACCGACACTTCCCGACCTGCTGGAGCCAATTGCAGCCGATGCTGTGGTGAAGCTGTGGCGGCGGTGGAACTATGAGGGGATCTCCTCTGAAAACGGGGACACCATTTCCACCAGCTTCGTGGAAGATGTTCTTGCAGAGTACGATGACGAATTCGCCGCGTATGCAGAACAGCAGGACAAAGCCAACGGCAAGAAGCAGATTCACTTTTATTGACGACTGGGGGCGTGTGATGCGGTATTTTACTATTGCATTCTTGACAAAGGAAACGACCAGCACGGACGTGCTGGGGAATCCGGTCACGGAATGGCTGACTGCAAAAACGTGGTACCGCGGGCGATTTACGGAATGGAGTGCCGAAGAAATTGCACTGGAAGGGCGGGAAGTCACCAAGTCGCAGCGAAAACTGCTGACAGATGCCCCGCTGTCTGTGTGCAGGGCTGCCGACGGGGTACAGGCGGACAGCGGGGAAACATTTCGTGTGCAGTCGGTCAAGGACCTTCACGGTCGGTGGCGGCTGCTGTATGTGGAAAGGTGGCGGGTATAATGGCAGGATTTCAGGTCGTGCTGGACGGCATGAAGCCGTTTGCAGCAAAGCTGCAGGAGAAGTCGCAGGAGGATTTTCTGAACTGCTGTAAACGTGCCACGCTGCTGCTGCGGAACAACGCCCGCAAGAAAACGCCGGTTGCCAAAAGTGCGGTATATCAGGACGCTGCGGGCAACACGATCGGGCAGCATAAAGGCGGCGGTCTGCGGCGTTCCCTGCGGCTCACCATGCCGTCTGAAACGACAGACGGGGAAGTGGGATACACCATACACTACGCACCCCACGTGGAGTACGGGCACCGGCAGACGATCGGGCGGTATGTGCCGCAGATCGGCAGGCGGCTGAAAGCCGGCTTTGTGCCAGGGCAGTATTTTTTGCGGGGAGCCGTAGAAGAAACCAAGCCGTCGTTTTATCGTGATCTGAAGGAGGAGCTACAGAAATGATGTATCGCAAGCTGGGCTTTGCCGAACTGGCTGCGGCAGTCTTACAGGTTCTGCGGGAAAATACCGCGTATGATGTGTATGACGCTGTGCCGGAAGATGCCGAAAGCCCGTTCCTGTTTGCCGAAGTGGTGGGCAAGCGGGACAGCTCCAGCAAAACCACATGGAAAGAAACGTTTGTGCTCCATATCCACTGCATCGCCAAGCCCTCCCGTGCAAGGACAGAGGTGTATCAGATGATACAGAAGGCGGAGGAAGCCATGACGGCACCGCTGGAACTGCCGCATGGCGTAGAGTGCCTGACACAGACAGAAACCGGCGTACAAGCCATGCAGCTGGACGAAACCGGCGAATGGCATGCCGTACTCGGATATGAGATCATGACAAGCTATGGACTGAAATGCAAATAAGGAGGAAGAAAAATGGCTGAAAATTTTGACAGCAATGTATACTGCGAGTTTCCGGAAGCGGTCGCAAAGGCAGGCAAGGACATTCTGATCTGTCTGTTTAACTCTGACGGCTCCAAGCTGCTGGCGATTGCCGGACAGCAGAGCCTGACGATCAACCGCAGCGTGGACACTGTGGACACCACGTCCAAGGACACCAAAGGTGGCTGGAAATCCCAAATGGCGGGCATGAAAGAGTGGTCGGCTGACACCGACGGTGCCTATGTCATGGGTGCAGAATCCCACAAAGAACTACAGAAGTACTTCACAAGCGGCGATCTGATCTGCATCAAGATCGTGGACATCAAGGAAACCAAGTCGCTGTTTGGCGGCATGGCAGTTCTGACAGAGTACACGCTGGAAGCACCGTTTGACGATGCAATGACGTACTCCTGCAGCTTCGCGGGAAACGGACCGCTGGTAGACCTGACAGCACTGTCTACAGAAGCTGCCGGAAAAGTTACCGCAATGCCGGCATAAGGAGGAATAGAGCATGGCACAGAGAACCTATGAGATCGACGGAGAAACCTATCACCTGCACTACAGCATGGCAAGACTGGAAGCCGCAGAACAGGCGGCAGGCTGCTCTGCCTTTGAGATCGTGGCGGGCATGTCCCAGAACCGGACACCCCGCATCGCAGTTGTCAAGGCATTTTTTGCCTATGGGCTGATAAACAGCGGCGGCGTATATGCTCCGCTGAAAAAGGCAACCGCATTCGCGGAAAAGGAACTGGAATCCAGCGGCTATGTCACTGTGACAGGGGAAGTCTATGAGCAGCTGGCGGAGGACTGCGGTTTTTTATTCCAGTAAGGCTTGTTCAGCTGGAATATCTGGGCGGAGCTGCTCCCAAACCCAAAAGCAAGCAGGAGGCGGCGGAAGATGCACGGTATCAAAACGTGCAGGATTTCGCCTTTTTTGCTGCAAATTTTGGATATTCCAAGGCGGAATACATGGAGTTGACTCCTGCGGAAAAGCGATTCCTGTTGAAAGCCTACGAAGAAAAAGTGGTTTCCGATTCCACGCTGCTTGCCGCGGCGGTCGCCAATGCCGTGGGGAATGTGCTGCGGAAAAAGGGCAAAAAGCCGAAGAAGCTGTGGCAGAAATGCCCCCAGCATGCAGACCCGCAGGAACGGCAGCGTATCGTAGAAGCCGCGAAAAAAATCGAAGCAACAGAGGGGAAGGCGTGGGTTGATCTGATCTATCAGGCAAACGGCATGCGTCGGAGAAAGGCGGTGAACACAGATGCGTGAACCGGAGTTTTATACTGTGCAGCGTTCCGGTGTACGGTTTGACAGCGACGGCATTTCCATTAAAAACGCAGACGGCAGCTATCACATCTACTACGGCGTGTCCTACGACATGCTGCAGGACGCGGTCGAACAGGGCTTTGTCAGTGCTTCTGCTGTGTGCCCGACGGTGCACAGCTGGGAGGACTGGGGGCTGTTCTGGATAGATGCAGAGATCACGCCGCCGGAAGTGGAAACGCTGATCGAAACCGTCCCCGGCAGAACGGGAGTGCTGGACTATTCCGAAGTGCTTGCGGGAATGCCGGTGTATCACAACCGCACGGTCACGCTGACATTTTGCAAGCTGGGGGCTATGAACCAGTGGCATGAGGACTACAGCCGTATCCTGTCGAAGCTGCACGGGCAGCGGTCAAAGTGGATACTGGATACCAACGCCGGCTATTACTTCGAGGGGCGGTGCAGCGTGTCGTCTGTGCGGGAGGACGGAGCGTACAGCACGTTTACACTCTCTATGGACGCAGCACCATTTCAGGTGTCGGTACAGGACACCATTTCTGACTGGCTCTGGGATCCGTTTGATCTGGAATCCGGCATCATACGGGAGTATCGGGGCATCACCGTCACACAAGAAGAAGCGAATGTCACGGTATACGGCTGTGAAAATACGATTCTGTATCCCACACTGCTGGTGACCGCCGTATCCGCAGGGGACTTGCAGGTGACAACGCCGCAGGGAGCCATTCTGACTTTCCAGATGCGGCAGGGTGAAAACACGTTTGCATCTGCTTTCCCGCTGCGTGCCGGAAAGAGCACGGTGCGGTTTCGGTGTAAGAGTACCAACAAGGCGACCGTCGGCATTCAGTTTCGGGAGGTGCGTTTGTAATGGCAGCAGTGTACACGGTCCGGTTTTATCCGTACAAGGTGTATGATAATCAGCACTGGTACACCGGCGAGAAATACCCGTATGCAATGCTGCATGACCCGACACAGCCAGACCGGTTTCTGATGGATACGCAGCTGGAAATTGCACAGAGCAAGTCCGGCAATTTTACGTTTACGATCACCAAGGAAAACCCGCTGTACAGCCGGCTACGGCAGGACATGCAGTGGGAGGTGGCAGTTTTCCGTGACAGTTCCAGATGCATCTGGGCAGGGTATCCTACCGAACGCAGCACGGACATTTACGGCAAGACCATATTCACCTGCGAGGGGGTGCTGGGATACCTGAATCAGGTCTATTTGCCGGCATTCAGCTTTTCCGGCATATCTCCCAGCGAGCTGATCAGACGGGTGGTTTTCAACTGGTACAACACAGAGATCACGCCGGATTCCGGCGAGGACACTTCCAAGAGCCGTCACAAGTGTTTTGCAAACGGCTATATCGGGGATTTTGACACCGATGAAAACGGGAAAGAGCGAAAGATCACCCGTTATACAGACAAGTCATTGACGGCTATGGATATTTTGCAGACCAGACTGGTGGACTACTTCGGCGGCGATCTGCATGTGAAAATGGCAGCGGCTCCGGAGGTGACAGACGAACTGTGGGAGCTGCACTATCAGTCGCCGGACACGAGCAACATCAATCCGCACACGCTGGAAATCGGGAAGAACGTTGTGGAAGTGGACTATCAGTACGACACCCAAAATTTTTACACTGCACTGGTGCCAACGGACAAGGACAACAACATTCTGGTCACGGCAAACAACGACGTGCAGAGCGTGACAGACGGACACCAGACGATCACCGCCGTGCGGCGGAAAAACAGCGTGATCTTTCGAAACGTGAAGCTGGTGAAAACCTACGGGCTGCTGGTGGGCTTGTATCAGACGGAATCCGAAATTGCAGATTCGGCGAGCCTGATCGGCTCCACGTTGTCGAAAGCGGCGAACTTAAAGCCGCCGAAGGTGTCGTTTTCCGTACACGCCAAGGATACGACAATGCTGACCGGTGATGCACCGCTGGAGATCGGGCAGTATGTGCAGTTCAGCCACCCGCAAAGGACACTGCATGCAATGATGCTGATCTCAAAGATCACCATGAAGCTGGAAGACCCGACACAGAACGAAATTGAACTTAGCGGATACGCAGACGGAAATCCGCTGCGTTTCTGATGCAGAAAGGAGGGAAACAGAACAATGGCAGACTATACGCTTTCGGCAAAGATCACCGGTGATGCGTCCAAGTTTCAGAAAGCTATGCAGCAGGCGGAAACGTCTATGCAGAAGCTGAACCAGAAATTCGGCAGTTTTGGCGGAGCACTGGAAACACTAGGCGGGAAAATGACATCAGCCGGCACCAAGATCACGGCTCTGGAAACTGCGGCAGGCGGTGCGGCGGTGGCTCTCGGCACACAGGCGGTAAAAGCCGGAGCGTCCTTTGAAGCCGAGATGTCCAAGGTTTCCGCGATTTCCGGCAGTACCGGCAACGATTTGAAAGCCCTCACAGACAAAGCCAAGGAAATGGGCAAGAAAACGAAGTTTTCCGCCACAGAATCCGCCGAAGCTTTTGAGTATATGGCAATGGCAGGCTGGAAAACCGATGACATGCTGAACGGCATTGAGGGCATCATGAATCTGGCGGCTGCATCGGGCGAAGACCTTGCGACCACGTCGGACATTGTCACGGACGCTCTGACGGCGTTCGGGTTAAGTGCATCGGATTCCGCAGAGTTTTCTGACGTGCTTGCTGCCGCGTCCAGCAATGCTAACACCAACGTGTCGATGATGGGTGATACGTTCAAGTACGTTGCACCGGTTGCCGGTGCACTGGGATACTCGGTACAGGATACCGCCATAGCAGTGGGCTTAATGGCAAACAGCGGCATCAAGGCGAGCCAAGCCGGAACATCACTGCGGGCGATCCTTTCCAGACTGGCGAAGCCGACCGAGCAGGTGCAGACAGCCATGGACGAACTGGGAATCTCTCTGACAGATTCCAACGGCAATATGAAATCCATGCGGCAGGTCATGGAGGACATGCGAAACGGCTTTTCCGGTCTGACCAAAGACCAGCAGGCAAACTACGCGGCGACTATCGGCGGGCAGGAAGCAATGAGTGGACTGCTTGCCATTGTCAACGCTTCGGAAGAAGATTTCAACAAGCTTACAACTGCCATTGATAACAGCAGCGGAACATGTCAAGACATGGCAGACACAATGCTTCAAAATCTTTCCGGACAATTTACGATACTGAAAAGCCAGATAGAGGGCATCAACGTCAACGTGTTTGAACAAATGGAACCCGGACTAATGACCGTTGTGGACTTGGCACAGCAAGCTGCCACAGCGGTAGATGGCATGGTGACCGCGTTTGGTGCCGCGAAAGATGCGGGCGGTGTCGGAAAAGGCATAGAAGCTGCGATCAAGGCACTGGACGGCATGGTGAGTGCCGGTGCAATTTCTGATGTGTTTTCCACAATTACGGACAAGCTGCAACTGGTATACGACAAGCTGAAAAGCCTGAAGGATTCCGGCGTTCCCATTGAAAAAATTGCCACAGCTGCGGCTGCACTGGGACCGGCTCTGGTCGTTGCCGGAAAAGCTTCCACAGTACTGGGCGGCGGCTTCCAGAGCGTTTCCGGTATCATCGGTTCGCTTTCCGGCGTGTTCGGCGAAGCCAAAAGCGAAATATCAGGGCTGGCAGGCTGGTTCGGAAAGTTTAGCGGACTACTGAAAAACGCAAAGGGTTCGCTGCTTGCTGCCGGCGGGGCGTTTCAAACACTTTTCGGAAAAATCGGCACAGGGCTGTCTGCTCTTGCTTCGAAATTCTCCGGAATCACCGGACCGATCAAAAACGTTGCCGCCCTGCTCGGAGGGAAAGTTTCCGCGGTATTTGGAAAAGTAAGCGGGGTGTTCAGCAAAATTGGCGGCGTGTTCGGGGCTGTCGGAGAAAAGCTGGCACCGCTGGTCAGTGGGTTCCAAGACTTCGCTGTCAAAATCGGCGGGGCATTGTCCAGCGTCTTGCAGGTCGCCGGCAGCTTCGGCGGGCAGTTTACTTCCATTCTGATGAAAGCGTTCGGCTTCGGAGCGATCGGCGGCTTGATTCTGGTAGGTCTTGGACTGATCCAGAAGAACTTCGGGGACAAAATCGGCGAGATACTCACCATGGTACAGGAAAAGGCACCGCAGATCATCACGGACTTCTGCACCGGCATCGTAGAAAAGATTCCGGAGTTGATTTCACAGGGTGCGGCATTGGTAGGGAACCTTCTGGATACGCTGACAGCACTTGCCCCTTCCATTATCAGCGGCGGTGCAAATATTTTGGTCAGCCTTGCCGCCGGATTTGCGGAAGAACTTCCGACCCTGTTAGAAAAAGCAGGTGGATTGATAATTTCCATTGTACAGACACTGACTGAAAAGTTGCCTGTGATCCTGAATACCGGCATGCAGATTATCAGCAGTTTGGTGCAGGGCATTTCCAGCTTCCTGCCGGAGCTGATTCCTGCGGCAGTAGAAATGATACTGACACTTGCGGATAGCTTGGTAGACCAGCTCCCCGATCTGATCGACAGCGGCATTCAGCTGCTGGAAGCAGTGGTAAAGGGCATTCTGACGGCACTGCCGAAAATCACGGAAAAAGCCCCTGAAATTATCATGAAGCTGGCGGACACCCTGATCGAAAAAGGTCCTGAACTGATTCTCACCGCCGCTGAACTGATGATAAAGCTGGCAGACGGGCTGATTCAGGCAATCCCCACGCTGGTCGCTAAGATTCCGGAAATCGTCCAGCATATCAAGGACAAGTTTCTGGAAACGGACTGGTCGGAACTGGGGCGGCAAATGATGGAACTATTGGTAGACGGTCTGAAAGCGGTTGCAAATCTGGCAATCGGCGGCATCAATCTGCTGATCGACGGTGTGAACCTGATACCGGGCTTTAATATACCGCAAATACCCTATCTGGCACACGGAACAGAGAACTGGCAAGGCGGTTTTGCCCGCATGAACGAGGGCGGCAGAGGGGAACTGGTAAACCTGCCGGACGGCACACAGGTGATACCGCACGACCTGAGCCGGCAGTACGCAAAAGAAGCTGCACGTATGAACAGCGGCGGCTATGCGGTCAGCATTGACTACGTGGCAATCGGGAACGCGGTTGCAGAGGCAATGGCTGGCGTGGATATGCACACCACGCTGGAACTGGACGGAAAAGCAGTGGCAGACGTGACAACACCCTATATCGACAAGAATCTGGGACACCGAGCCCAGCTGTCCAGTCGATATGCAAGGTAAGGAGGCAGACACATGGCAATACTGAACACCGCTACCGGAACGGTGGCGGGAGATGTGGCACAGATTCGCACGGCAATTTACGGCAGGGAAGTCCGTGCGTCCATTGCAGAAGCAATTGAACTGCTGGACAGCAGCATCAACGGCGACGGGGAAGACAGCTTAAAAAGCCGCCTTGCTGCGTTGCAGGCGGAACTGGAAGCCCTGCGGAAAGAGGCAGAAAGCGTACCGAATTTGCAGGAACGGCTACAGGCGTCAGAAGCAAAGCTTACAACGTTGCAGGAGGACATCAGGACACTGCAAAACCACGCTCACAATATCGATGCGGGATTTGTGCCGATGTTTGAGGCAGGGCACAGCGGGCTGAACTGGACGGTGTACCGATGGGCAGACGGCACCACAACCTTTGACCGTATCAGGGAAAACCCTGCTCTTGCGGGAACGGAAATCATTCTGGGCAATGCCAGATACCGGTACGCGAACGCGGTAGTAGGAGAGGACGGCGTAGTTCCGGCGTTCTGCGGCAGACTGGAATTTCAGGGCATCGTAGACGGCACAGAAGACGGCGTTGTCAACGAAAGAGGACATCATCTGCCCTGCGGGTACTTTATCACAGAGAGTACCTCCGGCGATGAGGAACTGGTGCTGTATGATGCGGACGAGAACCGTATCGCCGCCGATGCAGACGGCGATCTGGAACAGTGTGCGGTCTTGTACGGGGAAGACAATACCGTGAAAGGTTTTCGTGTCGGGAAAGACAAAAAGGTGTATCTGAGTGACCTGCTCCGGCGGCTGGATACACTGGAAGCAAGTCAATGATATGGAGGTGATACCATATGCCGGATATATCCAGTTCACTTTCCAAGCGGGAGGTCAACGCACGGCAGAACACCTACACGAAGTCGGAAATCGACCTCAAAGACGGTGCGATACAGGCAATCGCCGAAGCCGCCCAGACTACGGCAGATGCCGCGGAAAAGAAGAATCAGGAACAGGATCAGTTGATTGCGGAGTTGCAGAAGTCGGCACATACACACAGCAACAAAGGTGTACTGGACAAGATAGAGCAGCCGTACACCACGGCAGAACGGGACAAGCTGGCAGGGCTGGAGAACTACACTCACCCTAACTATACTGCACACGCGAAAGGATTTTACAAGGTCGCCAACGACGGGAAAGGGCATGTCACGGACGCGGGAAAGGTGACAAAAAAAGACATCACAGACCTCGGTATTCCGGGTGAGGATACAAACACCACGTACGAACTCGCACTTCCGACTTACGCAAGCCAAAAAGAGCCACCAGCTCCGATGCTATCTTTAAACGGTTCTGACGGTTCTGAAAACAAGCAAACAATTCCATGTGCATATACCGTTTTAGATGATATTGTATATAAAGAATTTAGCGGGTTCAAAATCGGTGGTAAATATCGGTCGGTTGCGGATCTGGCGTTTGTGATACCAAGGTCTGCTAGGATATATCCGTGGCGTATCACAGCATATATAAGCCTGGAAACGCCTTCCGGAAGTGCTTATATACATTTGCACTATACTCTTGAAATCACAGACGAAGGCAGCTCGATTCGACGTTATCAAGGAAATGGAAAATACTACTCAGGAAACCCTTGCACAACAAATGATTGGGCTATACTTAGCAATCTACAGAATTTTTCTAACCCAGATAGAGATGTGTGGCTATACAGAATCGGCGTTCCTGATAACGTGTTTAGCAAGCTTACGAACGTCTATTGTGAAGCTAGTCTTGTATACCAAACTGGAAAAAATGGAGATGTAGTAAAGCCGGTAAGCTACTACACAGACATCACTTTCGATGAAACCGTTCACGCAATGGACACCAACTTGGTGTATGTTTTAACCAAAGCAGATGTCAGTGATGTAGCGTTTACGGGAAGTTATAACGATCTGGCGAATAAGCCGACAATACCGGACATCTCTGGAAAACAGGACAAGCTGACTGCCGGTGCAAATGTCACGATCAGTGGCAATACGATCAGTGCGAAAGATACGACGTACAGTAATGTGTCTACTACTGCTGCTGGGCTTATGACTGCGGCGGATAAGAAAAAGTTGGACGGTATCGCTGCTGGTGCAACCAAGGTCGCGGTAGACAGTGCCTTGTCTGCTACCTCCACAAATCCGGTGCAGAACAAAGCTGTAAAAGCCGCACTGGACAGCAAGTCGGCGTCTGGTCATACACATGCGATGATAACAAACAGCATGCTGAACATTGGCGGTGCTAACAACGCCGCGAGTTGGGTGCGTTTGGGCACGCTAGTGTCTGGCGGGGACGCAAGATCCGCACTTATACGAGTGTGTAGTGGTAACGGCTTCAATGCGAATGCATATCAGAACGCTTCTTTTGAAATCCAGATCAAAGATGGATACCAGTCTACCCAATCAGCAGCTAAGGCGTGCGGCGTTACAGTATATCGTATCAACTGTGGTACTGTCAAAGTAAAGGTAATACCGACAGCACACAATACGTATGTGGTATGGGTGTATCTTCCGTGGGGGTACTGGAACGGTAACTACGCTGTATACGGTAAGTATTCGTCTTGGGTGTCACAAGATTTGAGGCAAACCACAGAGCCAGAAGGCACGGGTGCTGACACAGCCTATTACGATCAGGCATTTCTGACCAGCACCGTAGCCCAAGCCGACACCCTGACCGACAGCGGGTGGGTAGATGTTTCTAATTTCAAAGTGGACATATCTTCTTTTAGCCAAATCACAACAAGTTTTCGAAAATACGGAGACATCGTTTTTATTCGTGGGAGAGTTCAGCCAAAAAGTAATATGACATCAATTTCGCTCTGTAGTACAACATCAACTTCACTTACCGGGATTACGCCGAACCATTCCGTTAAAGGCGTTGGTGTTTCCACAGATGGTCTTACACCGTTTATGGTCAATATAACAACATCTCCTGCCAATTCTGTTATCCTGAAAGGAAATTTTTCGGCTAACAAAATATATGATTTCGAATTTTCTTATATCAAGTAGAAAGGATTATACACATGAAAGAAACCATTTGCACCATCGCCGGCATTGTCGGCAGTTTTATTGCCGGGCTGTTCGGTGGTTGGGATACGGCGTTGGCAACGCTGTTGATTTTTATGGCGGTAGACTATGTGACGGGATTGATCGTTGCGGCTGCTAGAAAATCGCCGAAGGGCAAGCTGTCCAGCAAGATCGGCTGGAGAGGACTTGTCAAAAAGTGTGTTGTGCTGCTGCTGGTTCTGGTAGCGGCACAGCTGGACGTGGTTCTCGGCATGGACTATGTGCGTGCAGGCGTGTGTGTTGCGTTTTTGTGCAATGAGGTGATTTCCATTTTGGAAAACGCCGGCTTGATGGGCGTACCGCTGCCGGCGGCACTGAAAAACGCTGTGGAATTACTGCAATCGAAAGGAAAAGGTGAATGACAATGACAATCACAAACAATTATTTGACCCACAATCGCCCCAAGACCCGCCGGAGCCGTACCACTGCCATTGCGGTACACTGGGTGGGAAATCCCGGAACGTCGGCAATCAATAACCGGAACTATTTTAACAGCACTGATCGCTCGGTATCCAGCAACTACATTATAGGATTGCTTGGTGAGGTGATCTGCTGTATTCCCGACGAGGAAATCAGCTGGTGTACCAATCAAGCCAACAGCTATACGGTTTCCATTGAAACTTGCCACCCGGACTGGACGGGGAAATTTAATAACGCTACATACAGCAGTCTGGTAGAATTGACCGCGAAGCTGTGTAGAAAGTACGGTCTGAATCCACAGAACGGCGGTGTCATTCGACACTTTGACGTGACCGGAAAGGTCTGCCCGAAGTGGTTTGTCCCTGCCAGCCGCGGCGGTTCAGACACTGACAGCGGGCAGCATTGGAAGCAGTTTCTGCGTGACGTTGCCCAGCAAATGCAGCACGGCAGTGCTACAGCGGCAAGCAAGCCGGCTTTGCGTTACGACTGGAAGCAGGGGCAGGCGGTACGGCTGTACAAGACCAGGACACAGCTGTTTTCCAGTGACACGGCTACCAAGGCGGCAAACACGTTACCAGCTGGCGTGTACTACATCTACGACGGCAAGCAGTGCAAGCTGGGACGTTTCCGGATCACAACGCGTAAGGCGTACTGCGGTAAGACACCGGCAGGGAAGTACGTTACGGGATACGTGAGTGTAGATAATTTTCGGGAAGTTTGACGGCAATACAAGCGAATAATACATAGAAAACCGGCGGTACAAAACAGGAAATTTCCTGCTGTACCGCCGGTTTTTGTTATAAGAAAATGTGCTGTACTATTTCTTGAAAATGTTGGAGATGGCAAGCAATGACGGTGTAAGAATTGTAAGTTCGCACTTTGTTGCACTGCCTCCACCACACGCAATACTGCACGAACTCTCCCGCAGAGCAGCGGTTACCTGCTCCAGCGGGGGAGTTTTTGTTTTATCGGTCAGATTGACCAGCACTGTGATCCGATCCTTGTACACGATGACCTGATTCACAAGCAGCTGCAGGATCTTCTCCGCACCCTCTGCCTGCACTTCCAGCAGACGGTGTGCGAAGTACTGGAAATGCTCCAGCTTCAGCTCCGGTGCGTCGGTTTGCAGCAGTCGCACTTCCGTTTCCAGAGCCGCTTTCTGCTGTTCCAGCTGCTGCATGGTTGCCTGCAGGGCTGCCGACGTGATGCCGTTCAGCACGGCGTTTACGGCGTTCTCCAGTTTCTTTTCCGTTTCCTGCAATCGCCGCTGTGCAGCCGTCAGATCGGCGTTTTCGTGGGTGCTCTGCTGGTATAGTGCATAGGTGGCATTTGCGATCTGCTCGCACGCCTCCGGAGTAGTGTACTGTGCGATCGCATCCAGCACAGCATGTTCCAGTTCCGCAGCAGGCAGCCAGCCGCAGCATTTGTTCGGGCAGCAGTAGTAATAATACCGCTTGTCCGTTTTGCTGGTTCCGGCTCTGCCGGTGAGCCGTCTGCCGCAAGTGCCGCAGATCGCTTTTCCGGTCAGCACATATTCATGGGGGCTCTGGGTGTGGCGGTGCTTGTGCCTGGATTCCGTCAGACGTTCCTGCACGCTCCGGAACAGCTCCGGCTCGATGATCGGGGGACAGTGGGCATCTTCTCCGGCACACTGGAACGTCCCTGTGTATCTCTGGTTGGCAAGAATTCGGGAAATGGTATCAATGCGGAACTGCTTGCCGCGGCTGGTAGTGTAGCCGGCGTGGTTCAGATCGTCGCAGATCTCAGTGAATGTCATGCCGCTGTCATAGCCGGTGAAGATCCGGCGTACCAGCGATGCACCTGCCGGGTCGATCTCCATCTGCTTGTCTGCTCCAATGCGGTAGCCCAGAGCCACGTTGCCGCCGGTAGTCTTGCCCTTGATGGCATTCTCACGCATGCCACGCTTGATCTTCTGGGAAAGCTCCGCACTGTAGTACTCGTTCATTGCCTCCAGCAGTCCCTCCAGAATAATGCCCTCCGGACTGTCTGTGATATGCTCTTTGGCGGAGAGAACCCGCACGCCGTTGGCTTTCAGCTTGCTTTTGTACATGGCACTGTCATAGCGGTTTCTGGCGAATCGGTCAAGCTTGTACACAATGACCGCCTGAAAAGTCTTGTACCTGCTGTCGGCGATCATTCGCTGAAATTCCGGGCGGTTGGCAGTTGTGCCGCTGATCGCACGGTCGATGTACTCTCCGATGATGTGGATGCCCTCAGACGCTGCAAACGCCTTGCATTCCCGAAGCTGTCCCTCAATGGACTGCTCGGTCTGCCGGTCGCAGCTGTAACGGGCGTAGATCACTGCATTCATGTATAAATTTCCTCCTAAGACTTGATTTTTCAGAGGAAATATGCTATAATAGACCTTGTTTGGGGGACTATTATCGCAATAGTTTTTCCTCTTGCCGCTTCACGGTTGCCGCCGTGGGGCGGTTTTTTATTTATCCCGATAATGAGAGCCGCACTGTACGATTTTGATCGTGTCATTTTCAATGCGGTAGACAATACGGTTTGCGTCATCGATGCGGCGGCTCCAGTAGGCTGACAGGTCACCGCTCAGCCGCTCCGGCTTTCCGATGCCGTCGTAACCGTTGCGGTCGATGTCTTTCAACAACAGCAGAATGCGTTTCAGCGTCTTTTTGTCCTGTTTCAGCCAATACTGGAAGTCGTCCCATGCGTCGTCTGTCCAAGCTTTAATCATCTGTGTCTACCTCGTGGACTGTTCCGCCGGAATGCTCCATCTGTGCAATGGACTTCCGCAGCCGATTCATATTTTCCTCGGAGTAGAACGGGTCAACAGACACCTCAAACGGAATCCGCTTTTCACGAGTCATTTTTTTGGCAAGCATGATGATTGCAGTAGACATGGTAAGCCCCAGTTCATTGCACACACCGTCAAAATCCTTTTTCAGATCTTCGTCCATGCGAACATTTACAGTTGTTTGTGACATATTGGTCACGCTCCTTTCTATCCCTATTATATCACGCTATGCGTACAATGTCAATACATAATTAGCACAACACCCTTCCGGTTTCGGTAGGGCATTTTTGTGTGGTTACGATTGCATTATGGATCGCAGTTGCCGCAAGGAGAATACCCCTGTGCAATCAGATCATCTCGTGTTCCGGTATATTCGCTGCGGTTTGCGTCGGAAATTCTTTTCGCACTGGAACAGCTGGGATAGTGAAATATTCCACTGTCGGTATTGATGACATAAGTGAACACATTTGCCGCCGGCTGCTCTGCCGGAGTTTCTTCCTGTGCCGGAGCAGGCGGTTCTGTCGCAGCCGTTGTGGTTTCTGCTGCCGTTGTGGTTTCTGCTGCCGTTGTGGTTTCTGCTG
>ERZ1035006.898-NODE-898-length-21770-cov-18.610592_pt1 | contig 21770 bp, 17 predicted proteins | sample MGYA00520694_ERZ1035006 | MGnify/ENA primary metagenome ERZ1035006 (study PRJEB33766, sample SAMN09781746) | gut metagenome | biome: gut microbiome | host: Homo sapiens | place: Madagascar | study: EMG produced TPA metagenomics assembly of the PRJNA485056 data... | reverse complement strand
TGCGAACATAAAAACAGTTTCATCAATATTCTCCTTTATATATAAATTCCGATTTGTATTTCTGTTTGTTTTAAAAATGGGCAACTCCGATTGGAATTGCCCACTCATTGCACTAATTATGCGATTTTTTCTTGCTTGCACCGATTTCTGCATCAATTGATGTAAGTTTGATGTAAATCGCTGTTTTTTTAGTTTTTTATCAAATGAAGTACATCCCGTCATTTTAGTGAAACGGTACATCCATACATCATCTTAATAAAGCTTTGCACCTGCTGGAATGTGGTTATCAACCATAATCAGATGCAGTTCTTCATCTTCTGAGTCTTTCAGATTATTTACTGCTGATAATAACATACCGCAAGACTCAATTCCCATCATCTTTCTTGGTGGAAGGTTTGTGATGGCGATCAGTGTTTTACCAACCAGTTCTTCCGGCTCGTAATAAGCGTGAATACCGCTTAAGATCGTGCGGTCTGTACCTGTTCCGTCATCCAGTGTGAACTGAAGGAGCTTCTTGCTCTTCGGAACTGCTACACACTCTTTAACCTTTACGGCACGGAAATCAGATTTGCTGAATGTATCGAAATCAACCTCTTCTTCAAATAAAGGCTCAACCTTTACGTTGGAGAAGTCAACTTTTGCTGTCTCTGCTGGAGCAGCTGCAGCTGTCTGAGCTACATTATTTGCTTCATTTTTTGCAGAACCTTGTGATTTCATTGTCGGGAACAGCAGAACGTCACGGATTGCAGCGGAATCGGTCAGCAGCATACACATACGGTCGATACCGAATCCGATACCTCCTGTAGGCGGCATACCGATCTCCAGTGCATTCAGGAAATCTTCGTCGGTATGGTTTGCTTCTTCATCGCCCTGTGCGAACAGTTCTTCCTGAGCTGCGAAACGTGCTCTCTGGTCGATCGGGTCGTTCAGCTCGGAGTAAGCATTTGCCATTTCCCAGCCGTTCATGAAGAATTCAAAACGTTCTACATATTCCGGATTTTCCGGTTTTTTCTTGGTCAGCGGTGAAATCTCAACCGGATGATCCATAACGAACGTCGGCTGAATCAGATGTTCTTCTACAAATTCTTCAAAGAACAGGTTCAGGATATCGCCTTTTTTGTGACGTTCTTCATATTCGATGTGATGTTCTCTTGCGACTGCACGGGCAGCTTCAAGGTCTTTGATTTCGTTCCAGTCTACACCGGAATATTTCTTAACAGCATCTACCATTGTGATACGTTCAAACGGTTTGCCCAGATCCATCTCGATACCGTTGTAGGAAATGGTGGTTGTGCCAAGAACAGTCTGTGCAACATAGCGATACATATTCTCAGTCAGATCCATCATGCCGTGGTAATCGGTGTATGCCTGATAAAGCTCCATCAGTGTAAACTCTGGATTATGACGTGTATCCAGTCCCTCGTTACGGAATACACGGCCGATCTCGTAAACACGCTCCATGCCTCCGACGATCAGTCTCTTCAGATACAGTTCCAGGGAAATACGCAGCTTCAGGTCTTCGTTCAGTGCATTGAAATGTGTTTCGAACGGTCTTGCTGCTGCACCGCCGGCATTGGATACCAGCATCGGTGTTTCAACTTCCAGGAATCCCTGTCCGTTCAGATACTGACGTACTGCACTGATGATCCTAGAACGTTTGATAAAGGTGTCTTTTACGTCTGCGTTCATGATCAGATCGACATAACGCTGACGATAACGGATGTCGGTATTGGTCAGACCATGAAATTTTTCCGGAAGAATCTGAAGACTCTTGGAAAGCAGAGTTACCTTGGATGCATGAATGGAAATTTCGCCGGTCTTTGTTTTAAATACTTCACCTTCCAGACCTACGATATCTCCGATGTCCATTTTTTTGAAAGCTTTGTATTCTTCCTCACCGATGCTGTCTCTTGCCACATAAGACTGGATATTGCCCTGCAGATCCTGGATATTGCAGAAAGATGCTTTTCCCATTACTCGCTTGGACATCATACGTCCTGCGAGCACTACACTCTTTCCTTCCAGATTCTCAAACTGATCTTTGACTTCCTGGCTGTGATGTGTCACATCAAATTTTGTGATCTGAAACGGGTCTTTTCCGTCTGCCTGCAGTTCTGCAAGCTTATCGCGGCGGATTTTCAGCAGCTGATTTACGTCCTGTGTCTTTTGATTCTTCTGTTCTCCCACTGTTGTCACTCCTTAATTAGATCTGTGGATGCTCAGTACTTTATAATGGATTTCTCCTGCCTGAGTCTCTACAGTTACTTCATCGCCTACTTTATGTCCCAGCAGTGCATGACCTACCGGTGATTCATTTGAAATCTTTCCTTTCAGGCTGTTTGCCTCGGAAGATCCTACAATTTTGTATTCCATTTCTTCTTCATATTCTTCATCGTAAATCTTGACGCTGCATCCAACGCTAATCTTGTCCAGATCTACTTCATCTTCTACAACTACTTCCGCATTTTTCAGAATTTTTTCGATTTCTTCGATACGTGCTTCAATATCTCTCTGCTCATCTTTTGCTGCATCGTATTCTGCATTCTCTGAAAGGTCGCCCTGTTCTCTTGCTTCTTTGATCTTACCGGCAACTTCTTTACGTCTGTTTACCTTCAGATCGTGCAGCTCATCTTCAAGAGCTTTTAAACCTGCATAAGTCAGTAAGTTCTTCTTTTCTTCCATCTTTACCTCCTGATGCCGCTCTTAGCAGCATAACTTTAAGTGCAGCGAAAGATTTTCCTGCACTTTTTAACAAATAATTTTGGGAATTCTATGATGCCAGGGTCAAAAGGTCAAAATGTCGTTCTTGCTTGCAAGATAAGACATTTGAACTTGGGACCCGCTAAACATGAGGAAGTAGCTATTTACGCAGTAAATATGCGGATTCCGAATGTTTATAGAATTGCGAGAGTTACTTTGTAACGGAGCAATTCGCAGGCATCTTGTTGGGGGCAAAAGACCTTTTGACCCCAATATCATAATATACATTCGTGAAACAAGATAGCCACTTTTTGCAGCTATCTTGTAATCAAAAATTATACCTTGCGTTTTGTGCCTTGTCAAGCAATCTGCCCTTGTTTTCTGCGTTTTTTACAACAGTTCAGCCTTACGAAAAATATTGTCGTCCGTTTAAGCTTCCGGGTTGAACTGTTTTCAAGACGAACTGCAAAGCGTTTATCTCACTCCCAGCTTTGCAGAAGTTCTTCCAGGGCTTCCATGGATTCGACTTCATTCACTCTTTTCCTCAGTTTTGCCGAATGCGGAAATCCTGCGGTGTACCATGCAACATGTTTTCGCATCTCACGGATTCCAGTGTATTCTCCACGGTACTGCAGCTGCAGTCTTGCATGACGCAGCATCATTTTTTTGACTTCTGCGATCGTCGGCGGCTCAATGATCTTTCCGTTTTCCAGATATTCGCTCACCTGACGGAAAATCCATGGATTTCCGCGGGAGGCTCTTCCGATCATCACGCCATCACATCCGGTCTGTTCGATCATGTTCGCAGCATCTTTTGCACAGGTGATATCCCCGTTTCCGATCACCGGAATGGAAACGGCCTCTTTGACCTGGCGGATGATGTTCCAGTCTGCTTCTCCGGAATAATACTGTTCTCTCGTTCTTCCATGTACGGCGATCGCTGCTGCCCCGGATGCCTCAAGAATCTTTGCCATCTCTACGGCATTGACACTGGACTCCTGAAATCCTTTGCGGATCTTTACCGTCACCGGCTTTTTTACTGCCCTGGAAACCCTCTCCACGATCTCTCCCGCCAGTTTTGGATTCTTCATCAGTGCGGAACCTTCGCCGTTATTGACTACTTTCGGCACCGGACAGCCCATATTGATATCGAGAATATCAAACGGCCGCTCTTCAATCTCGGCGGCGGACTGTGCCATGATCTCCGGATCGGAACCGAAGATCTGCAGAGCGATCGGATTTTCTCCCTCTGCGATCTGTATCAAATCCAGCGTATTTTTATTATGAAAGGAAATCGCTTTCGCACTGACCATTTCCATACTCAGAAGCCCGACTCCCTGTTCTTTGCACAGCAGTCGGAACGGCAGGTCCGTAACGCCCGCCATCGGTGCCAGCACACACGGATTTGCAATCTCCACATTTCCTATCTTAAGCTTCATCGTAATCGAATTCCTCACCCAAAAATACTACGCGATAAAACATTTCCAGTGCTTCCATCAGTTCTCGTTTCTCATTCTGAAGTTTTTTGATCTCCAGTACGCTTCCAATCTCGTCATAGAAGAAGTCGTTTTCTTTCGCTTCGGTCTTAAATTCCAGATGACCTTCCGGCGTAAATTCCAGCATCAGGATTCCGCCTACTTTCTGTGTATACAGTACACACATGATCTGCAGTTCCTGACGGATGTGCTCCGGCAGTTTGGAGAACTGCGGATTCAGATAATATTTTTCTTCGTAGGCACTCGCTCCGCACAGAACGACTGTCTCGTTTGCTTTTTTCATGACGTTGTTCCTTTCTTCTTTCTGTTTCATGCGATCTTCAAGAATGCCTCTGGCATTCTTACTGTTGATACCAACAAATTGCCCGCTGCAAAGTAATTCACACGTATCCATACACACCGCGTACGGACACTTCTCCGGCGTAGACATTTTCTGTCGTTCCATCTTCTTTTTCCACCAACAGTTCTCCGGCATCGTTGATGCCAAGTGCTTTTCCGCGGTATTCGCCGCACGGGTCAAGCACGCAGACTTCACTTCCTCTGTTCACCAGCATCTGATTGTATTCTTCCATCAGTCCGGACATATCGCTCGTCTCTTCAAATTTTTGATAATATTTTTCCAGCCATTCCAGAGACCGCTGTATGATCTGTGCACGATCCACTTCAGCCCCGGTGATCATTCGCAGGGAAATGGCCTTTTCTTTCAGTTCTTCCGGGAACTCTGTCATATTTGCGTTGATACCGCATCCGATAACCAGGTAATGGATCGCATTCATTTCAGCACTCATTTCTACCAGAATACCGCAGATTTTTTTTCCTTCCCAGACCACATCATTTGGCCACTTGATCTGGCAGTTCAGACTGTAAAGTTCGTTAACTGCCCTTGTTACTGCCATACCCATCACCAAAGTCAGCATACTTGCTTTTTCCGGTCGGAGATTCGGACGCATCAGAAGTGTCATGGCGATTGCTGTGCCTTTCGGCGTCTCCCAGGCTCTTCCGCATCTTCCGCGTCCGGCGGTCTGTTTATCCGCGATCACCAGCGTTCCGTTCGGTGCTCCTTCTTCTGCCATTCTTTTGGCACAGATATTGGTGGAATCAAGTGTATCAAAATATCTCACTTCACAGCCCGCCCAGTCCGTGTGAAGTCTGCTTTTTACTTCTTCCGCAGAAATAATATCCGGACATCCTAAAAGGCGATACCCCTTATTGTGTACCGCCTCGATCTCATAGCCTTCTTCTTTAAGCTGATTGATTGCTTTCCATACTGCCGTTCTGGATACGCCGAACTCTTCACAGAGCTGCTGTCCGGAAACAAATTCTTCTGCACCACGCAGACGATTCAGTATTTTACTTTTCATGTTCTTTTACCTCTGTTTAAAACTGCTTTGTATTTCCACAGTTACACTGAAATGCCATACGAATTGTTCCGTACTTCGTACTCTCACAATTCTTTCTACGATCCGCTTCGGTCAGTGTTAAACATGTGCCACTGGCACATAACACTCCACTATTCGCATATCGTGAAGCTTACGCTCCACTTTTATGTCTACCCTGGCATTTTTACATAGCCATGATCTGCATAATAAAAGTTGCTATGAGAAGCAGTGCAAAAATCATAAAAATAATGCTCGGTACGGTCTTCTTTTTATAATAACAAAGCACCATAAGTACCACATTGACTATGCTTCCGCATCCGACAGCCAGTGCCATCAGCTGCATAGCAATACTATCCAGCAAAAAGGTCCCGACTGCGGATACGATCACGATCACAGCGGCGGAGGCTCCTAAGATCTCCAGCCGTTTGATCCATTTTTCTTCTTTTCTTGACATAAAATTTTATGCTCCAAGTGTTGCCGCCATAACTGCTTTTATGGTGTGCATTCTGTTTTCCGCCTCGTCAAATACAACGGACTGTTCAGACTCAAATACTTCATCGGTAACTTCCATTTCTTTGAGGTTGAAACGTTCGCCCATTTCTTTTCCGATCTTTGTCTCCCAGTCATGAAATGCCGGCAGGCAATGCAGGAAAATAGCTTTCTCTCCTGCGTTTTCCATCACTTCTTTTGTTACTTTATATGGAGTTAATTCGCGGATACGCTCTTCCCAGACTTCATCCGGCTCACCCATGGAAACCCATACATCGGTGTAGATAACGTCTGCATCTTTGGTTCCGACCTTGACATCTTCGGTCAGTGTGATGCTTCCGCCGCTCTCTTTTGCATAGTCCTGGCATTCCTCAACCAGTGCTGCGTTCGGAAAATATTTTTCCGGTGCACATGCTACGAAATGCATACCGAGTTTTGCACATGCGATCATCAGAGAATTACCCATGTTGTAACGTGCATCGCCCATGTATACCAGTTTCACGCCTTTCAGATGTCCGAGGTGTTCACGGATCGTCAGCATATCAGCAAGCATCTGTGTCGGGTGGTATTCGTTCGTCAGGCCGTTCCATACCGGAACCCCTGCATATTTTGCCAGTTCTTCCACAATTTCCTGTCCAAATCCACGATACTCGATACCTTCGAACATTCTGCCCAGTACGCGTGCGGTGTCGCGGATGCTCTCTTTTTTGCCGATCTGAGAACCAGAAGGATCCAGATAAGTCGTTCCCATGCCAAGGTCATGTGCTGCCACTTCAAATGCACAGCGTGTTCTCGTGCTGGTCTTTTCGAAGATCAGAGCCACATTTTTTCCTCTTAAGGTGTCAACCGGGATTCCTTTTTTCTTTTTTTCTTTCAGTTCTGCTGCCAGATCAACCAGATAAATGATTTCCTCTGCCGTGAAATCTTTTAAAGTCAGAAAATTGCGTCCTTTTAAATCCATTTTTTTATCCTCCATATTCGTTTTCAAACCATTTCATTTTTCATAAATTCAAAAATGGCCTATACTTTCTTTTAAACCGGATCTGCTGTTTCTTTTTTCTCGGTTTTTACAGTCTCTGCAAGTGCTGTCAATGTGCCGGCAACATTCTGCAGTTCCGATGGTATGATGATCTTGGTTGCTTTGCCGTCTGCCACTTTTGTCAGTGCTTCAAAGCTCTTCAGTGCCAGAACGGTTTCATCTGCTCCTGCATCTTTTAAGAAACGCAGACCGTCCGCATTTGCTTTCTGAACCTTCAGGATCGCTTCTGCCTGACCTTCGGCTTCGCGGATCATCTTTTCCTTCTGTGCTTCTGCTCGCAGGATTGCTGCGGTTTTTTCTGCCTCTGCATCCAGGATTGCAGATTCCTTTTTGCCTTCTGCCACAAGCACGGTAGATTTTTTCTCACCTTCTGCACGCAGGATCGCTTCTCTTCGCTCACGCTCTGCTTTCATCTGCTTCTCCATCGCATCCTGGATTGCAGCCGGCGGAATGATGTTTTTCAGCTCCACACGGTTGACTTTAATGCCCCATGGATCCGTGGCAATATCAAGCGACGCACGCATTTTCGTGTTGATCGTCTCTCTGGATGTCAGGGTCTGATCCAGCTCCAGATCACCGATGATATTTCGCAGTGTCGTTGCAGTCAGATTTTCGATTGCCATGATCGGATTCTCCACGCCGTATGCAAACAGCTTCGGATCTGTGATCTGGAAAAATACAACCGTATCGATCCGCATTGTTACGTTATCCTTTGTGATAACCGGCTGCGGTGCAAAATCTACCACCTGCTCTTTTAAAATGACTTTCTTTGCAACACGGTCAATAAACGGTGCTTTCACATGAAGTCCGACCGACCAGGTCGCACGGTATCCGCCAAGACGTTCCACAACCATTGCGGTTGCCTGCGGCACAATCTTCACGCAGGAAAGCAAAAGTATCAGCACAATCAAAAGAAGTACGATCAATATCAACCATCCCATGTTTTCTTCCTCCTTTATTTTCCACTTTTCATTTGATGCCTGCTGATTGCTCTGTTTCAAGGCACTCCCGGCATCCTTTTCACTTTTTACAGTTTTGCCGTTTTTGGTATTTCTATCTACTCATCTTCGGAAATTTCCACGATGTTCGGCATCTCCTGAAAATTGCCCTGCGGTGCAGAATCTGTCAGTACGACGGCATCTTCTAATTTTGCAAAGCTGATCGGGCTGACTTTGTAAAATTTCGTGTGATCACAGAGAACGAAGCATCGGTGGATGCGTTCGATTGCTCTTTTTTTGACCATCGCTTCGTCCTGATCCGGTGTCGAAAATCCGGAGCGTTCGGAAACGCCGTTGCTGCCCAGGAAACCAAGACTGAAATTAAATTTCTCGATCTGTCTGCATGCCTCTTCTCCAACCACTGCTTCCGTGGACTGTTTGAGTCTGCCGCCGATCAGAATGACTTCCATGCCTTTGCGTGCCAGTTTCTGTGCATGCGATGGTGCATTCGTCACAAAAACGGCCGTTGTCGCATCGGAAATATAATCGAGCATACATCCGGTTGTCGTTCCGGCATCGAGATACACGAAATCATCATCCTGTATCAGCGATGCCGCATAACGTGCAATCAGTCTTTTTTCTTCTAAATTCTTTTCTTCTCTTCGTGACACCTGCTCATCGCGTATGCTCATGTTGTCAGCTGCAACCGCTCCGCCGAAAACCTTGACCAGCTTCCCCTGTGCATCCAACGTATTCAGATCTCGACGGATCGTAGATTCTGAAGTATTTAAATGATCTTTTAACTCCTGAAGTGTCACGCTGCCTCTGTTTTCCAGAAGTTTCAAGATCTCTTTCTGTCGTGTTTTAGTAAGCATATTATCCCACCCCTTTTCATGCTGCAAAAAAATCATATAGTTACATCCCTTGACGCCTTTTATTATAGCTCATAGCAGATAAGAAAGTAAAGCAAAACCGCAGTGCTTTACAACTTTAAAGTCACTGCGGTTTTTCTGAGGAAAAGTTTTATGATGAAGTTTTGGTTTACTCGGCTATTTTTTTCTTAAGCACACCGAGCATTAATGCTCCGACTACGGTTCCTACTGCCAGTGCAGCCAGGTACATCAGCGGATTGCCGACTACAGGGAACACGAAGATTCCACCGTGCGGTGCCATCAGCGTACAGTTGAATGCCATGGAAAGTGCTCCTGCAAGTCCGGAACCTATCACGCATGCCGGGATGACATGCAGCGGATCGGATGCTGCAAACGGAATCGCACCTTCTGTGATAAATGCAAGTCCCATGATAAAGTTTGTCGGAGCGGATTCTCTTTCTGTTTTTGTAAATTTATCTTTAAACAGAAGAGATGCCAGAGCGATCGCACACGGAGGAACCATACCGCCGATCATAACTGCTGCCATGATTCCGTAATTTCCTGCTGCAATGGATGCCGTTCCGAATACATAGGCCGCTTTGTTGAACGGACCACCCATGTCAACTGCCATCATACCTGCTACGATGATGCCAAGAAGAACCTTACTGGAACCACTCATGTTTGTAAGAGCTGTGTTCAGTGCCGTGTTCAATGCTCCGATTGGAGGCTCTACGACAAACGTCATAACAAGTCCCACGATCAGAATGCCGAATACCGGATAGAGAAGGACTGGGGCAATTTTTTCCAGTGCTTCCGGAAGTTTTTCGAACAATTTTTTTAAGAGAAGGATAAGATAGCCTGCCAGAAAACCTGCTACTAATGCACCGAGGAAACCAGACTTGCCGTTTGCTGCAATTGCACCACCCACAAATCCGACTGCCAGACCAGGTCTGTCTGCAATGCTCATAGCAATAAATCCTGCCAGAAGCGGAAGCATAAATCCAAATGCAAGATCTCCTATGGATTTCAGTGTTGCCGCCACCGGTGTGATCGAACCAAAACTCTGTCGTGCTTCTGCTGTCAATGATGTCATATCTACACAAAGTCCATCGATCAGGAATGCAAGAGCGATCAAAATACCGCCGCCTACGACGAATGGCAGCATGTGTGAAACACCATTCATCAACTGCATATAAATCTGATGGCCTTTGGAGCCTCCTGCTTTTTTCTCGGAAACTTCTGCATTTTCCGATGCAGTATAAACCGGTACATTTCCGGACATTGCCTGCTCTACCAGTTTATCCGCTTTGCTGATACCGTCAGAAACCTGAACTTCGATCAGCTTTTTACCATTGAATCGATCCATCGGAACTTTTGTGTCTGCTGCCACGATGATGCAGTCTGCATTTTTGATCTCTTCCGCAGTCAGCACGTTTTTCGCTCCGCCGGAACCTCTTGTCTCTACTTTAATGAAACATCCCTTTGCTTTTGCAGCTTTTTCCAGTCCTTCTGCTGCCATGTAAGTATGTGCGATACCGGTCGGGCATGCTGTGACAGCCAGAATACGGAACTGATCTTCCGAGGTCGCTTCGTCTGCTTTCAGTTTTTCATCCAGATCCGGTGCTTCCTGATCTGCTTCATCGACGATCTTCATAAATTCTTCCGGGCTTTTTGCATTCTGCAGTGCTCTGGAAAAATCCTCATCCATCAGAAGTACGGAAAGTTTGCTCAGTACGTCCAGATGTACGTTGTCTTTGGTATTCGGTGCTGCAATCAGAAAGATCAGATGTACCGGCTCTCCATCAAGAGAATCGTAATCTACACCGTCCTTTACAACCATCGCTGCCAGTCCCGGCTTATCTACAAATGCACCTTTTCCGTGAGGGATCGCAATCCCCTCTCCGACACCTGTCGTTCCTTCCTCTTCACGGCGGTATACTTCCTGGCGATAAGCTTCCAGGTCATTGATTTTTCCGCTCTTTGCCATCAGTTCGACCATCTGGTCGAGAGCTTCGTTCTTGGATTTTGGAGCACCGTCGATCCTGATGCTTCGCTTATCCAGCAGTTCTGTGATCCTCATAAGTTCTCCTTTCTTACATTTCTTTTTTGTGATAGATTTTCTACAAGAAGCTAATTCAAAAATGCCATACGAATTGTTCCTCACTTCGACATCGTGGTTTCAGGCTTTTGACCCTGGCATCTTTACAATGTTTTATAAATCGCTTCTACTTCTTCTTTTGTGGCAAAATTCTCAGAAAATGCACTGGCACTTCCGGTGGAAACGCCCATTTTGAATGCATGTTCATAGCTGCCTTTCTGCATATAACCTGCAGTAAAACCAGCCACCATGGAATCTCCGGCTCCAACCGCATTGATCAGTTTACCTTTCGGTGCCGGGCTTTCATATACGCTGCCATCCTCAGCAAGAAGCACTGCACCTTTGCCTGCCATGGAAACCAGAACATTTCTTGCTCCCATCTCCTGTAACTTCTTCGCATATGGTGCTACCTGGTCACGCTCTCTGATCTTCACTCCAAAGATATCGCCCAGTTCATGATTGTTTGGTTTGATGAGGAACGGATGGTATTTCAGTACATTGACCAGAAGGTCTTTTGTCGCATCCACCACGATCATGACCTCTTTTTCTTCCAGACGTTCCATAATGTCACTGTAAATAGAATCCGGAAGACTTGCCGGGATGCTGCCTGCAAGGATCAGCACATCTCCTTTTTTCAGTGTATCCAGTTTCTTAAGCAATCTTTCAAGTTCTTCACTTCCGATCGAAGGTCCTGTGCCGTTGATCTCCGTTCCATCGATGGATTTGAGTTTGATGTTGATCCGGGAAAATCCATTCTCAAGCTGGATAAATTCGGATGTAATGCCCATCTTCTCGACTTTTCTGCGGATCTCCTCTCCGGTGAAACCGGCGATAAATCCAAGTGCCGTACTCTCAATGCCGAGATTTTTCAGAACGATAGAGACGTTGATCCCCTTTCCACCGGCAAACATCTGCTCTGAACAGGTGCGGTTTGTCATTCCCAGTTGAAAATCTTCCACACCTACGATATAATCCAGACAAGGATTAAATGTTACCGTATAAATCATATGCCTTACCTCTTTCTTTTGCACTTTGGTGTGCCTCTCTGTTTCATGATTGTATTATACAATCATATTCGTTCATTTTCAATCATACTAATTCACAAATTTCCCTTTCTGTTTTTGTATAGTTTTCACAAACGTTCATTTTCATTCATATTCGTTCAATTTACATTCAAAATTTGCCATGATGTCAGGGTCAAATTTGTTGCTCGCCATTTATAGAAGTAGGAGTCTTCTCCGACTGAGATAAAAAAAACCACGCACCACCGACCGATTCAGTCAGTAAATGCTGTGGTTTCTTTTCTTTGCATTTTCAGATCAGTCCTCGTTTGCCCGCTTCCATCACGGCTCCTGCCTTATTGGAAACACCGAGTCTTTTGTAGATCTGCTGTGTATGATATTTTACATTAGCGGTTGTCATATTCAGCTCTGCCGCAATTTTTTCTTTTGACATTCCATCTGCCTGCAGTTTCAGGATTCGAAGCATTGTATCACTCAATGCGACTTCTTCCACACCCACTTTTAAATACGCCGGATAGAATCGTGCCATTTTTTCTGTCTCGTCCTGAACCTTTGTCCAGAACTGTTTGTTCTTTCTGGTTTGTGCCAGATCTTTTTCTACTTCCGACGGCTTCCAGGAGGTCGCCAGAAGCAGCGGTCGGATAGCCGCACCTTCTCTTGTGATGATCCGTACAAAATGATATTCTTCTGCTTTTGTCAGTGCCTCGCCAAGTGTTTCATCCCATTTTTTCTCACCCATGCGGTACTGCGTGATCGCAAGAAGCAGTTTCACTTCTATATCAATGTAGGTACGCTGCATCACTTTTGCATAATAGGCACATTTCAAAAGCAGATGATAAGCCTGCTCGTTTCTGCCATTCTGCAGATACACACGCACTTTCGTAATATAATGAAAACGATCATAAATAGAGAATATCAGTTCTTCATCCGGTGCCTGGGCAAGCCATTTTGCAATCGCTGCTTTGTCCGCATCATATAATGCACAGCGAACGAGAAAGGTATCGATATTCGGCAGAATTCTTTCTGCATTTTCCTGCTGTGCTTTACCCTTGAATCTGGTCAGAAGCTCCTCCGCTTCTTTTACTTTTCCGGTAATAATATGAAGCCAGGCAAGCATGCCGTCTCCGACAAAACACTGCTCGATCTTGCCTCCTGCCTCCGCCTGCATTCTTCCCTTATTTGCAAGCATCGCAACTTCATAATTATCTCCGCCCTTTTCAAAAAAGCTTTCTGCAAGTGCCAGATTTACAAGCCCCTTACCATATTTTCCAAGTACAAATTCCACAATCTTGCCAATGCTTCCTGCAAGCTCGCGATCCCGTTTGCTCCATTCGCAAAAATCTTTGCCGCCGTTCATCTGAGATGCCTGGTTGCTGGTAACGGAAAACTCCTGTATTTTTACTTCTTTATCCAAAAGAAGCAGATATGCATTTTTCAGGATCTCCACCATATGGTCACTGCCACGGTGCGGAAGTCCGATATCCAGATACAGGATCTTTCCTTTTGCTGAACGCCGTTCACTTCCGGTATGTTCTTTTGCATATTTTTGAAGCTCCCGGTACCAGCGTTCGCTCTCTTCAGTATTTAAAAGCAGCGACTGCAGCATACTCATGCCACACATCAGTTCCGGGCTTTTGCATATTTTTTCTTCCGGCAGTTTAAGATAATACGGTTTCAGTTCATAATAATAAGCATTGTTTGGTGCTATCCGAACATTATCGATCAGCACCGAGGCGATTCTTTCCGTGTCATTCACCTGTTGATACATGGAAAGAGCCTTTAACGGCTGCTTACTGATCTGGTAATAAAGTCCTGCATTTTCGTAAAGCTTACGGATCTGCTCTTTTGTGTATTTTCGCCTCAGCCTCCGGATCATGCTGATCCGCATTTGATTTCTGAGTTTGTAGACCGTTTCACTTCCGTTTCGGACAATATCCATGAAATTACCGATCCACTGAATCCTTCCAAGAAGCGATTCTACATCATTGCGTCCGGTGATCATCTCCGCCATATATACGGTAAAATCTTCCACAATTGCAACTTCCATCAGAAATTCCTGTATTGATATTTCCCAGCGGTCATAGACATGATATTCCAGATAATCCCACATCTGGCTCAGTGCCTCTCCCACCATCGTCCGGTATTCTTCATCTGAAAACGGTTTCGTGACATCCTTTTCATTCTGCCTCATACGCATCTGCCAATAGACACTGTTTGTGATGCTCCAGCCGATCGGCATACCAACGCAGTATGCTTTTTCTTTTGCCAGCTGTTCTTCACTGAAGATCATCCCGGTCATGGCAATATACTGATCTGCCTGATCTTCATCAAACAGCAGCTCCTGCTCACCGATCACATAGAAGACTTCACGATACCGCACAGCAGTCAGCCACGGCGGTACCGCACAGCGTCCGCTCAAAATCAGCCACACATCCTCACGCTCCACAAGTTCGATGATCGCTTCCCGGATCTCCTCAGTATCATTCTGCATCGCCATATCGTGCAGACTGTTGATCACCACGGTTTTCCGCTGCTTGGAAACCTTGATCTCACGCAGTTCCTCCACTGTTACCAAACCAGCGTTAAACAGCGTATATTTCCGGTTCTTCAGATATCGCATGACCAGTTCCGTTTTGCCGCAACCGCTGACCCCATAAATATACGCTGTTATATTCTCTTCATCTGCCGCTTTCAGCCGCCTGATTGCACGGCGGGGTTTTACATAGCAGATTTTCTCCCCTTGCATCATCTCTTCCCACATGCTGTTTTCTGCCAATGCAACACCCCGCTTTCTCTGTTGTTTTACTACGTTTTATGTTTATAAGTTCCTCTTCCCAAGAAAAAGTATAGCAATTTTTCCGTGTTTTGTACACTATCCAAACGGCTAGTTTTTTTCTGAAAAGCAAGGAAAATTTGCAGGATTGTGAGAGTTACCTTGTAACGGAGCAATTTTCAGGCATACATTGAAGTCAAAAGTTTTTTATCTCAGTCGAGAAGACTCCCACTTCTGCAAGTGGTGAGTAATAACAAGTCTTTCTCAGTGGGAGTACAATCTCCGACTGAGATAAACGCTCCGCGAGGATGTGCAGTGATTCTGAGAAGAATATGTCAGCTTTCGCTGACCAGAATCACGCACCAAGTCTCACGCGCGTTCGACTTGAATTAATCAGATATTTTTCAGCAATCTCTTTTAATTTCTCCGGTGCCTTTTCGTACCATGTGTCAAACACGGTGTTTTCCTGCTGAACGGTTTTTCCAACTTCCATGAGAAAGTCCGGGATATCGCTTTCTTTGATCATGCCCCAGGATTCGCCAAATGCCTCCTGACCCTGTCTGTCACAGCCGTTCACATGAAGCGTAAATACCGGCTCTGTCACACTGTCAATTCTCTTTACTCCACCGTGGAAACCGATCTTTCCGATCTGATGTGTCCCACAGGATGAAGTACATCCGGAAATATGGATCTGCGGCAGTACACCGTCCGCAAAATCATATTCTTTTGCTGTCTCAACCAGTTTTCTTAAAAGTCCCTGGGAATCACGCACACCAACCTGGCAGATCGTTGCTCCGATACAGGATACGGAACTTTCGAATAAAGTTTCTGCTCCGTCATCCGTAGCTGCAAGCACTTTTTCTGCTTCTTTTGCCGTCAGGTTGATGATATAGACTGTCTCATCCGGTGAAATGCGGATTTCTGCATCCGATACATCTTTGATGCTTTCATAGATCTCGCCAAATTTTGACACTTTCGGCACACCGCCGATCGGATGATATTTTACTGCATACAGTCCCGGCTGTTTCTGTGCCACGATTCGTTTGTTTTCTGTCTGAAGTTCACCGTCGGCTGCTTTTTCTGTACCGGAAACAGCAAGGTTCAGATCCAGTTTTTCATTTTTCTTTACTTCTTCGAGTTTCTCCAGAAATGCCTTCACATAGCCTTCGCTTCCCAGTTTTTCCTGCATATAACGTGTTCTGGCTTTTCCGCGGTTCTCATAGTTTCCGTATGCCAGGAAGGTATTGACCATCGCCTGCACATAATACAGGATCTGTGACGGCTCTACGTTTTCTGCCACTTTCACACCCATGCGTGGATTGTTGCCCAGTCCGCCCGCACTATATACGGTAAATGTTCCGTCCTCTGCTGCTACAAATCCAAGATCACGGAAGGTCGCATGTGTCACATTGGCCGGAGAATTGGAAAATCCGACTTTCAGTTTTCGCGGCATGGTCACTTTATCTGCGTTTTTCAGAAGATAATCAGACACCGCCTCTGCATACGGCAGTACGTCAAAATATTCTCCCATTTCTACGCCGGAAAGCGGAGAGCACATCACATTTCGCGGGAAATCTCCGCCACCGCCTTTTGTGATGATACCGACATCCACTGCTTTTTCCATGATATCACAGACGCTGTCTTTGTCCAGATCATGCAGCTGCACTGCCTGGCAAGTCGTAAAATGTGCTTTGTCCACATGATACTGTTCTACCATCTCTGCGATAAATTTCAGTTTTTCTTTTGTCAGTCTTCCGCCCGGCATACGCAGACGCAGCATGCTTGCCTCGCCGCCTTTCTGGGCATAGCTTCCGTATCCTCCGGAAAATCCTTTGTATTCTTTCACGCTTACTTCTTTCGCATAAAATTTTTCTGTCATCTCCCTGAATTTGGGAAGAGATGCTCTCCATTCCTGAATCAGCTGTTCCATACTTGTTCTCCTCATATTATTTATTCTTTTGTTTTAAACAAATGATGTCATAAAGATACTCCTGAGCAGATTTTCACTCCTGCCACCGCTTAGTGCTCCGTGCAGTTGAAGCGGGGGAATGCTTCTCTGCGGTAAAGTTATACAAATTGCTTTTTGCAGAGTAAGACACTTAATTTTACATCATGCTTTCTTTATACCATAATTTCAGTATGTTTCATAGGTATTATTTGAAATTCTTTTAAATTTCTCCGAAAATCATCGGACGTTTCGGTGGTTGCGTCTCGGAAAACCGGTATGCACGCAGGAATCTCTCTTCTGCCTGCCCGGCTTTTTCCTGATCATTTGCATGCAGAACCGCCAGTGTCTCGCCTTTTTCGACATAATCTCCGACTTTCTTCTTCAGCTCCAGTCCTACCGAAAGGTCGATCACACTGTCTTTTGTCTCTCTTCCGCCGCCAAGAAGCAGGGAGCAGACTCCGATTTCATCACACTGGATATGAGAAATATAGCCGCTCTGCGGCGATGGTACTGCAATCTGCATAGAGGCTGCAGGCAGTTTCTCCGGATGAGAAACTTCTTCTCCTGTGCCGCCCTGTGCTTTGACAAATGCTTCCAGTTTTCTAAGTGCATCTCCATTCTGGATGGACTGCCGCAGCATTTTTTCTGCGGAAGCGACATCCTCTGCCTTTTTGCCGGCAATCAACATCCGGCTTCCGAGTGCCAGAACCAGCTCCGTGAAATCTTCCGGGCCGCTGCCGTTCAAAGTTGCGATCGCTTCCTTTACTTCCAGAGCATTTCCGATTGCATAACCAAGCGGCTGATCCATATCGGTGATTAGTGCATGCATCTGACGCCCTGCATTTTTGCCGATCGTCACCATCTCTTCTGCCAGAGCAAACGCATCTTCTTCGCTTTTCATAAAAGCTCCGCTTCCGGTCTTGACATCCAGAACAATTGCATCGGCACCGGCAGCCAGTTTCTTGCTCATGATCGAGCTGGCGATCAGTGAAAGATTATCCACGGTCGCCGTCACATCCCGCAGAGCATAGAGTTTTTTGTCAGCCGGAGCCAGATCTGCCGTCTGTCCCATGATCGAAATGCCGATCGTATTGACATTCTTTATAAACGTTTCAACCGGGATTGCCGTTGAAAATCCAGAAAAGCTCTCCAGCTTGTCGATCGTGCCACCGGTATGCCCAAGGCCTCTGCCGCTCATTTTTGCTACCGGAATTCCGCAGGAAGCTACAAGCGGAACAAGTGCCAGCGATGTTTTGTCCCCAACACCTCCTGTCGAATGCTTGTCAACTTTAATCCCATGGATTGCCGAAAGATCCAGCCGCTCTCCGCTGTCCGCCATGGCAAGCGTCAGATTTAAGGTTTCCTGTTCATTCATTCCTCGAAAATAAATCGCCATCATCAGTGCTGACATCTGATAATCTGGGATTTCCCCATTTGTATAACTTCGGATCATCCAGTCAATTTCTTCTTTTGCTAATCTTTCCCCATCTCGCTTTTTCCTGATCAGATCATACATTCTCATAATAAAACCCCCAATCCGCGGAAAAAATCTGATATCCTGCACCTCTGCTGTCCGCCGGAAACTGTATCAGACCAAACGCACAAAACGCCGGCTTTCGCCAGCGTTTTGCTTACTTAGTTAAAATATACCATTTCATCTGCCGGCGGTTCGCACGGTTCTACCTTGCTTGCATACAGCACAGGACCTTTTCCGCGATAAAACTTATCGTATTCAAATGCTACCCTTGCAGTGACCATAACCCACTGTCCATGTTTCAGCTGCGGAGCGATCGGACTCTTACAGATGTAGCCGATCATCTGCATATCATCTGCACAGCAGGTCATCGCTTTTCTTCCCGGCACAAAATAAGGTGCCTCTTTGTTTTTGCTCTTCATGGCACGAGCCTTGAACTTCACCGTTTTCCCCACGTATTTGTCCGGATGGTCATCCATATCCACATAGAAGATACCGTAATCCACATCTTCTATTTCGATAATCGGAGCATCCATATCGTACGGCGTGTTTTCCTCAAACAGGTCGATCAGTTCACCATCCTCATCCTCAAAGCTGATATCACAGGAAGGATTGACAACCTTGATGCCTCTTCGATAATTGGTCAGCGGATCACTTGATTTACAGCGATTGAAGATCACCATATCTGCATTCTGCACCATCTCTGAGAACAGAGACTGCATATTTGCACGGTAGATCTGATAGCTGCTGCCGTCTACGATCACGATCTCCTGAGAAATGCCCCATCCAAGCGGCAGTTTCATCGCACGCAGTTTGTTGACACCCCAGAGCGGATTGTACTCAAGCAGCACTCTCTCCGGATGATATTTGCGATGCAGAACACGGAGGTTCTCAAATGTAAAATCCTCCGGCTCTTCGATCTTCTCGACAACCGTGTTGTATTTCAGAAGTTCTTTCTCGTCGTACTCCTCCTCACCCTCTTCGCAGGTGATCAGAAGTGTTGTTCCTTCTATTTGAAAGTAATCCTGTTTCGCAGTAAAATCCAGAAAAGAAGTTTTACCGCTCTCCAGGACACCGGTCACAAGATAAACCGGTGTTGAAATATTAAAATCACTCATCTTTTTTTACCTTGTTCCTTATTTCGCAAACCACAGCTGCTCTAATTTTGCTTCATCCAGTTTGGAACCGATCACGCAGATACGTCCTGTGTATTCTGCACTTCCCTCACGGATATCCACTTCTTCCGGAACCATGTCAAAATAAGTCCAGACACCGTCTTCGCTCTCCAGCATACCTTTTGCACGCAGGATCATTCCGTAAGAATCGTCTTCTGACAGAGTTTTCAGAATCTTTTCAATCTCTTCACGGCTGTATTTACGGACGGTTTCCTTACCCCAACTTGTAAATACCTCATCTGCGTGATGATGGTGATGATGATGTCCCTCGTGATCGTGGTCATGGCAGCCGCAGGTGCAGCCCTCTCCATGGTCATGGTGATGCTCATGACCCTCATGGTTATGATGATGTTCATGATCGTGATGATGCTTATGCTCTTCATGATCGTGGTCATGGCAGCCGCAGGTGCAGCCCTCTCCATGGTCATGGTGATGCTCATGATCGTCGTGGTCATGATCCTCATGATCGTGATGATGCTCATGCTCTTCATGGTCATGGTCGTGATGATGATCATGATCACAGCAATGGTCATGCTCTTCTTCTACATGAGAAAGGTCGATCTTCATTCCTTCGATCGTGTCCAGGATCTTCTGTCCACCCAGATCTTCCACCGGTGTTGTGATGATCGTAGCATCCGGATTCAGTTCACGGATCAGTTCGATGGCAGCTTCGATTTTTTCCGGTGTTGCCTTCTTCGTATCGGTACGGCTCAGGATGATCGTGCCGGCTGCTTCTACCTGATTCTTGAAGAATTCACCAAAGTTCTTCAGATACATTTTGCATTTCAGAACATCGACAACCGTAACGGCACTGTTCAGTTTCACTTCTCCGTCTGCTTCCAGATGCAGATTTTCAACTGCATGGATAACGTCAGAAAGTTTGCCGACACCTGACGGCTCGATCACGATGCGGTCCGGGTGATATTTCTCTACCACTTCTTTCAAAGCAGTTCCGAAATCTCCTACCAGAGAGCAGCAGATACAGCCAGAATTCATTTCCTTGATCTCGATTCCTGCATCTTTCAAAAATCCACCGTCAATACCGATCTCGCCGAATTCATTCTCAATCAATACCACCTGCTGTCCTTTAAATGCATCCTGTAACAGTTTTTTGATCAGGGTCGTTTTACCTGCACCCAAAAAACCGGAAATAATATCAATCTTTACCATAATAACTTCTACATCTCCTTTATCCATTTCGTCCATCCATCGGACGACATTCTGCCCCGATTATACAACCTGATTTTGATTCTGTAAAGCAGACACCAGATTTGTCAGGCATTCAGAATGGCATTTATTTTCTCATCTTTTTCTTCTTTTGTGATAATGCCCATCTCGAACTGCTGCTCGATTTTTTTGATCTCTTCAAAATTTTCTACTTTTTTCCTGGCAATATTCAGCTTCTGCTCATATTCTTCCTTAGAAATAATTTCCATGGCAAGTGCTTTGTCGAGAACGCCTTTTTCCTGTTCAAAAGACTCTTCCGCTTTTGTCTTCTCACGAAGAAGTGTATTCTGTTTTGCTCTCTTCTCTACTTCCGCCAGCTGATTTTCCAGCTCCTTTTTCTTTGCCTGATCCTGTTTGATGATCGTCAGGAAATCAGAAACATCAAACACCGGCTCTTCGTCCTCATCAGATTCTTCTGCAACTTTATCTTCTGCCGGCTCTTCGGATGCTTCTTTTGCTTCGTCGATCGTTTCTGCTGTATCTTCTGCTTTCACTTCATCGATAGTTTCATCAGCTGCTTCTTCTTTTGCTTCATCGACCGTTTCAGCTACATCTTCTGCCTTTACTTCGTCAATTGCTTCAGCTGCTGCTTCTGCCTTCACTTCATCGATCACTTCTGAAGATTCTGTTGCTTCGGTTGTTTCAGCTTCGGCTGCTTCATTTTCTGCTGTTTCCGGTTCTGCATCATCCATATCTGCTACAAATTCTGCATATTTCTTTCCGATCTGCAGATACTGTGCATCCATTTCTTTCTCTAATTCACGGATCTGTCTTTTCAGACCGGTGATTTCCATTGTATCCTGTACACTTGTCTCAACAACTGTTTTTACATTGTTTGCTGATGCGGCAATGTTTTCTCCCACATCCTGTACCTTTTTTAAAGCTTTGTCAAAAAATCCCATGATATCAACCCCTGTCTTATTGTGTGTAAATGCACATCGATTCTGCTAAGTAAATATCATCCAAACCGACCAGAATCGCATGCCAAGTCTCGCATACGTTCGACTTGATTTTAGAGTTCTATGTCTAATATAACACACCCGAATCATTCTAACAAGTCCAAAGGCGTACACCGGAGAAAAAAGCTATGAGCCACATATGATAATGTCCTAGTATACCACAAATGAAAATGTCCCGGAT
>ERZ1035006.896-NODE-896-length-21833-cov-4.180090_pt1 | contig 21833 bp, 15 predicted proteins | sample MGYA00520694_ERZ1035006 | MGnify/ENA primary metagenome ERZ1035006 (study PRJEB33766, sample SAMN09781746) | gut metagenome | biome: gut microbiome | host: Homo sapiens | place: Madagascar | study: EMG produced TPA metagenomics assembly of the PRJNA485056 data set... | reverse complement strand
CGACCGATTTCACCGATTTCTGCCGTAATACCCATCCCGGTGCCGTTGTCGTCGGCGGCGGCGCGATCGATACGCGCTTGCAACTTTCTGCGCAATTCAGGCGTGATATTCAATTCGGATTCTTTAATCATTGTTCTTCTCACTCGAAAGGGGACGATAAAATTCCGTCACAGGGTAATTTTAAAAAAATCAGTCGATTCAATGCAACAAATTTTAATCTCAAACCCAAAAATGTGGGGTAAACGATGAGAGACATTTCCTAGGGAAAAAAGCCTATAGAGAAAATTTGCTTCAAGATTCGAGGGTTATGTCCGATATGGGCTTGCCGTTAACCGCCGATATATTGCATCTCGATGCGTTTGCGCGGAATGTGCGTTTCCGACAGTCGTACTTCGGAGTAATGATCCCCGCGATTTGTCCAAATGCGACCGATCGCATCGCGAATTTCTTCGTCCGTGGCGCCGCCTCGCAAAAGTGTGCGCAAGTCGTACCCGCGATCGGCAAAAAGGCACAGCACGAGACTGCCTTCGATTGAGAGTCTGACGCGAGAACAGTCTTTGCAGAAAGCCTGCGTCACCGAGCTGATAAAGCCGATTTCGCCTGCACCGTCGACAAATCTCCAGCGTTGTGCAGTTTCTCCGGTGTAGTTGGCTTCGACGGGCTCAATCGGATAAACCCGGTTGATGATCTCGACAGTCTCGGCCGAGGCAATCACGTCATCCATGCGCCAGCCGTTGGCGGTGCCTGCATCCATGTATTCGATAAAACGCAAAATGATGCCGGTGTTTCTAAAGTAAGACACCAAAGGCAGAATTTGATCCTCATTCATGCCGCGCTTTAAAACTGTATTGATCTTGACAGGCAACCCCACGGCCTGAGCAGCATGAATACCCTCCAACACTTTGGCGGCAGGAAATCCCACATCATTGATCGCTTGGAAAAGGTCTTCGTCCAACGCATCCAGACTCACCGTGACACGATCGAGCCCCGCATCTTTGAGTCTTTGAGCCATGCGCGCCAATAAAGTGGCATTGGTGGTCATGGCAACATCAAGCGGCTTGCCCGAAAGCGTCTTTAACTGCTTTAACGAAGCAATTAAATCTTCGATATGTTTGCGTAACAGCGGTTCGCCTCCGGTCAAACGGACCTTTTCAATGCCATAGCCGATAAAGATGCGTACCAAACGCAAGATTTCTTCAAAGCTCAACAGTTCGGTATGCGCCAAAAACTGGTGCTTGCTGTCAAACTTTTCTTTAGGCATACAGTAGCGGCAACGGAAATTGCAGTGATCCGTCACGCTGATGCGCAAGTCTCGTAAAGGACGTCCGCGGCTATCGATCAACTTGCCGTCGATTAAGCGAATGCTGCCCGAAATCGGAACGGGCAGACGCATGGGAGACGTGTCGATTTTTTCCTCGACAATGGGAATCGTGTTTTCAGCCATGGTTATCGTGCCGCTGCTTTGACGGTGGACATGATGGCATCTGAGGCCAACTGGGCCGTGGGACGCAAAAGCGCCACATGCATGGCTTCGAAGAGTTCGACAAGTTCGCTCTTTCGCTTGTCGGAGAGCTGATCGATCAGAGAAGCGGCAATGGCATCCGGTGTGCAGTAGTAGTGCAAAAATTCGGGCACCACGATACGCCCGGCCAAAATATTGGGAAGACTCACGTACGGAATCAAACCCTTCTTTTTCATGAGCATGGCCGAAAGTGCCGGCATCGTATAGCCCACCACCATCGGCTTTTTGTAAAGTGCAGCTTCTAAAGTTGCGGTGCCCGAAGCCACGAGAACGGCATCGGACGCTTCCAAAACACGATGACTTTGCCCGGTCACAACCGTCAGTCGCTCGGCCAACTTAGGGTATTTGGCCACCACCTTCATGATCTGCTCGCGGCGCGTTTCGTCCACGGCCGGAAGCACAAAGTACCCAGCTCCGCCCAAGCGCTCGATGACGCGCTCGCAAGCCTGGAAAAAGATCGGAGCGCACCCCGAAACTTCGTCGACGCGGCTACCCGGCAGTACGGCAAAAAGCGGCTGGCCGTGCGCGTCGATCCCTAGACGTTGACGCGCTTCGTACATGGCGGGCTTCATCGGAATGATGCCTGCCAAGGGGTGTCCGATATAGGTGGCTTTGAGTCCCGCTTGTTTGTAGATCCTTTGTTCAAACGGAAAGATCAGAAGCATATGATCGACTGCCCGTGCGATCTTGTGGATACGCTCGGGGCGCCAAGCCCAAATTGAGGGCGAAACAAAATGCACCGTCGGAATTTTCTTTTGGCGCAGCTTGAGTTCGATGTCTAAGTTAAAGTCCGGAGCATCGACCCCGATAAAGACTCTGGGATCGGCCGCCATCACGCGTGAGAGCATCTGGCGGCGAAGCGCAATGAGCCCCGGCAACTTTTTAATGACTTCCACATAGCCGCGTACGGCCAAACGCTCGGAGCTGTACCAAGGTGTGAGCCCCGCTTCAATCATTTTCTGTCCGCCGATGCCGTACTGCGGCGTGTGACCCATATCTTCGGCCAACTGCGGCAGCACGAGGCTGGCAAGAAAATCGCCGCTCGCCTCCCCGGCGAGCCACGCAGCCCCTTTGGACAAATCTTGATCGAATGCGTTGATGTTCATACCTGCCTCGAAAGCACGCGCACAATTAACGAATGATGCCGCGCGGGCTACTCGTCACAAATTCTCTAAAGTGCGTCAGACGCTCGCGTGTCACCTCTTCGGTTGCCTGCGCGATAATATCTTGCATTTCGCGCGCAAAGTCGGCTACGAGGTTACCTTCGCGGTAAAGCGCTTTGTAAGCAGCCTTCATCAAAGTCATGAATTCGGAAGAAAAGCCTGCGCGACGTAAGCCCACCAAATTCAATCCGTGAGGCTCGCAAGGATTGTTCGAGCAAATCACGTAAGGCGGCACGTCGCGCAATACGCCCGAGGCGCCCCCGACCATGGCGTAGGTGCCCACGTGCACGAACTGATGCACGCCCGTTTGGCCGCCCAAAATGGCATGATCTTCGATATGCACGTGACCGGCAATGGCGTTGTTGTTGGCCAAAATGATGTCGTTGCCGATGCGGCAGTCATGCGCAATGTGAACGTTGGCCATCAGGAGATTACGCGAGCCAATGGTCGTCAAACCGATATCCTGCACGGTACCGATCGACAAAGTGCAGTTTTCGCGTACGACATTGTCGTCGCCAATGTCCAAGCGCGTCGGTTCGCCTGCGTATTTTTTATCCTGAGGATCGCACCCCACGGCAGCGCCCTGATAAAAGACATTGCGTTCGCCAATAGTCGTACGACCGCTTACGGTGACATGGCTGCGCAGTTTGGTACCCGCACCGATCGTGACATCAGGCCCGACAATGCAAAATGGACCGATCTCGACATCGTCGGCCAACTGAGCCTTGGAATCGACAATACTAGACGGATGAATCTTGGCCATAAAAACCTTCTTTTTTCGGCAATATCTACGACAAACATTGTATAGGGCAAAAGCACCGCTGTGCATTTGCCTTGGCAAAATTTGTTTGACGCATGCGACGACAAGGCCCGCACAAACCTTGCCGGACCCTTCGGTCAGTTGATTTCTAAATTATTCGTCTTTGACGACGCGACGCGCGCACATCAACTTGGCTTCGCAAGCCAACTGGCCGTCGACCGTTGCCTTGGCTTCGTACCAACAGATGCCGGCACGATCCTTGATGTACTTGCAATCGAAAATCAACTGATCGCCCGGCACCACCACTTTCTTAAAGCGGGCGCCGTCGATGCCGGCAAAGAAAAAGAGCGCCTTTTCTTCACGCTGTTCGGGCGTCAGACGTGCCATCGCCAAAACGGCACAGGCCTGTGCCATGGCTTCGATGATCAAAACGCCGGGCATCACCGGGTATTCCGGAAAGTGCCCCGTAAACTGCGGCTCGTTGGCAGTGACGTTTTTTAAAACGCGGCCGGTGGTCAAATCGTCGCTGATCTCCAAAACGCGATCGATCAAAAGAAACGGATAGCGGTGCGGTAATAACCGCATGATATCGTTGATGGTTTGTTGCTTGTTCATTGTTACTATGGTTAAGTTTTGAGCGTCTGATAAGGGGTTGACGCCCGACATCCAAAAATTCCTTTCGGAATTGAATTGTCGTTCAAGTCCGAAACTTAGATTTTAGCGTTTGAAAACGGCTGTTCACTTCGTCCGTTCGGACGAGAACATTGCACGACTGCACTCGCCTGCCGAATTATTCGGCTTTTTCTTCCTTGGGTTTGAGCGCAGCCACCTGACGCTCCAACTCTTTGATTTGCTGACGCATCTTGGTGAGATTCATCAACAAAACGGCGGTACGTTCAAAGTCGCGCTTGTCCTGAGCCGGCCAGAAACCCATCATCTGACGGGCGTTGCCTTCCCAATGCATAAGGTTGGTGGCAGGTCCCACCATCACACCGTCGGGAATCGTGATATGACCGTTGATGTTGGCCGCGCCCCCGATGATGCAGTGGCTGCCGATCTTGGTTGAGCCCGCCACGCCCGTACAAGCGGCCATGACGGAATGCTCGCCTACGCGGCAGTTGTGACCCAACTGAATTTGATTATCAAGTTTGGAACCCTTGCCCACCACGGTATCTTCGAGAGCGCCGCGATCGATGGTGGTGTTGGCACCGATTTCGACATCGTCTTCGATTCGCACGCCCCCGATTTGCGGGATCTTCACCCATTCGCCGGCAAAGGGGGCAAAGCCGAAGCCGTCGGCACCGATCACACAACCCGAATGCAAGATGACGCGATTGCCGATCTTGCAGCCGTGGTAAACCGTAGCGTTTGCATAAACGATCGCATCGTCTCCGACCGTCGTTCCGGCCCCGATATAGGCTCCGGCATGAATGTGAGTACGTTCACCCACCACAGCACCGGCCTCAACCGTGGCACCGGCGTCGATCACGGCAGAATCAGCCACCTTGGCGCTAGCGTGAACGTGCGCACCATCGGCAATGCGCCCTGCCGGGGTCGGAGCCTTTAACATCACTTGCAATGCATAGGCAAACCACGCGTAGGGATTGGCCGTCACGATCAAGGCACGATCGCAACCGTCGGCGTACATAGCTTCGAAGTCGGCAGGACTAACAACTAAAACGCCGGCTTTACTAACTTTTGCCGCATCGCGATATTTGCTTTGCGCCAAGAAGGCCACATGCTCGACGCCAGCACTTTCCAACGGTGCAAAGCGGATGACCGAGAGCGTTTCTGCGCCGTTTTTGCATTCGCTTGTCAAGCGATCGGATGACAACGTACGGATTTTTTCGATCAGATCGGCAATCAAAAACATAGGAATCCTTTTACAAGAAAAAGGCCGTGCTCATTCCGATCGACGATCGGTTCGGCGCGGCCTTTTGCGACAGGCAACTTATCCGAAAGCCGGACAAGTTACAAAATTACTTCGCGGGTTTGTTGAGTTCTTTCATCACTTGTTCTGTGATGTCGGCGCGCGGAGAAGCCCAGATCGCGTCCTGGAGAATCAGGTCGAACTTCTGCTTCTTGGCGATATCCTGAATGATGCGGTTAGCACGCTGCAAAATCAACTGGCTTTCTTCACTGGCACGCTGGTTGCGTTCTTCGACCAAAGCGCGCTGACGACGAGCGATATCGCGTTCGGTTTCAGCCAAGCTGTTGCGCTGCTTCAAGCGTTCGGTTTCCGTCATCACGGGGCTGTCTTTTTCAAACTTCTGAGCGCGGGTACGGAAGTCGCGAATATCGCGATTGAGTTCTTCTTCGCGCTTCTTGAAATAGTTCTTGAGCTTATCCTGAGCGGCAACGGCAGGCGCCGATTCAGACAACAAACGAGCGGGAGAAACCACGCCCACCTTAAAGTCGTCCGCGTTGGCAGCGCCGCACAACAAAGCGGCACCGGCAGCCGCAATCAAAGCCTTCTTAAACATCCGTATCTATCCTTATGAAAACGATGTTTTCCCGTATCCTATTCTCTACAAAGTACGGAACAACAAAATATTTCTTAATAATAAGCACTTTCACTCGATTTTTCGAGTAAAAAGCGTAACGGTCCATGTCTATGCGGATGCAACCGTTACGCCTTATTGCGATCGGTCAAACTTTCAGGCTCTTAGAAGCCCGTACCGATCTGGAACTGGAAGCGCTGCGTCTTGTCGCCTTCCTTTTCGTTCAACGGGAAGGCCAACGAGAACTTCAACGGACCCAACGGCGAAATCCATGCCACGCCGAAACCGGCAGAGTAGCGCAGATCGTTGAAGTCCATGTCTTCGCGTCCGTAGACGGGACGGCCATTTCCATCTGTTCCTGTACGTTCGTAACCCCAAACATAACCGCCGTCCAAGAAGATGAGGCCTCGCAACGTACGATCGGCGCCGGGCAACGGCATCAGGAGTTCCGCAGAGAACACCACCTGACGATCGCCGCCCAAGTTGTCGCCGTTGAAGTCGCGCGGACCCAAGGTGGAACTTTCAAAGCCGCGCACGGAACCGATGCCGCCGGCGTAGAAGTTCTTGAAGAACGGATACATCTTGCCGCCGTAAGTATCGCCGTAGCCGATCTGCATATTCAACCCCAAAGTCCAGAACTTGGACAAAGGCAGATATTGCGTCAGCTGATACATTGCACGGTAGTAGCGCTGATCCAATGCGGGCAAGGCAAATTCGCCGGAGAAACGCTGATAGCGACCGCGGGTCGGCGCCAAAACGTTGTCTCGGGAGTCGCGTGCCCAACCCAAGGTAAGCAAAGCAGCCTTCGGACGTTCGCCATATTCGTCCACATAACTCCAATAGCGATAGGGAGATACGGAATCGGTATTACCTGTCAAAGCCGTATCACGATCACCACGCAAATCAACTTGCGTCATTTCAAAACGCGCACCCACGAAGATGCGGTCGTATTCCGTCACGGGCAAGCCGAAGCTTAAACCCGCACCGATCGTTTCGTATGCGACGTTAGACACATCCAACTCGTCCAAGTCGACGCGTCTGTCGTAGATATCCCAGTTGCGGCTGATGCCTTCGGGCGTAATGTAGGGTTCGGTCAAAGAGAAGGCGTAGGTACGCTGGCTCTTTGACGTATTGACTTCGATACTCGTCGACTTACCGGAACCGAACACGTTATCCTGCGCAAAGCCAGCCGACAAAATAATACCGTCGGACGTCGAGTAACCGGCACCCAAAGAGATGGAGCCCGTCGGACGTTCCTTCACGGCAATTTCCAAGTCGACCTGATCGCGTGTGCCTTCCACGGGCTTGGGATCGGCGGTGACCGAATCAAAGTAACCCAAACGGTCGATACGATCGCGCGAAAGCTTCACGGCGTCGCTATCGAACCATGCCGATTCGTACTGACGCACTTCACGACGAATCACGTCGTCGCGTGTACGAGTGTTGCCCGTGATGTTGACGTAACGCACATAGGCGCGACGCCCCGGGTCGACCGTGTAGACGATCTGCACCGTATCGGTATCGGGCACCGGCACCGGATTGGGTGTAGCGGTACTGAAAGCGTACCCCAAACGGGAATAGCGCTCGGTAATAGCCTTACTGATTTCGTTGATCTTTTCGGCGTTGTAGATTTCGCCCTTTTCAAGGGTCAAGAGCGGTTGGACTTCGCTTTCAAGGTTCAGAAGATCGCCTGCGAGCTTGACGCTGTCGATGCGATATTGCTTGCCTTCGGTCACGTTGATCGTGATGAAGACGTCGGACTTATTGGGCGCGACCGACACCTGAACCGTATCGATCTTAAAGTCCAAATAACCCTGATTCAGATAAAAGCTGCGAATCGTTTCCAAGTCGGCAGCAAGCTTTTCGCGCGAATACAGATCGCGGCGCGTATACCAGCTCGACCACTTGTGTTCGGCCAACTGCATTTGATCGGCCAACTCGTCGCTGTCGAAAACCGTGTTACCCACAAAACGAATCTGCTTGATGGAGCTTGCCGCACCTTCGTCGACATTGATCGTGATGCGCACGCGATTGCGTTCCAAAGGCGTTGCCGTCGTTTTCACATCCACGCCATAGTAGCCGCGAGACAGGTACTGACGACGCAATTCCTGATCGGCACGATCCAAAATCGACTGATCGAAAATGCGGCCTTCGGCCAAGCCCACATCGCGCAAGCTTTTTTCAACGCCTTCCTTGTCAAAGGCCTTGATGCCGCTCGTTTCAATGGAAGCCACGGCCGGACGTTCAATCAGGTTGACAACGAGCACATCGCCGTCGACAGCCAAATCGATATCTCTAAAAAGACCCGACGCATACAAATCGCGAATGGCTTGAGAGCCGCGCTCGGGCGTGTATTCGTCCCCGACTCTGAAGGGCAGATGCGAAAACACCGTACCCGGCTCGGTTCTCTGAATACCCTCGACGCGAATGTCACGGATCGTAAAGACCTGTGCCATGGCGCCGACGGCAAACGTTGCCATCACGGCAGCGGCGACGCCTCGAATGAAAAACTTTCCCGTCATTTGAATTCAAACTTGTGTTAAGTAACGCGTTGAGCGCACAAAGAAAAATGTCCTTTGCACGCGAAAATTTTGTGTAGTTTATCCGAAAATTCGACCTAAGTCATTTGTCATGCCCAAAACCAGCAAGAACATGACAAAGAAAAGCCCGATTTTCTGTCCCCAGGCCATCACTTTTTCGTTGGGTTTTCTACCTGTCAAAATTTCGTAGCAATAATAAAGGATATGGCCGCCGTCCAACATCGGAATCGGCAACAGATTCAGAAAACCCAAATTCACCGAAATGAGCGCCAAAAAGAGCAGATACGGCAAAAGGCCGAATTGCATCGTTTGGCCGGCCATATCGCCAATAGAAATGGGACCTGAAATCAGCTCGGGGCTCGTCGCGCCCGTAATCATTTTGCCAATCGAAACGCCCGTTAAAACCAACACGTCCCAGGTCTTGACCACCCCCGTAGCGAGACTGCCGAAGAAACCTTCGCGCGTATAGACCAAGTCGGGCATGCCGCCCAATCGGACACCAAGCTGCGGGACTTGCTTACCCTCTTTGGTCGTAACGATTGCCGGCGTCAGCTCGACCGTACGCTGCGCCTTGGTTTGAATGTCTTCCAAGCGAAGCGTTACGGGCGTATCGGCACTTTTCTTAATCTGTGCAATAAAGGCATAGACGTCAGTGACTTCCTTGCCGTCGATGCTCAAAATAATGTCGCCCGGCTTCATGCCCGCTTGATCGGCGGGACTGCCTTTAACGACAGACCCGACACCCACCATGCCGCTATAAGGCACGAGTCCCAGGTAAGCCGCCGTATCGATTTGCTGCTCAACCGTCAAATCGTGCAAGTCAAAGTTCAGATTGTGACGACGCAACTGTTCGTCGACAAAGGTCACCGGAACATCTTTTTCGCCCATGTGTTTGACAAACATCAGGCGCACTTCGTTAAACGTGGCGACCTTTTCATCAGCCACACTTTCGACCTTCCAGCCGCGCATAACACCGGCCTCGAAACTTTGTGTGGCCTCAATGGGCGTACCCACCTTGGGCGAAGGCTCGTAGGTACCCACCATGGTGATGCCGGCATAAATGACAATGGCCAAAAGAATATTCATGGCCGGGCCGGCAAATACCACCGCCAGACGCTTCCAGACGCTTTTTTCGTCAAAGGAGCCTGCACGATATTGGGCATCCGACATGGTCGGAAAGTCTTCTCGGGTCGTGCCGTCGAGCATGCTCACGTAGCCCCCGAAAGGCAATGCCGAAAGTCGCCACTCGCAACCGCGTTTGTCTTTTCTGCGATAAATCACCGGGCCAAATCCCAAAGAGAAAGACAGCACATGCACGCCGCACATTCGTGCCACAGCATAGTGGCCGAACTCGTGAATCACGACAAGAATGGAGAGAGTGACAATAAAACCGATAATGCCCAACATGGGTATGAATCTTTTTCAAAAATCAAAAATGACAAACGCCGAGACAAAACAAAGGCGTCGACTGCGATCTGAACATTCGACGCCCTGAGATTTTTTCAGTTGACTTTGTCCGACAATACGACTTAAGCGGATGTTATAGGAATTACGCGTTGATTGGAACTGCCGAAATAACTTCCTTTTGTTTCAACTTTTAGCTTTTCAACAAAAGGACCGTCAACAACGGTGTCGACGTACTTGAAAATTTCCAAATCGGACACCTTCTCAAAACGCCTGCCCGTCCACAACCAAATCGTCTTGCTGTGACCGAACTTTTCGCGCACGGTTTTACAAAGCTCGGTTAATTCGTCGACGTTTTCGGGCTCCAAAGGATCGCCCCCGAGAAGGCTTAGGCCGCTGACGAAATCTTCTTTCAAAGCCGAGAAAATCTGCGCTTTCGTTTCTTCGGTATAGGGTTTGCCGGCGTCGAACTCCCAGCTTTCGGGATTAAAACACCCCGGGCAGTGCAAGCGGCACCCCGAGACAAAAAGCGAAACGCGCACGCCCGGGCCGTTGGCCGTGTCGAAAGAACTGATACCGATGTAATTCATAAATTTTTTGGGGTCTCAAAACGAATTCGGGCGGATTTTTCCGCCCGAAATCCTTGTTACATACTGACGCGATTTTTAATTTCGGCCATCTTGCCGTCGTTCATTCGGCTCATGCCGTTGACGTTGGAGTAACCCAAGTAACCGCACACGCGAGAAATGACCGACAAATTGGAGCTGCCGCAATGCGGACACTTGAACAAAATGTTGGTGCTGTGCTCGCCGCAGTCGCCGCAATAGGCGCTATCGAAATTCACACCTTGATAGAAACCCTTCTTCATGCCGCGAGCGATCATGGCCTTGACGGCGTCGTAGTTTTCAGGGTTATCCAAACGCACGTACTGAATGTGGCCGCCTTCGCACAAGTGGAAGTCTTCGAATTCCTTGTCCTGCTTTTCAAAGGGCGAGATGGCTTCCGTCACGTTCACATGGAAAGAGTTTGTGAAGTATTCGGGGCTGTAGTGCTCTTTGTGGGCAAAGACGTTATCAATGCCGTGGGCATGGCAGAACTGATCGTACTGACGTGCCTGGGTGGCGCACAAGCTTTCGGCGGGCGTCCCGTAAATGGCGTACAAGTAACCGTCTTCCTTCTTGAATTCTTCGAGCTTGGCCTTCAAGTGCTTCAAAATCTTGGCGGAAATCTGACCGCCTTCGTCGACCAGGCGCTTGCCGGTCCACAAGAAGGTCGTTTCGTCCATGGCGGTGATACCGAAGGATGCCGTCATGTAACGCACCAAGTCGCCTACGTAGTCATCGGGGCTCTTCGTGCCTTCGTAGAAGCCGCCCTGGGTAAATGCCAAGGGGTTGGAAGAGCAACGCTGGTTGCGCACGATGTCGTAGCGCTTACGCAAGAACGAACGAATGATATTCAAACGATCGTCCAAGACGTCCCAGAACTTTTCCTGCCAGTTTTCCGGATACTGCAACTGGGTCAAACGCAAGATGATGGGCAAGTTCAACGACACGGCGCCGATATTGCAACGGCCGATCGTGATGGCTTCGCCCTTTTCATTGCGCCACAGCGACAGGAAGGCACGGCAGCCCATCGGAGACGTGATAGCGCCGTACTTCTGATAAATGTCCGAGACGCTGCCGTAGTCGCTCGACAAAGACAGGTAATCGGGATACATGCACTGCGAGGAAGTCTTGACGGCTTCGTCGAAAATACCGGCGCTAAACGGATCGGCTGCGATTTGCTTTTCGTCGTAGAGGAACACGAGCTTGGGGAACACCACGGGCTTGTGATCCTTGCCGTGACCGTTGCGACGCACCTGAAGCATGATCTTGCCGATCATGTAGAGCCAACGCTTTTCGCGTTCGTCGTACTTGTCGGCCTTCCACTGACCGAAGGTAATCGTCGTAAATGCAAAGTCGCCGCGACTGCAAGGCACGGTATTCAATTTCAATTCCAAGGACTGAAAGCCCTGTTCGAGTTCGCGCACGACATCTTTGCCGGCAAATTCCAATGCGCGGTCTTCGTCCAAACCCATGGAAATGTACTTTTCCAATGCGGCGCGTTCGCTCTTTAATGCGTAAGGCAACAACACTTTATCGAGTTCAGCCAGGGTAAAGCCCCCGAACTGCTGAGCAGTGGCCACAAGCGTAATGTCGCCGATCACCTGCAAGGCGCTTAACACCGTCTTGGGTTCGGAGTACTGCACATTACTCATTTCAAAGCCACCCTTTAAGACATGACCGATGTCAAAGAGGCAGCAGTTGATACAACCCAGAATCATGTCGCGCAAATCGTGAATATAGATGTCGCCGCGCTCGATCAATTCCTTTTCGCGCCCCGAAAGGTAGAACTGCTTATACAGACTCTTGGTGAGGTAGCCTTTGATAAGACTGCCCTTAGTGGAAACCAAAGAGCTGTCGAAGTTGGCGTTTTCACGATCACCCAAACGCAAAACGTCGTCGGCGTCCTGACGCAACTGTTCGAACGTCTTGGCATAGGTCTGCTTGTAGTAGCGATATTCGGCGTAGGCGTCTGCCACGTCCTTGTATTGCAAGAAGGCCAGCACGGCAATCACCAACTCGTGCAACTCTGCCACGGTCACGGATTCGCGTGCCATCAAACGGCTGTGGACTTCGTCGGCGATCTGTTCCAAGTGGTTGGTGTCAATGATCTTGTCGCAACGAAATGCCGCTTTCTTGACAGCGGAAATGATCTTCTCGGCATCGTACTTTTCGATGGAGTTGTCTTTTTTAACGACCTTAAGCATCTGTTGATCTCGCAATATCTGTAAATGACTGAAGTGATCGCGCGCAAACCCTTGTTTTCATTGGTTTCTTGGGTCTACTCTTTCGCGAAAAAACACCCGGCACACCATATAGGTATTTGCTGCCGAGTGTTCCACAAAGGTTTGTGTATTCTACGAAAGAGTTTTCAAAGCGCAATACCCTCGTTTTCGGATAAATTCGACAATCTTGCGTCTTGCCCCGATGATCGGGCAATTTAGAGAAATTCAGTATTTACCCTTATATGCCAAAGACGTATTCTCTTCGTTTGAAAACCACTACATATAGGGTTCAAAAACACCCCAGATACCTCATTTGGAGATCAATCCCTTATCGTGCATACGGGATACTGCGTACCGGTCACACGCAAAAAACGCCGCAATTCAGGCTCTGAAACTTGCGGCGCTGCAGTCGGTTCGAAGCAATGTTTACTTGGCTTTCTTTGCCACCCAAGCACGCGACTTTTCACGTACCGTGGCGTCCACAGCCAGAATGTCTTCCAGGTTCTGCGGCATTTCGCCCGTAATCTTGCCCATCATGACCGTACATAGTTTGGCGATATCGGTAAAGGCAATTTTTTCTTCCAAAAACGCTTCGACACCGATTTCGTTAGCGGCATTCAAAACAATGCTCGCCACTCCGCCCTCTCGAATCGCGTCGAACGCCAAGCCCAACTGCGGGAAGCGCTCCATATCGGGCGCTTCGAACGTCAGATTCATGGCCTTGGCAAAGTCAAGCGTCTCTACCTCTCCGTCCAAACGCTCCGGATAACCCATGCAGTAGGAAATGGGCAGGCGCATGTCGGGACTGCCCAACAGCGCAATCACGGCACCGTCGGCATATTCCACCATGGAGTGCACGATAGACTGCGGATGAATCACCACACCGATTTGTTCGGCCGATTTATTGAAAAGATGATGCGCTTCGATGACTTCGAGCCCCTTATTCATCAACGTGGCCGAGTCGATCGAAATCTTTTTACCCATATTCCATGTCGGATGCGCCAAAGCCTGTACAGGCGTCACTGTTTTGAGATCGATGTCTTTTTTGGCGTGAAAAGGTCCGCCCGAGCACGTCAACCAGACCTTGGCTTTGGCGCGCTCTTCTTCGGGCGCGTTTTCCAAACATTGAAACACGGCATTGTGTTCACTGTCGACCGGCAAAATCGTGGCGCCCTTTTCCTTGGCCAAATTCATCAGAACATCGCCGCCGCAGACAATACTTTCCTTGTTGGCAATCAAAGTCCGTTTGCCGGCGCCAACGGCCGCAAAAGTCGAAATGGCTCCTACGGCCCCCACAATGGCAGAAATCACCGTATCGACTTCGCTGTCGGCGGCAATAGCAGCCATGGCATCGTTGCCGGCTTCCACGCGCACGGTCGTCACGCCTGCGTTGGCCAATTCGGTCATCAAGGGCTTATAGAGCGACTCGTCGGCAATGGCCACCACTTCAGGACGCCAGACGGCGGCGAGATTGGCCAGTTTCTTGTAGTTGCTGCCGCAGGTCAGAGCCTGAACGTTAAAACGATCGGGATAGCGAGAAATCACATCCAGGGCGCTGCTGCCGATAGAGCCTGTGGCGCCGAGCAAAGCTATATTTTGCATAGAGGTCAAACCTTTATTTATTTTTCGCGAGTCAGCGTCAAGAGCGTGATCTCGCCTCGCGTGCCGATTCTCAATACAAATCCGTTCCAAACGTCAATGCCGGGATTGACATAAAGCTGAAGTTTAGCGCCGGTCTTGTCATCCGTCACGGGGTATAACCCCTCAACAAACCCCGAATTGAGTTCGGATACCACCGGGCGCAAGAGCCAAACCTGCGCGCCGTGCGTGTGTCCCGAGAGCATCAACTGCGCTTGGTTTACATACTTTTGCGCCCACTTGGGTTGATGCGACAAAAGAATCGTCAGATCGGTCTTGGGAGCTCCGGCAAGCGCCTTATCCAAATCGGGCAACTCCAATCCATAGCGCTCGGCCATCGGATCCAAAAGACCCGCAACTGTAAAGCTTGCGCCGTTTTTCGTCAAGACCGTGTGCGCGTTATAAAGCATTCCGATATTGAGTGTCGGCAAGAACGTCCGCCAGCCTTCGTAGTCGACATAGTACTCATGATTGCCCAATACGCCCCACACGCCCAAGGGGGCTTTGAGTTGGGTCAAGGGCTGCAAATCGGGACCGCGCTTGTCCACTTCGCCGTCGACAAAGTCGCCTGTGATCAAAACGACGTCAGGATTTAATGCATTGGTAGCGTCGACAATCTTTTGTACGCGATCTCGATGTACCAGACTCGAAACATGAATGTCAGACAATTGCGCGATGGTCAAGCCTTCGAGCTCGGAGGGCAAGTTTTTGACGGCAACGGTGACGCGTTTGACCGTCATATCGTAAGCCGCCGTCCAAACGCCGTAGGCATCGAGCAACATCGCCGCTGCAAAAATGGCCACAGTAAGCTTGGTGCAGCGCCCCAACCACGGGAAAGGCAGACCCAAAATACGCGCAGGAACGCTCACGACTTCGCGAGCAACAAGAATTGCCCCCAAGCAAAAGACATACATCTGACAGAATTGCCCGACGATGACGACCCAGTACGGTAAATCCGGCGCCACCATCGAGCCCCCGATAAAACGCACTACAGCCGGAAAAAGCGCGCCGGGAATCAAGGAAGCAATCAGCCACAGACGCACTTTTTTCGAGTCAAACGCAGGCCATATTCCGCGAAATACGATAAAAAGCAGCAATAAGGGATAAATCACCACAAAGCGCATGGATGCACTCCTACTCTTACAAATGGGCTTCTTTGCGCGTTTCGGCAGAAATCAACAAACGAACGGTAGTGCCGCTTGTAAAAAGAGCCGGATCCACGGGGCCTACCGTCACCGCAGCGTCAATACGCGAAGAGCGCTCTTTCATAATATTGAGCCCGACGTGACGCTTGCTGCGTTCTTTGAGAATGTCTTCGTCAATGCCGACGCCGTTATCCGAGACCGACAGCTCAAAGTCATCCTCGTTGCGAATCGACACCACCACTTGCGTTGCGCGCGAATGCTTGCGTACGTTGGCCAGGGCTTCCTGCATGATGAAAATCACCTGCAATTTTTGCTTGTCGGACAACTCCGACCCATTACCCTTATTGATCAAGCGTACCTTAAGCCCTGTTTGCGATTCGAAGCGATCGATCACTGTGGCAATGCCTTCATCAAAGCTTTCTTTATGCAGGCGCTCACGGAAGTTTAAAAGCAGTTCGCGCACGTCCTCGTACGACTCTTGTACACCGGCTTTGATCAGGCGCACGGTATCGTCCACCAAAGCCTGATCGTTGTTTCTAAGCCCGTCTTCCAAGAGCTGCACTTGAAGGTTTAAAAAAGACAAAGACTGAGCAATGGAATCGTGCAAGCCCTGAGCCATCAGGGTACGTTCCTGCACCACAGCATATTGTTGATCGCGCTCGATTAAGCGAAGGTTGTCGACGGCGCTCCCTAAATTGGCGCCGAAGCTTTCATAAAGACGATATGTTTGGCCGGGCAGCGTTTCTTCATTTTTGAAGTACAGAACAAAGAGCCCCATATCCTTGCCGCCGTTACGAATATGGAAGATATAGGCCGTTTTGAATTCGCTGCGCTCCGTCGTGCGAAGTTCCGCCAAAAAATCTTCGGGCATATCGCGCGTGATACGAAGCGGCAGATCGCTTTTTAAGCACGCCGCCACAGCTTCAGCCGAAATCGGGTGACGCGTCAGATGCGTGAAAGCTTCGGGCGGTAAATCGTCGCTGGCAATCAATTCGAGTTTTTGACGGTCGGAGCCGAATAAAAAGACGGCGCACGCATCGGCCTGAGTAAATTGCATCAAAATCGAAGTAAAGCCTTCGCACAATTCGTCCACGGAGTGTTGCTGACCGAAAAAGCTCGTGACCTCATAGAGCTGCGAAAGATTGCGGTTTTTCTCTTCGACGGCCATCGTCTTTTCTTGAACCTTGGCTTCGAGATTTTCGACAAAATCCTGCAAACGTTCGGCCATGCCGTTAAAGCCTTCGCTGATGGCTTCGAATTCGGTCGAGCCCGTCAGGTTGATGCGCGTGGAAAGTTTGCCCTCCTGCACCTGTCGAAGGCCGGCATCGAGCTGTTCGGTCGGGCGAATGACCCAGCGCAGCAAAAAGAACATAATGGCAAAGAGGCTGCCCACGGCCAAAGTCATCAACAATCCCTGAAGTCGGCGTTGGATATCGAGAAAGCTTTCTCGCTTTTCTTTAATGATATCTTGTAGCGCATTTAACTTTTCAGCGAATTGCTCGATACGCCCCATTTCGATGGGTTCGGATTTGAGTCGCGCATCGATCAACAAAGGCTTGATCACGTATTCCCATTCGCGATCAAAAACCTCCAATCCCACAAGATCGTCAGCCAAAAAGTCCCATGATTCGCGATCTTTGATGGCTTCGAGTGCCTTGCCGAAGACTTCCAACTGATTGACAAAAGCCGCTTCGGAAAAATGAGGATCGGCCAGGACGTTGGCGCGATACAAAGCCGATGGCATCGAGGCCACCACGCTTTGGGTGCGCGCCGAGCGCTCGATTTCCCAACTCAAGCCCATCGTGTAGCCGATGGCAGAGACCATAAACGTCACCCACAAAGCCGTCGTCACCAAAAGGCGCGCCGAAAGGCTTTTGCACAGACCGAAAATTTTCTTGATTACCACTGGCTTTTCCTCACTTCAAACCGTTAGAAGAGCTGCTTGTCTTCGTCGGTCGTGTTAACTTCGTCGGCCGGCGTCTCGACAGGCTCGATATCTTGCGCCTTGAATCGAATGTCAAGCTGGCGACCCACGCGGGAGCGCTTACCGATGTGGCGCTCGAAATCACCCTTGACCAAAATCTTTTCGCGTGTCGTCGTTCTACCCTGACCTTTGATAAGCACTGCCTTTTGAGACAATGGCAAAACTTTGACCAAAGTTTGACCGGGTTTGATTTCCATGAGCGTCACGCCCTTGCCGCCGTCGGGTAACTTTCTCAATTCTTTATATTGGAAGACGAGCATTCTGTCATCTGAAGTCACGCAGGCCAACAACGTTTCCTTATCGGTCAGCATAATGGGCGGCAGCATCTTGACCTTGGGATTGTCGATCAAAACAAAAGCCTTGCCGGTCTTAACACGGGCGCGCAGATTTTCCACCGTACAGGTCATGCCGAAACCGGCCGAGGTGGCAAAGATAACTTTCTGTTTTGTGCCCGCTACATAACCGATGATATCGGTACCGGCTTCGAGTTCGATAAAGCTCGTAATGGGCAAACCGTCGCCGCGCGCCGGCGGCAACAAACTCACCGGCACGGAGTAGACACGACCGTTGTCACCCACGGCAATGAGCAGGTCGCTGCTTTCGCATTCAAACGACGTAGCGTACGCGTCACCGATCTTGTAGTTCATCAAGCTGCAATCGTGACCGTGTCCCGTACGGCAACGCACAAAGCCTTTCTTAGAAATGACGACCGTCACGGGTTCGGTCACCACACGTTGTTCCATCGTGGCGCGCTTGGCCTCTTCAACCAACGTACGACGCTCGTCGCCATAAAGCTTGATCGCTTCTTTGGTTTCTTTGGCGATGACGTTTTTGAGAACCTTTTCATCACCCAAAATGCGTTCGAGTTCAGCCTTTTCTTCGTTTAACTTCTTCATTTCGGCCAGAATACGTTCGAATTCCAAATTGGCCAACTGGCGCAAACGCAATTCGAGAATATCTTCAGCCTGTGTGTCGGACAAATTGAACTCGGCCATCAACACGGGCTTGGGCTTTTCTTCAAAGCGCACGATTTCGATCACGCGATCGATATTGTCGATGGCCAAAGAGCGGCCTTCCAAAATATGCAGACGCAAATTAACTTTTTCGAGTCGGGCCTGCGTACGACGACGCACCGTCGCTTTACGCGCTTCGATCCACTCGTTCAAAATCTCCAAGAGATTCTTTTGCTTGGGTTTGCCGTCAGTACCGATCATCACCAGATTCATCGGCGCATTGCATTCCAAATCGGTTTGACTCAAGAGCGCATTGACAAAGGTATCGCGGTCGATCTTGGAGCTCTTGGGCTCGAACACCAGGCGCATCTTGGTATCTTTGTCGCATTCGTTGCGCACGCCGTCAAGGAGCGCCAACATTGCGGCCTTAGTTTGCTGCTGATCCGCTGACAAGGCCTTTTTACCGGCCTTGGGCTTGGGATTGGTGATTTCTTCGATTTGCGTAAGCACTTTTTCGGCGTTGGTTGCCGGAGGCAATTCGTCGACCACCAACTGCCACTGATTGCGCTGCAATTCCTCGAAGTGATAACGGGCTCGCACACGCAAACTACCGCGACCGGTTTGATAGATCTGGCGAATTTCGCTCTTGGTCGACGTAATCTGACCGCCGCCCGGATAGTCGGGCGCAGGAATGATTTCAAGAATATCGGCCAACGTTGCTTCAGGTTTTCGCAACAGATGAATCACCGCCTCACCTACTTCGGTGAGGTTATGTGACGGAATTTCGGTGGCCATACCCACAGCAATGCCACTGGCGCCGTTTAATAACACAAAGGGCATTTTGGCAGGCAACTGCGTGGGTTCTTGAAAAGACCCGTCGTAGTTGGGAACAAAGTCCACGTCGCCGCTATCCAATTCTTCCAAAACGAGTTCGGCGATTTTGGTGAGTCTGGCTTCGGTGTAACGCATGGCGGCAGGACCGTCGCCGTCACGCGAGCCGAAGTTGCCCTGACCGTCCACCAAGGGGTAACGCAGACTAAAGTCTTGCGCCATACGCACCATGGCGTCATAAGCGGCCTGATCGCCATGCGGATGATACTTACCCAAAACGTCGCCCACGACGCGCGCGCACTTCACTGCCTTTGCAGGCGGCGCCAAACGCATGCGATCCATAGAGTAAAGGATGCGACGCTGCACGGGCTTCATACCGTCAAAAACATCTGGTAGAGCGCGGCTTTTCACCACGCTTAACGCATATTCCAAGTAAGCGCGAGCGGCATAACGCGCCAACGTCAATTCGCCGGAGTCTTCGGCGTCCATTCCGTCCTTTAACACATCGGGCAAATCGGCGTCGTCACCGTCTTCAGACTCTTCGTTAACCGGCGTATCGTCTGCACTGGTTTCTTCGGAAACGGACTCGGCAGCAGGCGTCTGCGGTTGAGCCGAGTCATCGACTTTCTTTTGATTTTGGACAGTTTCGTCTTGCTGCGTTTCAGTCATATCGCCGAACAGGTCGGGCGAGTTGTCATGCGTCGTTTTTTTCGTCATAGCCGCTGGAAAAATTTAAAAAAAATGCGTTCGAAACAATGGATTTTAGCCAAGACGCCCGAGCTTTCGCAGCTTCGGGCGTCTTGAGGCCTGACTTTTTGTGTTGCAAACTTTACGCGTGATCGTCGAGACTCGGCCAATCGGCCTTGGAATCGGCTGCCAAAACGGCGTCACCCGCCTCCACGCTTTTGAGTTTTCGTGTCATTACATTGGTACGAGTTTTAACGGCGTTCACAGTTGTTCTCACCCCTTCTACCTTCTTTTCCAAAGAGTCGATGACGGAATTGAACTTTTCGAATTCGGCCTTGACTTCACCCAACAGTTTCCAGACTTCGGCGCTTTGCTTTTCAATAGCCAGGGTCTTAAAGCCCATTTGCAAACTGTTGAGCAGTGCCGTCAAAATCGTAGGACCTGCAATCGCAATGTGAAACTCGCGCTGAACGCGATCGACCAAGCCCGGAATCTTGATCACTTCGCTCCAAAGTCCTTCGGTGGGCAGATACATCACGGCAAATTCGGTCGTGTAAGGCACTTCGACATATTTGCTGTGAATCTTTTTGGCTTCGAACAAAATGCGCGCTTGAAGAGCCTTTAGGCTTTCATCTTGCATTTGCGCATCGGCCTTTTCGCTGGCGAGCATTAAACGCTCGTAGTCTTCCATCGGGAATTTTGCGTCAATGGGCAACCACACCTGCCCCTGATCATCGGGGCCGGGCAAACGAATGGCAAATTCCACGCGCTCGGTCGAGTGCGGGCGCGTCGAGATGTTTTCGGCGTATTGCGCCGGCGTCAGGATGTCTTTCAAAATCATGCTCAACTGCACTTCGCCGAACGTGCCGCGAGTTTTGACGTTGGTCAGAACACGTCTGAGGCCGTCGACGTTTTGCTGCATTTCGCGCATTTCGCCCAAGCCCTGATGAAGCGCTCGCAATTGGCTTTCCACTGTTTTGAAGCTTTCGGTGACGCGCTCTGTGATGGCGGCGTGCAACTTTTCTTCAATCGTTTCTCGCATGCCATCCAAGGCCTTGTTGTTATTGTTGCGAATCGAATCAAGCTCGGCTCGCACGGTCTTATTCATTTCGGAAACGGTGGTCGAGACGCTTGTCGTCAGGCTTTCCAAGCGCTTGTCGCTCGTTTCCGTTTGCGACTGAAGTTGCTTTAAGAGCGCTTCTTGCATACGCGATAATGTGTTGTTTTGCGTATCCGCATTGCCGTTGATGATATTTAGGAAATTCGTGAAATGCGTCGACTGCGTGTTATTCATTTCTGACGTAATCGTCAGGATGTCGCGACGCAAAGAGTCGACTTGGCTACCGGTGTGCGTCGTTGCCGATTGAAAAGCCTCGATCAGCTTTTCGAGCTTGAAGCGGTTTTCCAACTCTTGATTGCCGCTATTTCTTAATAGAACAATCAAAAGACTGACGGCCAAGAAAGCGCAGCCGGCTAAAAAAACGATGATCCCGGCAAAAACGTCGGGACGCGACACAAAAGCGATGAAATCAAAATGCATGGCTTTAGAACCCAAAACAAAATTTGTAGAGCGGTGAGCGTATCAGCATTTACAGTACTTTGGAAGGATCAAAGCGACCGAAAAAATTTCAATTTTGATCCTTTGGTGCGACATTTTGTTTTTGGGAGATAATGCACGTCAAACAAGGAATGATTCGAAAATCATCAAAAGGATTTTGGAAAAATAATAACAGCAGTAAAGCTCTCTGACGATGCCGAAGCCAATGCCTTTGCCCGTGACTTGCTGGCTTCGATGGCCGATATGAAAACCGGTCGCTACGCTCGCAAGACCGAGGTGGAGGTTTCGTGGATTGCGGATGTTCGTACGCAGGCCGATTT
>ERZ1035006.893-NODE-893-length-21939-cov-71.581247_pt1 | contig 21939 bp, 24 predicted proteins | sample MGYA00520694_ERZ1035006 | MGnify/ENA primary metagenome ERZ1035006 (study PRJEB33766, sample SAMN09781746) | gut metagenome | biome: gut microbiome | host: Homo sapiens | place: Madagascar | study: EMG produced TPA metagenomics assembly of the PRJNA485056 data... | reverse complement strand
AAGTGACAACCTTTTTCAGGGAAGTACATTGATAAGGAGTTCTTTCAAGTAATATTATATTTTAAATGGAATCTTATTCTTTCTAAACAAATGCCCAGAACATATCCTCATTTGGCCATTTGTCAAATTATGGATTTGAATCCATAAACGTTTACCCCTATATTCTGGCAAGCTCTCATAGATGCGCTTTAAAAAGCCATGTTCAGAGCAGAATCCTTTTTCTCGAATTTTAAGTAAAAGTTCACCCCTACCTTTTACATCTCCATAGCCGACAAAGCTTTTTACAACAATTTCAACCATGTGGCTTTTTTTAACGCCACACTTATCTAGTTCACGTTCATAATCAGGATCCATCATATTATATACATCTAATATTTCTATTCCGTTTTTCCAGATACTTATTCTGCATATTATCCATTTTCACGTTTATCAAGCAAAAAGCTGATAAACTCATCAGAGATATTAGAGATTTCTCCTTTATCATAGATTGTCAACAAATCAATAATAACGGAATCTCCTTCCTGGTAAAGATTATAAGTGATGACTCTTGCACCACCATTCTTACCTTTACCCTTACTAGCTATTGCCATTCTTACCTTTCTGACACCTTTGCCAAGACTAGTACCTTGAAAAGGATTAATTACAAGAGAGTCTTTCAAATCTTTTATATCGCTTTTTAAAGAACGATATTTTTTAGAAAGACGCTTAAACTGTATTAAGAACTCATTCCCAACACGTATTTCAACTTCCATAACTAATCCTCCTCATCAAGTTTAGCCATAAAATCATCAAAACTCATCGGCTTAGTCCCATTCTTCTTATGAGCTTCCATTTCATCAAGAGCACGGTTGAGGCTTTCTGCCACATAGGCTTCCTGCTCTGCCTGGCTCATATATCTTTCCTGGTAACTGTTTCCTGACTTGGAGATAGAACTGGCTAATTTATCAGCATAGTCTTTGAGCTTGGCGACAAATTCGTCAAGCGTATATTGACCTGTAGAAGGTACTTGAAACTGAATATTAATCGTTTCCATCTTGTTCCTTTCTTTTAAATTAACGCCACAAAATTAACGAAAAGAATTGGAAATGCCAAAGAAAAGGACGACTTTCTTCGCTTTAAGACACAAAAAAGCCATTCAGCATCAGGATTTTAAACGATACAAAACACATTATGCAAATTGCATTATGTAATCTGCATAATGCAATTTGCATAATTCATATACAATTTTATCTCAGTAACATTATTCTATCTCCTCACACACCACCATATCAACGCTTCTGAATATCACAACAATCTTGTGAAGGCGGGTAGTCTTTACCTCAGTCTTCACCACATCACTATCTGCATAGCGATTAACCTGAGCGATAGCTGCCTCTCTCAGCTTCGCCACCTGCTCATCGGTGGCATCCGACTTGCAGTATTTCAACTCCACAATGTATGAATGCTCCATATCCGGATAATTCTCCAGGAGCGGACGCAGGAAGATGTCGGCATAACCAGCCTGGTTGTCCAGTTCTGAGATTGGACGATAGAACATATTCTGACAGGTCATCGCCAAGGTAAAGCCATGCACATACGACTCACCCTTCTGTCGGTCACGCTGCGAAGAATAGCGCTTGATGGCATCAGCTATAAAGCCGAAATAAGATTTATAATCACCATCATAAGCAAAGCCACTCTCCAAATCACTCTTCTGATAGGTATCGTAAGCCAGTTCGTTCTCCTTATAGGTGCTCAGCAAATAAGCATAGATCTGCTCTCTAACCACCTCGTTAGGAATCACAAACTTGGTCTTGCCACGATAGGTTCCATCAATGGTCAACATGCCAAAGTAAAAGAGCAAACTGACGAAATTGTCCGGGTCGTTGATGCTCTCGGCAGGAAATCCCCTTTTCAAGTTTCCCGTAACAAATCCATCCGTAACCAGATGCTGGATGATGCTGGCATCATGAGCAAACTCCTTGTCGTGGCGGATGAGCATACGAAGCTTGTTATAATCTACACGGATGTTATCCTCTATCATATCACGAGGAATATCACAATTATTGTGAATATATTGGTCGATGAAATACAGCACCATCACAGAGTTATACATCGTTACCTGACCATATCTGTTGATAGCAAAGCAGTAGTTATCATACCAGGGCTTCATCACCTGGATAAGTTCATCCACGGAATGACGGAAAGGACAAACCGAAGAATAGTAGGTCAACATCTCCCGTACTTCTTCCTCCGTAAATCCCGTCATCTCGTTAAACTCGGCGCTCAAGGAATAGTTGGTACCTATGTTGAAACCACTGGTCAAATCATCCATCGTCACAGGACTGACACCCGTTACGAAAACACGCTTCAAGGATGTACTTGTAGCCGCCTTTACCGCATCAAAGAATAGACGCAGATACCCTTCGCCATGCGTCTGCTTGCGATAACCGGTCATATATTGTGGCTCTGCAAGAATCTTATTGGTAAAATGGTCGTACTCATCAATGAAGAGATAGATTTGCTGCCCAACTTTATCACATACTTCGCAAATATACTGCAACTGATTGATACATCCCTCCTGCTTGTTCATCTTATCCTTGATATTTTCAGGAAGATACTGCTGATAAACATCACAGAAAAAATTATAAGCCATGTTACAGGTAGCATCCAAACCATCCTTATAATCGTCGATACCAGCTGCTACTACCGAGAAATTCAGATTCAGCACCAAATAGGAATTACGCTCCGGGGTTGGATTCTTACCTATATAAAGATCACCAAAGAGCTGTTCAAACTTATCCTTCTTGTTCACATCATAGTAATTCTGGAGCATAGAAAGGGTAAGGCTCTTGCCGAATCGGCGAGGGCGAATATAAAAGAAATACTTATTTGCTGCCTCCATTTCTTCTATAAACGGAGTCTTATCCACATAATAGCAATCATCCTTTCTAACATCCTCAAAATTCATCATGCCATAAGGGATGCGCTTGCGATATACGCGTTTCTTCTTCTGTTCCATATCTACTACTTTTTAGACTTTATTCTTTCTTTGTGCAAAACTACAATAATATTTCCTAACTACCAAAGAAAAGGATGAGAAATCATACTTTATCTTATTTTTTTCTCCTCACCCAGACTTTATGGCTGTGCTGACCCACAGAGCGGATGGGAACAGTCTCGTCATGGGATATCTCTTTCAGCTCCAAAGAGGCGGCGGTGCGGCTCAAGTTGTTGATGTAGGCATAGTCGGTAAGACCGATGAAGCCATTCTCATCGATGACATCCAAGGCTCGGGCGATGCGCTCCTCTCGGGTATATTTCTTTTTCAATATCAGTTTTACGCCACCCATATCCCGCTCCAGATCGCGGTCGGCTACCTGCTTCACAGACTTGATGAAATCGGGAGATGCCTTGAAGTTCACATCTCTTACACCTACCTTGCGATAGGTCATCTTGTCGTCATCGCCCTGCATCTCCGTAGGCTTGTCATCCTCGAAACCCAAGGATAGAGAGAAGGTACCGAGGCCCTCCAGATTCACATTATAGCCCATGGAGAGCATCTCAACCAGCATATCTTCCACATCCGTCAGCACTGCCTCCGTGGTGCTTGCCGAAATACCACGATGATAACCCTGCATCCTTTTGATGAATTCCTTGCGAGATAGAGTGCGGTTGACTACCATCTTGGGATAAACCTTGCGCTTGCCGGTATGATGAACATCCGACATCTCCTGCAACTTGTACTTTGCCATATCGATTCCTTTCCTTATTAAGTTCTACATCATCATTTATAAAGAGAGACCGTAATCCAGGAAGAGATGGTTTGCATCCTTAAATGCATTCACCTATACTCTTAAGGATAATAGTCTTTATCATTAGAAGAAATCTCCGTTCAGCGATGTTGAATCTATGTTCAGCAGTGTTGAACTTAAGTTCAGCAGTGTTGAATATAAGTTCAGCAGTGCTGAACATAACTTTCTCCACGGCAAAGATACAATTTTACCTAGAGATAAACAAGAATTGTTCAGGATTTAAACTAAATTAAACAAGGGAGCGGACTAAAGCATTGCCTAGTCCGCTCCCTTGTCTTCTAAGATATCATCTTTGATGTAGGAAAAGTAAAAAAGTACTATTTTGTTATATTACGAACGAAATGCGGAAAAGCCACTTCTCCTAATTCTGGTGCGTATTCAAAACCTTCGTAACTGAAGGCTGCCAATTCTTCTGGAGTAGCAAGTTGGTTGCTTAGAATGTATCTCACCATAGCTCCACGGCAGGATTTAGCCCACACAGCCTGCATTTTCAGCCTACCATCCTTCTGGCGAACATAAAAGAGGGGCTGGATGACTTTCACTTCCCTGCAAATTCTCTTCCAATCAAACAGATGTTCATATTCTGCCGTAGAGAGATGGATAAGTATGCCATCGTCAGCTTTCACACTGTGGATAAGAACATCGGTCAGTTTATCTTTCCAAAATTGATTGATCGGCTTGTCGTTTGTAGCTTCAAGCGTCACGCAATGCTCCATACGATAAGGCACGATGCCATCCATCGGCCGAAGCAATCCATAGAGAAAGCAGGTAATCCAGAGATGTTTCTGGGCATACTGCAGGGATTCTTCTCCCAAAGTATTGGCGCGCAGATGCTTATACGCCTGTCCATTGTAGGAGAGTATGGCAGGCATCTTCTCTGCAGCCATAAAATTACGATAGCGTTTCCAGTTTTCCGAAGCTATCTTGTGGCTGCAATCAAGTTGCCTAGCCAATTCCTCTACATCCAGCTTAGCCATTTCTGCAGCCAACATTTCAGCCACAGATTGGAAAAGTGGCTTTGAAACAGCTGCCCTATCTGCCTTATCAAACATGATTTTGGCATTTGCCAATAATATCTGCATAATACGTTTATTTTAAAGGGTAACTCTTAATGATAGTTTTGCTGGCAAAGTTAATGAAAATATGGCAAAGCTCAAAGAAAAGTTCAATAAAAGTATAATATATTATAAATAAGAATGCCATATTGTACTTTATCTTGCGAAATCTGAAAATATTTATTATTTTTGCAAAAAAGAACTGGAAGCAAAGAGAATTTTGCTGGAACTGGAGACTGAAAAATCATAAATGCATTCCATTATTTGTAAATTCGATAAGAATGTATCTATCTACAAGGATGAAACAGATATAGGAGATAAATAGATATGAAAAAAGATTCAAGGGCAAACCATGCCAGATATGTAGAACTCAATTTGTTTCCTGAGGAGAAAGAGGATCATCAGAAAGATACTGTCTCTTCAGAAAACGAGGAAAACCATACCTCTCCAGACAAAGAGTATGACTTGACAGGTCTGTTTGAAAGACTTTCCCAATCAGCATTCCGCAGCCGTTTTCACCTTTCGAAGAGGGATAAGGAATATATTGCAGAAAAGGGCTTGGAAACCATCCGTAAGCATGCAGAGGATTTCGTTGCCAAACGCCTTGCTCCTGCCGTGATTCCCAATGACGGCAAGCAGACGCCGATGAGAGGGCATCCTGTATTTATAGCCCAGCATGCTACAGGCTGCTGCTGCCGTGGATGTTTCTTCAAATGGCATCATATACCTGCCGGAAGACAGCTGACAGGAGAAGAACAGCAATATGCAGTAGCGGTATTGATGGCATGGATTGAAAAACAGGTTTAAACTTGAGCCATGCTCAGGTTGCGGCGTAATCTGGCAAGCTTGATCTGCTCGCCCACAATTTCCATTTTCTGAATCAACTTCCTAGGAAGTTTGTTAGCCATTGTATTCTTTGCCATTGCCTTAAACCCACTTATAATATGCAAATATAGACAATAAACTTCATTATAAGATGGGTTAGCCTAAAGTTTTATAGATAATTAAGGATATGTTTTCAAAGTTATAAGTTCACTTATCCTACTTCACTCTTAAAGCAGAGAGATGACTTTTTATTCAAAAAATCTCATTTTCTTAAATATATTTTATAATTTTGTATGCAAAAACTCGAATTGTATAATATGACAAGAGGAAAACGACAAAATAATAAGAATAATAAAGGCAAGAAACTGATATATCTTGCCCTCATTCTACTTGTGGCATGCATCATAGGATTTGAGGCATACCGTATGATTTCAGCCTATATGATCAAGAAGTCATCAGATAATCAGTGGCCCGCTCACGACCTGACATCGGGACAATACTCTGGTAGCTATGACGGCATTGACATCTCACGCCACCAAGGCAGAATCCATTGGGATGAACTCAGCGAAGTAAAGCGATTGAAGTTCATCTATGTAAAGGCAACAGAAGGAGCAACCATCCAGGATCCATGGTATGAAGCCAACATTAATCAAGCGAGAAAACATCAGATACCAGTTGGCTCCTACCACTTTCTTTCTAAGATGCCTGCGGTAATGCAGTTTGAAAACTTTCGTGCAGTTTATGATAAGGAGAAGCAGGATCTTCTACCTGTAGTGGATGCTGAAGATGATGGAACCAAGGGACTCAGTAAGAGTGAGATCCAACTTCTTCTGAAAACATTCTGCAAGCTCTGTAAATCCTATTATGGTCATACACCTATTATATATTGTAGCGAGAGTTATTTCAAGGATTACCTGAGTCCGGAATTTGATAACTACTATCTTTGGATTGCCAGTTATGATCATGAACCGGTATTGCCAGGTAAACCTCACTATGACATCTGGCAGTTCAGTAAACATGGCAGAGTTCCAGGGGTGTGGAATTGGGTAGATCTGAATCGATTTGCAAAGAATCGAAGTCTTGGTGATATTCGGATCAAACAGTAAAAAAACAATTAGTATAAAATACAGAAGTCTGCCGGCATCACTGCCAGCAGACTTCCCTTTTCACTAATTGAACTAAAAATCTTGTCAAGTATCTACTAATTATGCAATTCCTTTGCTTGTGCAGTATGTATGAGTTCATGATTAAGACTCTCCTTTGATAGCTTTTCGCAAGTAATGATAATGCCAAACAGATTGATGGTATAAAATCGTTTCATGAATGATCTCTTCTTGATTTTGATAATTCTACTCATGGCATCCCAGATTACAAAGTTCATCAAGGAAGTTCACCATCATGCTACCATTGCCTCTAGAAATGGCAGCAGCTCTTTCTCCTGCAATGCCAATGGCTTTCATGGCATGAACAGATGCATCAAACGGATTAGGGTTTACTGAAAGGAAAGCTCCTATGATACCAGTGGCAGCACACCCCATGGCTGTAACCTTGCCCATCAGAGGATGCCCCTCATGAACATAAGCTACTTTTTCACCATCCGTGATGATGTCTGTAGCACCGGTAATAACGATGATGCATGCCAGTTTCCTGGCAAGAATTTGAGCCTGTTCCTCAACCTCAGAAGTTTCAAGATGGCTGTCCACTCCCTGCATTCCTATCTGATGCGAGTATAATGATCGTATTTCACTGGCATTACCCTTGATGACTGCTGGCTGGCATTGAAGGATGATCTTTGATGCAGTATCCATTCGAAATCTAGTGGCACCTACTCCAACCACATCAAATACAATTGGAATTCTGCTTTTAGAAGCAGCTTTACCTGCGAGTAGCATTGAGTGTGCTGTCTCGCTTTCCAAAATGCCCAGATTAAGTGCTAAGGCATTGCTCTTGCTACAGATTTCCTCCACCTCTTCCTGGGCGCGTGCCATGATTGGGGATGCCCCAATTGCCAGTAGGCTATTTGCCACAAAGTTCATGGCAACATAATTGGTTATGTTATGTATGAGAGGATGTTGCTCTTCTATCAAACGTAAATCTCTATCCATTTTCGTATCTATTTTAATATACACTGTAACCATTATCCCTGCACCATTGCTTGGCATGCTCAAAGCCTTGGGCTGTAGATCAATAATTTGGTTGCAAAGATACAACTTTTAAGTAGAAAACTATCATAAATGAATATAAAAAGGAAAGGCAGCTGCAGACATCTTTCAAATGCCTACAACTGCCTTTCTTTATCTATTATATGGAACTACTGTTTAAATTCTCTCAAATTGAAAGAAGAACCGCTTGTTAAGCGAAGTCCTTCATGTTAGATCTTGCACCATACTCAGCGCACGCTGCAACGATCATTGCTAAAATCATACCTACAACTAACATACTCTTATCCTTTCTCTATTTATCTGTTATCCTAATCTTTATCCATTTCAAATCAACTTCATTGAAGCATGCTTAGATGCCTCTCAAAGGTTGATTACTTGCCGAGGCTAATCTTCTTGTTGACATTTACAACCTCTGCAAAAAGAGCAGCTACAACTGCCAGTGTCATTCCTAATACCATCATAATTGTTACCCTTTCTTTCTTTAATTATTCGTTATTCAATCTTTTCGAGTGCAAAGGTAATGCCTTTTTGTGTGCGTACACATTTTTTTTAAGAAAGAACTTCAAAAAAGGGCGATTTCTTGATTTTCATCAAATTATGTCCTGCGGAAATGGTCAATTTGGCAGGAATTATGTTTTGTGAACCAGACTTTCTGTCACGATCATCTGCATCTGTTCGACATTTGCCTTGTTGAATTCGCGATCAAGGAAAAGTAACACGAAATGTTAAATCTTAAGAAAACAGAAACAATTTCCAACTAAAATTATCTACCAAAGATTCCCTGAGTTCCAAAGCTTCTGCCAACAAGCCAGGGAAGCAGCTGAAAGAGCATACGCATGGGCTGTGAAACACCCCACGGTGTATTATGACCAGGATGGAAACAACAAGAAATTCTCTCCAACCATCCAAACGGGTGGTTATGGTGACAACCACACCGAAGACGAGTTCTTCTGGGCAGCTACAGAACTATACTTCACGACTTCTGAAACATCCTACCTGGAACAGGCAAAACAGTTTGTTCCAGATGAATTCAGCATTCCATCCTGGGGTAACGTGGAAGGTCTGGGCATCTTCCAATGGGTAAACCAGGAACTCCTTGGCACACCTGATGCCGGCAAGCTCCCTATGAAAGAGATCAAAGAATCCCTTAAGAAAAAATGTGATGAGGATATCCAAGAACTGGCTACCTCTTCATTCCACAGTATCTTCGGCAACAGCGCCCAAGACTTCCACTGGGGAAGCAACTCTGAAAGCTGCCTGGGAAGAGGCATTGCCCAAATGTACGAGTATGCCCTGACAAAGGACAGCAAGTATAGGCAAGCCGCCCTTTCTACCTTAGATTATTTCTTTGGACGTAACGCCACAGGCTATTGCTACCTGACAGGCTTCGGCACCCAGAGGGTCATGAATATCCACCACCGTATCTCTGCAGCCGACAATATCAAGGAGCCAGTACCTGGTCTTGTGGCTGGAGGAGCCAACAAGGGACAGGAAGATGCCGAATTCGTACCAGCCTATGCTTCCAACATACCAGATGAATCCTACCAGGATAACGTCGGCAGCTATGCCTCAAACGAGATTGCCATCAACTGGAACGCCTATCTGGTGTCACTGCTTGGATGGATAAACTAAGAGCAGATTGCATTATGTAATCTGCATAATTCATATACGAAATCGTATTATTTCACGATCATCTCATCAACAAACAGCCAGCCGCCGAAGCTGCTTGGCTTCGCCTGAACACGGATGTAGCGGGCTGTCTTGCTACCCTTCCAAGCAAGTGTCTTGAAGTCCAGAATCGGCTCCTTGCTCGACTCATACTTCTTGTCAAATACCTGGGTGAAGTTCTTGCCATCCTCACTAACTGATACCGTATATTGAGAAGGATAGAAAATCTCAGGACCGCTGCTCTGCATAAAGTCGGTGCCCACGCTGCTGATCTTGGTAGATTTGCCAAGGTCGATGGTTACATCAAAGCAATTCTTGCCGATAAAGCCCTGCCAGCGACCATCGCCATGAGCCCAACCGCCCATGTTGCCATCCACCAGCGTCTTTTCGCCAGCCGCAGGATAGTAGCGGTTGTAAGCATGGTTATAGGTAACCTTGGCACCCACAGCCTTGTGCTGCACCGGCTTCATCTTCTCCTTGCGCTCACCAATCTCCTTCTTCAACTCGAATGGGTTTACGCCTTCAGCCTTCAGATGTTCTATCTGCGCCAGGGCACGGGTCTTGAACTCAGGATAGTTCTTGGTCTTGGTTCCGTTCCATCCTATCTCAGCCAGAGCCAAGGCACGAGGATAAAGCATATACTCGGCATATTCAGGAGTAGGAATATGCTCGGTCCAGAGGTTTGCCTGCACACCGGTAATCATATTGCGCTCCGCCTCAGGAAGATCACTTCCCGGCACATAGCTGTACACCTTCTCAGTAGGAATGAAACCGCCATTTGCCACTGGCTGGGTGCCCGGTGCATCCTGATACATATCGAAGTAGCAGTAGGCTCCCGGCGACATCACCACGTCGTAACCATGCTTGATGGCTTCGTGTGCCAGTTCGGTACCACGCCAAACCATCACGGTGGTATTCTTGGAGAGATTTCCGGCAATCACCTCGTCCCAACCCACGAGCTGTCTGCCATGCTCGTTCAGGAACTTGCCCATGTAGGAAATGAGATGAGCCTGCAATCCATCCACATGGTCGATGCCCAGCTCCTTCATCTTCTTCTGGCAGAGGGCACAACTGCCCCATGACTTCTTGGCAGCCTCATCGCCACCCACATGGATGTAATGAGATGGGAAGATATCCATCACCTCTTTCAAGACATTTTCCAGGAAATCGTAGGTTCCGATGTTGCCCGGACAGAAATCTGCCTGCTTGTAAGGTTCATGGGTGCAGGATAACTCAGGATAAGCAGTAAGCACTTCCTCAGAATGACCTGGCATCTCGATTTCCGGAACGATGGTGATGCCACGCTCAGCAGCATATTTCACCAGGTCGCGGAGTTCATCCTGGGTGTAGTAACCACCCTCGGCCCCCTCGCTGCCCTGCTCCAGATACTTGTTGCCATTGGCATTCCAGTCTTTCCACAACTTACCCGAACGCCAGGCGGCAAAGTTGTTGAGTCGAGGATAACGCTTGATTTCAATGCGCCATCCGGCAGCATCGGTCAGATGGATATGGAGACGGTTGAACTTATACTCCGACATCACATCAATCTGCTTCTTGAGGAAGGAGATAGGGAAATAATGACGCGAAACATCGAGCATCAAGCCACGCCACTTGTAGGCAGGTGCATCCACGATGTCGCAGCATGCGATGCCCTTCTTGGTAGTAAGCTGCTCCATAGTCTGCCAGGCACGGAGGAAACCCTCGCTGCTGGCGGCACTGATTTCAATGGCATCAGGTGCCACATGAAGCTTGTATGCTTCCGGCGAAGATGCATTGGCGAGTGGGGTAAACTTCACCACTCGCTTTGCTGCATCGTTCACCTTGACATTCCATGCCTTGGTATAGATATTCTCGGCATCAGCGCCTACTTGGTTTTCTACTTTCACACCGTCGCTGGTGTTAAAAACGCCCTTGCCCATCGTAACCTGCTGCGGTTTTGGCAGCAGACTCTGAGCCTGGAGCGGCGAGGTTAGTAAGAGTGCCCCGAAGAGGGACAATAGATAGTTAGATTTTTTAGTCATACGGCATTTTTTTATTATTATTCGACTTATCGATATAAATGAATCGACTTCCTTAAAAGGATTAATCAATCTTTTCGATAATCTTCATTCCCTCTTCCACTGCTTTCATATTCAATGGAATCAGAGCATGATGACGCTCTGGCAGAGACTTGAAGAGTGCCTTGTTCAAACCGTCGGTGCTCACCACTGGGCAAACCTTCAGCAGTCCGCCCAATACTATCATGTTAAACACCTTCGAGTTCTTCATCTCGGCAGCCTTGTCCATCGCATCGATGCGATACACAGTGATGTCCTTGCGGGTAGGCGGATTCATCACGCCATAGCCATCGTAAATAAGAATACCACCCGGCTTAATCTTTGGCTCGAACTTATCGAGTGATGGCTGGTTGAGCACGATGGCTACATCGTAATGGCTCAGGATAGGCGAAGAGATGCGGCTGTCGCTCACAATGACCGTCACGTTGGCAGTACCGCCACGCTGCTCTGGTCCGTAAGCAGGCATCCAAGTTACCTCCTTGTCCTCCATCAGTCCTGAGTAAGCCAGGATCTTTCCCATGGAGAGAACACCCTGACCACCAAAACCAGATATAATGATTTCTGTCTTCATATTTTTAACTTTGAACTTTGAGAATTGAACTTTGAACTTTATGATTACTTTTTATGACTTTGAACTATATAGAGACCTACTTTTTGCAAGATAAGGTAATCATAAAGTTCAAAGCTCAAAGTTCAATGTTCAATGTTCTATGTTCAAAGCTCAAAGTTCAATGTTCAAATTCCCGTTGTATCCTTCAGGTCGCCCTTAGGATACTCCTTAAACATATTCTCTTCCATCCACTTGTTGGCCTCAACAGGTGAAAGCTTCCAACCGCTATTGCAGGTAGAGACAATCTCCACCAAGCTAGAGCCCAAGCCCTTCATGCTAGCCTCGAAAGCCTTGCGGATAGCCTTCTTTGCCTTCTTGATGCTTGCCACGGTCTCCACACTCTGGCGGGTAACATAGCAAGTGCCCGTGAGATGAGAGGCAAGCTCGGTGATGTTGAGAGGATAACCATGCAGATCGGGCTGACGACCGTATGGACATGTGGCTGTCTTCTGACCCAACAAGGTGGTTGGAGCCATCTGTCCACCCGTCATACCATAGATGGCATTGTTGATGAAGATGACGGCAATGTGCTCGCCACGGTTCAAGGCATGGATGGTCTCGCAAGTACCGATGCACGCCAAGTCGCCATCACCCTGATAGGTAAAGACGAGGCGGTCTGGCCACAAGCGCTTGATGGCAGTGGCAACAGCTGGCGCACGTCCATGGGCAGCCTCCTGCCAGTCGATATCCAAATAGCGATAAGCGAATACGGCGCATCCCACAGGGCACACGCCCACCGTCTTATCCTCCATGCCCATCTCCTCGATCACCTCGGCTACGAGCTTATGTACCACGCCATGCGAACAGCCCGGGCAGTAATGCATCGGGGTATCGTTCATCAGCGTAGGCTTCTTATATACCAGATTCTCTGGTGAAATTATACTATTCATAATTTATAATTTAGAATTAAGAATTAAGAATTAGGCATACGCCATTGTCATTCGGAATTAAGCCCGTCAGGCAATTCTTAATTCTTAATTATTAATTCTTAATTAACCCTTTCAGCGCTTCTACGATTTCTTCTGGCTCTGGCACGATGCCACCCAAGCGGCCGAAGTGCTCCACTGGTATCTGGCCATTCACAGCCAGACGCACATCCTCTATCATCTGCCCGGCATTGATCTCAGCCACGAGGATGCCCTTCTTGGTCTTAGCCAATTCATGGATTTCCTTCTCAGGGAAAGGCCAGAGGGTGATAGGACGGAACAAGCCCACCTTGATGCCTTGCTCACGCGCACTCTCGATGCTCTTCTCGGCAATACGAGCGGCACTGCCGAATGCCACGATGACATACTCGGCATCGTCCATCTGCTCGGTAGCATAACGCACCTCCGTCTCACGAATCTTCTTATACTTCTCCTGCAGGGCGATATTGCGCTGCTCCATCACCTCAGACTGAAGTTCCAAGGAAGAGAGAATGTTGGGCTTGCGAGTCTTAGGACGACCGATGGTAGCCCAAGGACACTCCTTGGCTATCTGCTCCTCGGTGCGACGAGGCTGCATAGGTGGCAGAACCACCTTCTCCATCATCTGACCGATGACGCCATCGCTCAATATCATCGCAGGGTTGCGATACTTGAAGGCGAGCTTGAACGCCAAGTCCACAAAGTCTGCCATCTCTTGTACAGAGGCTGGCGCCAAGACGATGACATTGTAGTCGCCATTGCCACCGCCACGGGTAGCCTGAAAGTAGTCGCTCTGCGATGGCTGGATGGTACCCAAGCCAGGACCGCCACGCTGCACGTTGACGATAACTCCTGGAATCTCAGCACCAGCCATGTAAGAGATGCCCTCCTGCATCAAAGCCACACCAGGGCTTGACGAGGTTGTGACGACACGCTTGCCAGCGCCCGCACCACCATACACCATATTGATGGCTGCCACCTCGCTCTCAGCCTGTAGCACCACCATACCGGTAGTTTCCCAAGGCTTGAGGAGAGCTAGCGTCTCGATAATCTCACTTTGAGGTGTGATAGGATAGCCAAAGAAGCCATCCGCGCCACATCTTATGCAGGCATGGGCTATCGCCTCATTGCCTTTCATTAATGTTACTTCTTCATTTGCCATTGTCTTAGTCCTCCTTCTTTCGATAAACGGTAATGCAGCCGTCTGGGCATACGATGGCGCACGAGGTGCAACCTACGCAGGCCTCAGCATTGGCTGGCTCCACATAGCGATAGCCATGCACATTGACCTTCTTGGCCAAAGCGATGACATCCTGAGGACAAGCTTCCATGCAGAGTGCGCATCCCTTGCATCGCTCAGTATCGACCACAATAGCCCCTTTAATCTTGCTCATATTCTATTTCTTTCTTTTTTTATTCCAGTGAAGACCACTACTCCATCCCAACAATTCCTAGAAATCAAGGATTATAGAAGTCCTTACAGTAGAAGCTCATGATACTATCCAGCATCTCCTTGGCTGCCACGGCAGGGCTCTCTGGGTCGAGGGCTATTGCCTCCATATAGCAGTCGAGGGCACGCTTAAAGTCGCCTTGCTTGCGCCAGGCGTTGCCTTGCAGATAATATTCTTCAGCTGTCATTTTACTCTGTATACTTTTTTGTTTTGCTGTGCGAAATTACGAAAATATCAAGACTTTAAAGAATAAAAGCGCAAGATTTAAACTATATTAATGTAGTTTTTCCTAAAAATGCGCACACTACTTTTGAGTGTGCAATTTTTCCGAATAAATGACCCATAATACCACTCCTCTTAAGATGAGGTAGATGATGAAGGCTAGCCACAGCGCATGATTGCCCAGCCAACCATGAAAGCTGATGAAAAGAATGAAGAAGCTTGCGGAGGCTATGGAGGTGGAGGCCAGCATCGACTTGCTCTGCGTGATGCCCACGAAGATGCCATCGAATACAAATGCCGACATACCCGCCAATGGTATCAGCACTGCCCACCAGAAATATTCGTCCGAAGCCTCTATCACCTGCCTATCGCTAGTGAGCAATCCCAGGAATCGCTCTCCCCCTATTATATATAATAAGGTGAAAGCCAAAGCCACTACCACGCCAAAGCCAAACACCCTCCTTACCATCTCGGAGAATGCTGCCCGATTGCCCGCTCCATAATACTTGCCTGCCAATGCCTCAGCAGCATAGGCAAAACCATCCATGAAATAAGAGAAGATGGTGAAGAGCGTCATCAGCAGCGTGTTGACGGCGAGCACCAGCGTATTCTCCCTGGAACCTGCCGCTGTAAAGAAGAGATTCACTGCCACCAAACAAAGTGTACGGAGGAAGATGTCCCTGTTGAGCGAGAAGAATCGCTTGAGCGGTTCGATGGCAAAGAGATGCGCCTTGAAATCATACTTATCCAGACGATGGTAATAGACACGATGCAGCACCACTGCCATCAAGAATCCCCACCACTGGGCGATGACCGTACCGAGCGCCACGCCCTCTACCGTAAGATGGCAAACGAAGACGAGCAGCAAGGAGGCTATGATGTTGACGATATTCTGCGAGATGGACACCACCATCGGTATGCGAGTGTTCTGCATACCGATATACCACCCCGTGAATCCATAGAGACCGAGCACGGCAGGCGCTCCCCAGATACAGACATAGCAGTATCTCCTGGCAAGCTCCACCACATCAGCCTCTGGCGACATCGCCCATAATCCACAGCCAATGATCCATCGTTGTAATACGAAGAATACCAGTCCGATGCCCACACCTATCGACAAGGAGCGCACCAAGAGTCTCATCACCTCGGCAAAGTCTCTCCTGCCCAATGCCTGCGAGGTCATTCCGCTGGTTCCCATCCGCAAGAAGCCAAACAACCAATAGATCACATTGAAGAGCATCGACCCCACAGCTATGGCTCCGATGTAACTGGCATCGCCGATATGCCCGACGATGGCGACATCCACTAAACCCAAAAGCGGCACCGTGATATTGGATATTATCGACGGTACCGCTAATTGTAATATTCTCTTGTTCACCACATAAGAATTTATAATTTATAATTAATAATGTATAATTAAGGCATACGCCCACATAGCCTTTCATTCCGTTAGGCTAATTATACATTATTAATTATACCTTATTAATCATTTAAACTTTTCTGCTTGTTCCTGGATATAGGCTGCATCAGCGAAGTAGTCGATGCGCATAGCCTTGCGAACCTCGTCCATGGTCTGTGCGGCATACTCACGAGCAGCCTCGCTACCCTTCTTCAAGATATTGAATACCTCAGGAATATCCTGCTCAAACTCATGACGGCGAGCACGGATAGGGTCGAGCATCTTGTTGATGACGCTGTTGAGGAACTTCTTGGTCATACCGTCGCCGATACCACCCTTCACATACTGCTCCTTCAACTCATCCAAGTTCTTGAACTCAGGCCAGAACTCAGCAAAATCCTCATCGGTAGAGAAAGCCTCCATGTAAGTGAACACAGCGTTGCCCTCCAAATGACCAGGCTCATCCATGCTCATACGTGGCTCACCATTCGACATCTTCTTCACCTTCTTCCAAACGGTCTTCTCATCATCGCTCAGATAGATGCAGTTGCCAAGGCTCTTGCTCATCTTCTCCTTGCCATCAGTACCAGGAAGGCGACGGCAAACGGCGTTCTCAGGAAGCAAGATCTCTGGCTCTACCAATACAGGGGCATACACCTGATTGAAGCGGCGCACCAACTCACGAGTTACCTCCAACATAGGCTCCTGGTCCTCACCAGCTGGTACGGTAGTAGCCTTGAAAGCAGTGATGTCGGCAGCCTGGCTCACTGGATAGCAGAAGAAACCCAGCGGAATGTTTGCCTCGAAGTTACGCATCTTGATCTCAGTCTTCACGGTAGGATTACGCTGAACACGAGATACGGTGATGAGATTCATCAAGTAAGTAGTCAACTCGGCAAGCTCTGGTATCATACTCTGGATATAGAGCGTACACTTGGTTGGGTCGAGACCCGCAGAGAGATAGTCGAGAGCCACCTCGATGATGTTCTGGCGAATCTTCTCTGGATTGTCAGCGTTATCTGTCAAAGCCTGAACATCAGCCATGAAGACAAACATCTTGTCGTAGTCGCCCGCATTCTGCAACTGTACTCGACGCTGCAAAGAGCCAATGTAGTGACCCAAGTGGAGTTTACCTGTAGGACGGTCGCCCGTCAATATAATTTTTCCCATTATTTTCTTTTAAGGTTATTATAATAAGAGTGCGCCAAGCTGTGACGCACTCTGTATTTTTCTCTATTAGAACTCAGCGTTCTTTGGTGTACGTGGGAATGGTATCACGTCGCGGATGTTCTGCATACCAGTCACGAAGAGGATCAAGCGCTCGAAACCGAGACCGAAACCAGCGTGTGGACATGAACCATACTTACGAGTGTCGAGATACCAAGTCATATCCTTCATAGGAATGTTACGAGACTCAATCTCGCCCATCAACTTGTCATAGCTCTCCTCACGAACAGAACCACCGATAATCTCACCAATCTGTGGGAAGAGGACGTCGGTACCCTGAACGGTCTGACCGCTCTTACCACCGAATCCACTCTCCTCCTCGTCTATCTTCATATAAAATGCCTTGATAGCCTTAGGATAGTTGGTCATGATGACTGGCTTCTTGAAGTGCTCTTCTACCAAGAAGCGCTCATGCTCTGAAGCCAAGTCATCGCCCCACTCGCATGGGAACTCAAACTTCTTGCCCTTGGCGATAGCCTCCTGGAGGATGCGGATACCCTCGGTGTAAGGAAGATGAACGAACTCTGAGTCGAGAACGCCCTGAAGACGAGCGATCAAGCCCTTGTCTATCATCTTGTTGAGGAACTCAAGATCGTCCTTGCAGTTATCAAGAGCCCAACGGATACAATACTTGATGAAGTCTTCCTCCAACTCCATCAATCCGTCCATATCCAAGAAAGCAACCTCTGGCTCTACCATCCAGAACTCAGCCAAGTGGCGAGGAGTGTTACTGTTCTCAGCACGGAATGTAGGACCGAAGGTGTAGATGGCACCGAGAGCGGTGGCACCCAGCTCACCCTCCAACTGACCAGAAACGGTCAGGGAAGTCTGCTTGCCGAAGAAGTCATCAGAATAGTCTATCTTGCCATCCTCAGTCTTCTTGAGGTTGTAGAGGTTCTTGGTGGTTACCTGGAACATCTGACCTGCGCCCTCGCAGTCGCTGGCTGTGATGAGAGGAGTATTGAAATAGAAATATCCATGCTCATGGAAGTAAGTGTGGATGGCCATCGCCATGTTGTGGCGGATACGCATCACAGCACCAAAGGTATTGGTACGAAGACGGAGGTGAGCATACTGACGCATATACTCGAAGCTCTGTCCCTTCTTCTGCATAGGATAATCATTGCCGCAGAGACCGTAGACCTCGATGCTCTCGCACTGAATCTCAACGCTCTGACCCTTACCAAGGCTCTTTACCAAAGTACCCACTACGCTGATACAAGCACCTGTGGTAATCTGACGGAGCTGATTTTCATCGACCTTAGATGGGTCGACTACTATCTGAATATTATTAATAGTAGAACCATCGTTAAGAGCGATAAAATCGACTGCTTTGCTACTACGATGGGTACGAACCCATCCCTTAACATTCACGATTGAGTCGTAGGCTGTGCTCTTGAGCAAGTCAACGACTTTAGTTCTTTTTACTTTTTCCATTGTTCTTAATAGGTTAAAAAGGAGACTAAACAGATAGTCTCCTTTCTTTATTATATCAAATATCTATTATTCGAAAGCACCCATGCGAAGCATGTCAACCTCTTTCTCTGTGAGGAATCGCCAGTCACCACGACGGAGGTTCTTCTTGGTCAAACCTGCGAACTGTACACGGTCCAACTTGGTTACACGATAGCCCAGGCTCTCGAAGATACGGCGAACGATACGGTTCTTGCCGCTGTGAATCTCGATACCAACCTGTGACTTGTCGCGCTCATCAGCATAGTCTACAGCATCTGCCTTAATCTCACCATCTTCCAACTCGATACCGTCACGAATCTGCTGCAAGTCATGAGCTGTTACGTTCTTGTCGAGGTGTACGTGATATACCTTCTTCTTCAAGAACTTAGGGTGAGTAAGCTTGCTAGCCAAGTCACCATCATTGGTCAAGAGGAGCACACCTGTGGTGTTGCGGTCCAAACGACCTACTGGATAGATACGCTCAGGGCATACGTCCTTAACGAGGTCCATCACAGTCTTGCGCTGCTGAGGATCATCGCTAGTTGTAACATAATCCTTTGGCTTGTTGAGCAATACATATACCTTCTTCTCCAATGTGACAGGAGCGTCATGGAACTTCACCTCATCGGTGCGAAGAATCTTGGTACCCAACTCTGTAACTACCTCACCATTAACGGTTACTACACCTGTCTGGATGAACTCATCAGCCTCACGGCGAGAGCATACACCAGCATTGGCAAGGAACTTATTCAAGCGCAATGGCTCTGTTGGGTCGATATTCTCCTCCTTGTATTCGATACGCTTCTTCAAGCTATATTTTGCATTAGGATCGTAACCTGGAGTGTGCTGACGGAAGCCACCACCACGATTGTTGCCATAGCCACCACGATTGTTGCCATAGCCACCACGGTTGTTGCCATAGCCGCCACGGTTGTTATTGCCATAGCCACCACCACGGTTGTTGTTGCCATAGCCGCCACGGTTGTTGTTGCCATAGCCACCGCCACGGTTGCTGCCATAACCACCAGCACCCTGCTGACGTGACTGATAGCCACCACCCTGTGGGCGACCATATCCACCGCCCTGCTGACGTGACTGATAACCACCGCCCTGCTGGCGTGACTGATAGCCACCACCCTGTGGGCGACCATATCCACCACGGTTGCCATAGCTGTTGCCACCACGATTACCATAACCGCCACGGCTCTGATAGCCACCCTGTGGGCGCTCTGAGCTAGAGCTCTGCAAGCCAGCTCCGAATCCTTCAGGACGGAAGCCGCCTTCGCTGCTTGAGCTGCTACGATCGTTGTTGTAATTACGATGACTGTTGATACGAGGTCTCTGAGAACGTCCTACAGGACGATAACTCTTCTGATAACCGCCTGCTGGGTTGAAGCCCTCTCGGGTGTTCTCACTCTCAGACGATTGATTCTGAGGTTTTGTTTCGAATTCTGAATCCATTTTCTTTAAATACTTAAATTAGCCTCACGGCTGGGTTAATAAATTTTACTTTAATAATTCACTTTATATATTGCCTATCTATAATATTTGACTGCCCCCACTAAAGGGATAGTGAGTATTTAGATGCCAGTATAATTGCTTGGTGTGATGGCCATCAGCTCTGCCTTCACGCTACCACTCACGTTCAAGCCCTGGATGAACTCATGAATAGTTTCCTCGGTCATGTGGTGATTGGTACGGGTAAGAGCCTTCAGTGCCTCATATGGATGAGGATAAGCCTCACGACGAAGAATCGTCTGGATAGCCTCAGCCACTACTGCCCACGTATTGTTCAAATCCTCCTGAAGTTTCTCTTCATGGAGAATCAACTTGCGCAATCCCTTCAATGTGCTCTGGATGGCAATGACGCTATGACCAAGAGGCACACCTATGTTACGCAACACGGTACTATCCGTAAGGTCACGCTGCAAGCGGCTCACTGGCAACTTCTGTGCCAAGAACTGTAAGATGGCGTTGGCAATGCCCAGGTTGCCCTCACTATTCTCGTAGTCGATAGGGTTCACCTTATGAGGCATAGCGCTAGAACCGACCTCACCCGCCTTGATCTTCTGCTTGAAATAATCCATAGAGATATACATCCAGAAGTCACGGTCCAAGTCGATGATGATGGTATTGATGCGACGGATAGCGTCGAAGATAGCACCCAGATAGTCATAGTTGCTAATCTGAGTAGTATACTGCTCACGCTCCAAGCCAAGCTTCTCGCTAACAAACTTGTTGCCGAAAGCCTTCCAGTCATACTGTGGATAGGCTACATGATGAGCATTGTAATTACCAGTGGCACCGCCGAACTTAGCAGTAACCTTGCAAGCCTTCAAAGAATTGAGCTGCTCGGTAAGACGATATACATAGACCATAATCTCCTTGCCCAATCGAGTAGGAGAAGCAGGCTGTCCATGAGTCTTAGCCAACATAGGCACGTCCTTCCACTCATCAGCATAAGTCTGAAGCTGAGCTATCAGCTCCTCCACCTGAGGATTGAAGACATTCTCCAAGGCCTCCTTTACAGAGAGAGGCACACTGGTATTGTTGATATCTTGAGATGTCAAGCCGAAGTGGATGAACTCCTTGTAGGCATCCAAGCCTCCAATCTTATCAAATTCTTCCTTGATAAAATACTCTACGGCTTTCACATCGTGATTAGTAATCTTCTCGATGTCCTTAACGCGCTGAGCCTCGTTCTCATCAAAATTGCGATAGATGTCACGCAAACGCTCAAACAGAGACTGATCAAAAGAAGCTAACTGTGGCAAAGGCAACTCACACAAAGTGATGAAATACTCTATCTCCACGCGAACACGATAACGAATGAGAGCATACTCTGAGAAATAATCTGCCAGCTGCTCTGTCTTTCCCCTGTAACGACCATCAATTGGTGATATGGCTGTCAATAAATCTAATTTCATAACAATACGTATTATATATATAGGGTGCAAAGTTAATGATTTATTATGAGAAAACAGAGAAAAGGGAAAACTTTTAGCTTTAATTAAAACAAAAGGTCTTTCAACTTGCGTTGAAAGACCTTTCTTATGTGGGCGTTGACGGATTCGAACCGCCGACCCTCTGCTTGTAAGGCAGATGCTCT
>ERZ1035006.892-NODE-892-length-21970-cov-18.677846_pt1 | contig 21970 bp, 16 predicted proteins | sample MGYA00520694_ERZ1035006 | MGnify/ENA primary metagenome ERZ1035006 (study PRJEB33766, sample SAMN09781746) | gut metagenome | biome: gut microbiome | host: Homo sapiens | place: Madagascar | study: EMG produced TPA metagenomics assembly of the PRJNA485056 data... | reverse complement strand
TTCTTTCCTTGCCAAATTGATACCATAGAGTAATGCGTCGGCCCTGCGGCCGCGAATCGATAACTTGTTAAGCAAAAAAGAAAGAACTTTTGTGGCACTTCATTTGTATTTTTTGAGGTGTTTTATTTTAAGTTTTTGGGGTATTTTAGCGGACAACAATAACAAAAAATAGGTAGTCAAAATTAATTCTGACTACCTATTTTTATACCATTATATCAATCCCAACTGATTGAGGAAAATCGCCACGATGCACACCGGACATACGTAACGGATGAGCAACAGATAAACGCCAAACAAGGTGGAGCGCAGCGTGCCTTCGTTGGTAAATTCGTCTTTCACTACTTTGGTCGGGACAACCCAACCGAGGAAAAGGCAGGTGAGGAATCCGGCCACGGGCAACATGATCTGACCTGTGACGAAATCAAAGAGATCAAACAACGAACGGCCACCGATTATGAGCCAATCGCGATTGCCAACCGACAAGGAACAAAATGCACCCAAAACACAGAGCGATGCCGTGACGCATGTGGCGGCTTTCTTACGCGAGATGTTAAACTCTTCATGGAAGAAGGCTGTCGACACTTCATGCAGGGATATCAGCGATGTCAGGGCGGCGAGCGACAACAAGACGTAGAAGAGTACGGCAATGGCGGTTCCCACTAACGGCATCGTAGCAAAGGCTTCCTTAAAGACGTTGGGAAGGGTGATGAAGATGAGGGAGGGGCCGGAGTCGGGGTCGACGCCGACAGAGAAGGCGGCAGGGAAAATCATCAGTCCGGCAAGAATGGCGATAAGAGAGTCGATGGCGACAATGTTGCCCGCCGACTTGAGAAGATTGGCCTGGCGGGAGAAATAGCTGGCAAAGGTGCAGATGCAGCCCATGCCGATGCTGAGCGAATAAAACGACTGGCCCATCGCGGCGAGGAACACGGAGGAATCCATGTGTGAGAAATCAGGACGGAAAAGAAACTCCACACCCTTGCCGGCCCCAGGCAGCATACATGAACCGACGACCACCACAATGAGCAGGAGGAAGAGCGTCGGCATCATCAGTTTCGAGGCCCGCTCAATGCCGCTGCGCACGCCGTGGATGATCACGTAATGAGTCATGAGCAGAATGGCAATAGTCCACAACATGGGACGGAAGGGCGATGACGAGAAGTCCTGAAAATACTTGCTGATGTATTGCGGGTCGCCGTTGAGCTCGCCGCCGGCCGAAGCGAAAATGTATTGCAGACACCAACCAGACACCACGGCATAATAGCTCGTGATGATGAAACCCGTCAACACGCTCATACATCCGATGAAGCGCCACGAGCCCGCCTTGCCCATCTTGCCATACGCACGCCCAGTGTTGGAAGCACCATGACGTCCGATGATAAACTCATTCATCATGCACGGTATGCCCAGCAGCAGCACACAACCTATATAAATCAAAATGAAGGAGGCACCGCCGTTCTGTCCAGCCATATAAGGGAATCGCCACACATTGCCGAGGCCCACTGCCGAGCCCGCCGTGGCGAGCACCATTCCTAACTTACTTCCAAAATTTACTCTCTCTTGCGACATATTATTATACGTTTAAAATTTTCTTGTATTCGGTATATCTCTCGGGTGGGCATACAAAAAAACAGTTAAGAGCATGCTCCTAACTGTTTTTCATATTGTGGTGCCACCAGGAATCGCTACGATTTACCAAGTGGTTGAATATCGTTTCTTTTCAGGAATAAAAAAATGGTAATCTTCTTCTATTGCTCCACCTTGAATTTGCGCTGTTCTGCGCATCGTTGCATGGTGGTTTCCTATTGCAAAGGTAGTGAATTACTTGGAACTACCATCATTTCTGTCTTTTAATTTCTTGATTTCCCTATCAAAATCGCTTTCAAGCAGTTCCATTTCACGTGTGCGGTAGATTTCAAACTCCTTTTCGGCCTTCTCAACGGCTTGCTTATGCGAAATGTTCCCCTTGCCAATCAGCACTTTCCGTTTGTGTGCAATAATCTGGTTATCCAGTGCTTCTATCCAGTCTTTCATTGTCATGGGATTCATTTCCAATGCTTGAAACTCGGCAAAGTCCAAGAAGCCGGAAACAAGCAGATTCAAACGCTGGAGTTCAATCTCCGACAGATAGTTATTAGCAATCTTCACATCATCCTTGGCCACATAGTTACCCTTGAAGTTCGTCATACCCACAAACGGCTTTTCGTTGTCCACACGATTGTAGATAACTTCCGCTGCCGTATTCTCGTGAACGGCATAATGCAATTTATTTTGCACAGTGGCAAAGAACACCTTTGTCATCTCATCGCGTGGGTCATAATCCGTGGCAGTTGCATAAATATCCGTAACCTGCTGGTAGAAGTTCCGCTCGCTGCTACGAATATCCCTGATGCGCTGGAGCAACTCACGGAAATACCTATTGCCCCCTTGCTTCAACCGCTCATCATCCATCGCAAATCCCTTCTGGATATACTCATGAAGCCGTTGCGTGGCCCAGCGACGAAAACGAGTAGCCACTTGGGACTGCACACGATAGCCCAAAGCGATAACCATGTCAAGATTGTAGTGCAGAACACTGCGCTGCACCTGACGTTTACCCTCTTGCCGAACTGTCAAGAAATCTTTTACAGTTCGATTTGCGTCTAACTCACCATCATTTAAGATGTTGTCTATGTGCTGACTGATATTCTGCTTCGTTGTACTATATATTTCTGCCAACTGGTTTTGTGTCAACCACAAATCTTCGTCAGCAAAGCGCACCGACACACGAGTTATCTCGTCATCGTCCTGGTAGAGTATTATCTTGTTTTCTTCGTTCATTTTAACCTTATATTGTCCCCTTGGGCTCTGCCGCCTCTTGCATTCCGCCGAAAAACAAAAAATCCCGATTTCGTTTTGAAATCAGGATTTAATTGCTTTTTTAAGTGGTGCCACCAGGAATCGAACCGGGGACACAAGGATTTTCAGTCCTTTGCTCTACCAACTGAGCTATGGCACCTTATTGCTTACTGTTTGTTTCTGCGTTAGCGTTGTTTCTTGTTTGCGAGTGCAAAGGTAGCAACTTTTATAATACCAGCCAAGCCTTTTGCAAAAAAAATTGCGAAAATCTTGAATTTTCTTTGTTTCCTTGGAAAACCACTGGATTTTGCCCCTATTTTAGCACACTGCCTTACCACTTTGTGCAACGAATAAGTATAAGTAATACTAAATTAATCAACCATAACACGCGACAGATACGACCTGCACGGCGAAAGCGGCGGTTAAAAGTAATTATGTCTTGTTCATCTTTATCCATGTCGCATTTTTTTAAGAGATTATATATGATCTGAAACCTATAGAGCATACGCCACGTTGAACATCAACGAGGATGTTGACAAATGATAGCGGGCGTAAGAAACGCCGAGTTTGAAACGATTCAAGTTCAGGTTTCCCCCGAAGGTCAGTCCGGCGCCATGAGCGCCATCGGCCGCCTTGAGTTCGGAGGCGCGGCGAAAGTTATATCCGGCACTAAGCATCAGACTGCTTGACGGCTGCACATCAACGCCAACCACAAAATGGTTGATAAATTTCTTTCCGAAGCTTATTTTCTCTCCCTCGGCATGATAATAGTCGCTGGATTTCCAGCGCGTGAGGTCGGTCATGGTCAGAGAGAAACGCACTGGCGCATGATCCATGCCCTTCGTCAGACCCACCTGCATGCAGAAAGGCACACGCTCTGTGCGGCCGTCAAACGACTTCACCTGCGCGCCAATGTTACGCATCGTGGCCGACAGCGAAAGGTCGCGCTCCTCGTCATAATAATTCAAACCCAAGTCAACCGCCACCGCAAAGGCCGAATAGCCAGCATACGAAGAGGTGACCATCTTGAGCGAGGCGCCGCCAGCCCAAGCGTCGGAGAGCAGATAACTATAGCCTGCGCCAACGACGATGTCCTTCGGCGAAAAAGAACCAATCACTTGTCCGTTTGCATCGGTTTCGTCCATCGAGCCGTAGCCGAGATACTGCGCGGAAAAAGCCGCCGTATGTCGCTCGCCAAAACCTTTGACAAACTGGGCGCCCATCCAGCTACTGCCGCTGGCGTACGTCATAAAGGAAAGTCCCAAACTGCGGTCGCTCACCGAAGAATAAAGCGCTGGATTCGACCACCCGACCCACGGCGCGTCTTCGATGGCCGAGATATTCTCTCCGCCGAGCGCACTGGCATGGGCCGACACGGGAAGTTTGAGCACCGTATAGGCCGACGACGATTCCTGGGCATAAGAACCGAGACTATATAGCAAGCCAACTATGGCATATAAACACTTTTTCATTTAGAGAAATAAAAATTGTGTCCAAAGGTACGACAAATTTTAGATTTTGCGTGTACTTTTGCAGGAGAAATACTGGAGACGCGCCGCAAGAACATTTGCGACGCGGCTTCGTGGTTTGAAAAAGAACAGGCCGTTGGCCTGATTTCCTGTTGCCAAAAGAATGCCTCGGCATTCGCAAAGCAACGCTCGCGAAGAGACTGCCGCACACCTTTATATATATAGGTAGTAAACGACACATTCCCGCTCGCGAGACATTATAGAAGTATAACGTGAAGAATTCCGAATTATTTTCCAAAGCATGGTGCGACCTTATCTTCAGCGGCCGCAATCAGAACTATGGCGCATACAAGATACGCAAGAACATGGGCCGGCGCTACACCTATGCGCTGACCCTGGTGTTCGTGGGCGCTTTCCTGACCGCCGCCGTCCCCACGGCCTTCACCCTCTATTTCCGATATAAATTCTACCAGAGTTTCAAGGACGCCGCCACGGAAGTGCGCCAACTCAAGAAACTGGAACACGAGAAGGGATACACCGTCAAGCAAATATCGGCAGGACGAGGCGCTCCGACGTACACGGTCATCAAGGGCGCCACGGAAAAGGCCCCCGACATCGTTGAATACACGAAGAAGGACATCGTCTTCGGAACCAGCGGGGCAGAAACTTTCATCGTTGACGACACCAAGACGACCTTTGAAGACCTCGACCTACAGCACAACCGCGACCGCGAAGACCTCCCCATTGAAGGTCCGCAAATCGTGGCGACAGAGGTAGTGAAGGAGATGCCGCAATTCCCAGGCGGCCCGACGGCTTTCATGAAATGGCTCGACACGAACATCGGCTATCCGAAACACTGCATCGACGAGAAGACTGAGGGCGACATGGAAGTGGTGTTCTACGTTCTCAAGGACGGAACGGCCAGCGACATAAAAATCACCAAGTCCATCGACCCAGAAATCGACCGCCTCGTTCTCAGGGTGCTAAAGCGCATGCCGCGATGGACACCAGGGAAGGCCGACGGCAAGAACACCGCCGTTCAGATTACGCTGCCGATACATTTCCAACTGCGATAGCTCCCAGAGGAAACATGATAAAACGCTGAAAACAAGTTATCCACATAAAGACAGTATATTATGATTACCACGCAAGATATTCTGCAACGCATTGAAGACGAATTGGCAACGACCAATTACCCTTCAGAACCCGAAGGTCTTTACGAACCCATCGAGTATGTTCTTGAGGAAGGCGGAAAGCGCCTGCGCCCCACCCTTCTCCTGCTGGCCTACAGCATCTACCGCGAAGACCTCAACCGCGCCATGCCTGCAGCCATCGGTTTGGAGACCTACCACAACCACACGCTACTGCACGACGACCTCATGGACCACGCTGATATGCGCCGCGGCCGCCCGACGGTACACCGCAAATGGGACGAAAACACGGCGGTACTCTCTGGCGACACGATGCTCATCATGGCCTTCCGCCATGTCATGGAATGCCGCTGCGAGAAATCCACGGAGGCCCTGCAGCTCTTCGCGCAAACGGCCCAGGAGATTTGCGAAGGACAACAATATGACGTGAATTTCGAGACGCGCAACAACGTAACGGTTGGCGAATACCTTGAAATGATCCGCCTAAAAACCGCCGTCTTCCTGGCCTGCGCCGCCAAGATGGGCGCACTCATCGCCAATGCCGACGCTGCCGACTGCGAAGCGCTCTACGCCTTTGCCGAACGCATCGGTCTCGCTTTCCAGATTCAAGACGACTATCTCGACGTCTACGGCGACCCGAAGGTATTCGGCAAGAAAATCGGCGGCGACATCCTCTGCGGAAAAAAGACATTCCTGCTCATCAACGCATTCAACAAGGCCGACGATGCCACGCGCAAACGCCTGCAAGCGCTTCTCGACAACCACGAGATGCCTGCCGAAGAAAAGATTCAGGCCGTGACGGAAATCTACAACCAGCTCGGCATCCCGGCTCTCACGCTCGACGCCATCAACCATTTCTACGACGAAGCCAACGAAGCCCTGAAACGTGCAGCCTCAGCCGCCGAAAAGTTTGCACCACTGGTTGCCTACACGCAGTCGCTCTTGGGACGTAAAAACTAAGCCCATGTTTATCGACACGCACAGCCATCCTTATACGGAAGAGTTTGACGACGACCGCGAAGCCGTCATCGCCCGTGCCCGTGAGGCAGGGGCGGAAATGATTCTGCTTCCCAACATCAACGAGGCATCGGTTGGCCCCATGCTAGAGCTTTGTGAGAAGCATCCCGACTTCTGCCGCCCCATGATGGGGCTTCACCCAACGGAACTGCCCGACACGGCGGAAGAGGTGGAAACGGCGCTGAACCACATGGAGCGCCTGCTCGAAGCGCCCAACCATCCCTACATTGCCATCGGCGAAGTGGGCATCGACCTTTATTGGGACGAATCGCGGCGCGAAGAACAAGTGGCCATCCTGCAACGCCAGGCTGAATGGGCCGCACGCTTCCACCTGCCATTGGTCATCCACAGCCGCTCGGCCCACCGCCTGCTCGTTGACACACTCCTGCCGTTTGCCGACAGAGTGCCAGGCGGTGTTTTCCATTGCTTCGGCGGAACAACGGAAGAGGCGCAGGAACTTCTTGAATGCTTCCCGCGCTTCGTCTTGGGCATTGGGGGTGTCGTGACCTTCAAAAAGTCAACACTCCCCGCCACGCTCCGCACAGCAGTACCGCTCGACCGCATCGTGGTGGAAACCGACTGTCCCTATCTGGCGCCAACGCCCCACCGCGGCAAGCGCAACGAACCGGCCTACGTGCCGCTGGTCATCGAAAAACTGGCCGACATCTATGAAGTCATGCCAGAGAAGGTGGCACAACAAACCACTGAGACGGCCAAGCGCCTCTTTCATCTTTAGGAATGACACCTTTAGTAATGATACTTAGGGACGTTCCAACAGTCCTTCTTTTCACAAGTGGAGATTAAAAATCAAGTCATGCTGAAATACATCACTTTTATCTTCGCGCTCTTTGCCTCCGTTGAGGCCACAGCGCAAAACGCGGAAACTCAGCCGCTCATGCAGCAGCCTGAGCAGATTGCCGACACCTTGCTTCAGGGCGACATCACGCCCCGGGCGGAGATGACGGGCGAAGAAATGCTCGTTCCCGACAGCATGACGCGCTATGCGTTGCCGATGCTTCATTTCTCAGCCCCGGGTTTCAACGGTTTCTCGCCTTGGAACTATGGCGCGATGCCAGTGTGGCAGATGCACGAGGGCTTTAATGCTCAGCTCGGCCTATCGCTGACGGCGGGCTTCGGCAAAGGGGCGCCACACGGCGTCGGCTTTTCCCAGCAAGCGGCCTTCGGATATGCCATGCCGCTGAGCAAGCGCTTTGCTGTGGCCGCAGGCATTTATGCCAACAATATGGACTGGGGGGCTTTCAACGACCGCGAAGTCGGTCTGGCAGCAGCCGTGCAATACCGCGTGAACGATGCCGTAAACGTGTATGCCTACGGTGCCAAATCGTTCTTCCCGAACGGCCGAAACCGACAACTCCGCTATAACTTCCTCACGGGTTATGCCACCCCTGCCCCGCTCCCCGCCTATTTCTGGGGCATTTCTTCCGAACGCTTCGGCGCGATGGCGGAGTTTAAATTGGGGAAGAACGCCATGATACAAGTGAGCGTGGAACACCAAAAATATTGAAAATGGCCGAGAAGCCAGCGACGAGGGCGCACTCATGTCTTATATAAGGGGCGACTTTTGTTTAATCCCCCGCCTTCCACAAAGGCACCTCGTCCGTCCAAGAACCGTCTTCTTTGAACACCTACTTACCTACTTATGTCAAAAGCAACCCCTCTCTTGCGCCAGCGCGAACTCCTGCGCAAGGAATATGAAACCGAAAAGGCCGCCTTTGAGAAATCGGCGGAACTGATGGGCGTCGGGCGAAAAGTGAAGCGCGGCGACTGCTGGTTTCCAATCACTGCCGGGCGCAGCTATTATAATTCGCTCGACCGCCTGGTGGTGGAAATCACGCGAAGCGAAGACACCGACATTGAACACAACTTTGAATACGGAAAGCCCGTTGTTTTCTTCTCGCAAGATGCAACGGGCTCTTTGCATTACCTGCCCTTCACGGCCACGGTGAGCTATGCCGAAGCGTCGCGCATGGTGGTCTGCCTCAACGATGAGCGCCAACTCTCGCAGATTCTCTCGCTGGAGCGTCCTGGCGTGCAACTCTATTTCGACGAGACCACCTACCGCCTCATGTTTGAAGCCCTCGACAGGGTGACAAACGCAAAAGAGGGCCGCCTTGCCCATCTGCGCGACATCTTCCACGGCTCCCTCCGTCCGCAGTTTGCCGCCGGAGGAAGCATGCCGCTGAGCCTTCCCTGGCTCAACGCGGCTCAGGAAGCGGCCGTCGGCGAAGCCCTGAAGGCCCGCGATGTGATGGTGGTTCATGGTCCTCCGGGAACGGGCAAAACCACCACACTGATTGAAGCCGTCTGCGAAACACTGCGCCGCGAACCGCAAGTGCTGGTTTGCGCACAAAGCAACACGGCCGTTGACTGGATTTCGGAGCAGCTGGCCAACCGCGGCCTCAGCGTGCTCCGCATCGGCAACCCCACCCGCGTGACCGACGCCATGCTGCAAAACACTTATGAGCGCCGCTTCGAGGCCCACCCCGACTATCCGGCGCTTTGGCAAACGCGCCGCACCATCCGCCAGCTCTACAGCCAACCGAGGAAAGGACGCCCGGCAAATTTCCACCAGAAGATTGCACGCCTCAAGGAGCGGGCCGACGAACTGGAAATACGCATCCGCCACGCGCTCTTCGATGGTTGCCGCGTGGTGGCGGCCACACTGGCGGGCACGGCCAACCCCGTGCTCACGGGCCATCATTTCCACACGCTCTTCATCGACGAAGCGGCGCAGGCCCTGGAAGCGGCCTGCTGGATTGCCCTGCAAAAGGCCGACCGCGTCATCCTGGCGGGCGACCACTGCCAATTGCCGCCAACCGTGAAAAGCCAAGCGGCCATGAAGGGCGGACTGGCGGTGACGCTGATGGAACACGTGGCAGAAACGCGCCCAGAATGTGTTCGACTGCTCACGCTGCAATACCGAATGAACGAAACACTGATGCGCTTTTCCTCCGACTGGTTTTATGGCGGCCAATTGAAAGCAGCGCCGGAGGTGAGCCATCGCAGCATGCTCGACGAGCTCGACTGGCCGCTGGTGTGGGTGGACACCGACGAAATGCCCGCCCTGAAAAACGAAGCGAATGAAGGAGAGGAAACGGCGGACTATCACGAAGCCTTCGTGGCAGCCTCCTACGGTCGCATCAATAAGGCCGAAGCCCAACTGACCATCAACACGCTGAAAACCTACGTGGAACGCGTTGGCCGCCACCGCCTCTTGGAAGAACGTGCCGACATCGGCATCATCTCGCCCTACAAAGCGCAGGTGCAATACCTCCGCTCACTGATTCGCCGCGAGAGTTTTCTGCGCCCGTTGGCACCTCAAATCACGGTCAACACAGTCGACGCCTTCCAAGGACAGGAGCGCGACATCGTGCTGGTGTCAATGGTGCGTGCCAACGAGAGCGGACAAATCGGTTTCCTCTCCGACCTCCGCCGCATGAACGTGGCCATCACCAGAGCGAGAATGAAACTGATTATTCTCGGTTCGTCGTCAACCCTCGGCCACCACGCTTTCTATCGCGACCTCTACGAACGCTGCCACAAAGCGGAAATGCCCAACGAAAGGGAAAGCGAACAGGAGAACGCATAAGACATTATATATAATTCCTTTACAAAAGCAGGCCATCTCTGTAAACTATTTTTAAACAACCGCCTGCCGCAAATATCTTGATAAAAAATTGGATGTCTCAAAAACTTTCTATAATTTTGGGACATCCAATTTTCATTTGGACGATACCCCATCCTCCCCACGACGCGAGAAGGCATGGGCGACCCATTGAAAAACATCTAAACACCAAGTAGAAACGCCCAACACGGCGTTTCTCAATACTAACCAAAAACACAATATCTGTATGAAAACCGAACAGATTCTCACCGCGCTCGAAGCCAAACACCAAGGCGAAAAAGAATACTTGCAGGCCGTGCGCGAAGTTTTGCAGTCCATCGAACCCGTCTATAACGAGCATCCTGAATTTGAACGCGTCCGTCTCGTGGAACGCCTCGTAGAGCCCGACCGCATCCTCACTTTCCGCGTGCCTTGGGTGGACGACCACGGTGATGTCAACGTCAACATCGGCTATCGCGTGCAATTCAACAACGCCATCGGCCCATATAAGGGAGGCATCCGTTTCCACCCCTCTGTCAATCTGAGCATCTTGAAGTTCCTTGGCTTTGAACAGACTTTCAAAAATGCCCTGACCACCCTGCCGATGGGCGGCGGAAAAGGCGGTTCAGACTTCGCACCCCGCGGACGCAGCGAAGCGGAAATCATGCGCTTCTGCCAAGCCTTCATGCTCGAGCTTTGGCGCAACCTCGGTCCTGACCAAGACGTGCCAGCAGGCGACATCGGCGTGGGCGGCCGTGAAGTGGGCTATATGTTCGGAATGTATAAGAAACTCACGCGCGAACACACTGGCACTTTCACCGGCAAGGGTCTCGACTTCGGCGGCTCCATCCTGCGTCCGGAAGCCACAGGCTTCGGCGCGCTCTATTTCGTCAAGCAGATGCTTGCCGACCGTAGCGACGACATCGCAGGAAAAACAGTTGCCATCTCCGGTTTCGGCAACGTGGCTTGGGGTGCCGCCAAGAAAGCCACAGAAATGGGCGCGAAGGTCGTCACTTTGAGCGGCCCCGATGGATACATCTACGACCCCAATGGCGTCAGCGGCGAAAAGATCGACTATATGCTTGAACTGCGCCTCTCCGGCGAAGACATCGTGGCGCCCTATGCAGAACGCTATCCGGAAGCCACTTTCCACGCTGGCAAGAAGCCCTGGTGCGAACACGTTGACATTGCCCTGCCTTGCGCCACGCAAAACGAATTGGGCGAAGAAGACGCACGCCAGTTGGTTGAAAACGGCGTGAAGCTCGTGGCTGAAGTGAGCAACATGGGATGTACGGCCGAAGCTGTTGACTATTTCATCCAACACCAAACTAACTTTGCACCGGGCAAGGCTGTAAATGCAGGTGGCGTTGCCACTTCTGGTTTGGAAATGACGCAAAACGCCATGCACATCTCTTGGTCGGCTCAGGAGGTCGACAACCGTCTGCACAGCATCATGAGCGCCATCCACGACCAGTGTCTGCGCTATGGCCGTGAAAACGGATACACCAACTACGTGAAGGGCGCCAACATCGCCGGATTCATGAAGGTGGCACACGCCATGATGGCACAAGGCATCTTGTGATGCAATGAGATTTTAGGAATGATAAGTAGGTGGTCAAAACCAGTTTTGGCCACCTACTTTTTATGTTAACCACAAAACCATAAGGCGGGCAGAACGCACAACGATTTCTCTCCGCCAAAGAATATAAATATGAAGAAGTTCAATCTGTTTTTAATCGGGCTCTCCATGATTTTGATGTCATGCGAAAACGTTCAAGAGAAATCCGAACAGTTCAAACAAGGATTTGCCACAGCAATCACAAACGGAAAATTTGAAGATGCCGAACGCATTGCCAACGATGCGCAAACATATTACGAAGGGCTTAGTGACTCCAACAAAAAGAAATATGAAACTTGCTTCCCCAAGTTCAAGGTCATATTGGCTGCAAAGAAATTCAACAAGCAATGGCGAGACGCTTGCTCTGTCGTTGACCCCACGAAGACATTAGAGTTTCCGTCGCTCGATAAGATTGAAAAAGAGGCTAAACAATACATGGCAGGACTTGACCAACAAGACGCTGAGACATTTAAAGCCGAACTTACAGACTTTGAAGCAGACATCATTGAATATCATGCCATGTACTATACAACCAACATATTCGATGCTCTGCAAGAGGGCGATGAAGACAAGGCTCAAAAACTATCGGACCTTTCCGATGAATATCTTGAAACTCTCAACGCAAGGCTCCAAGACGTGTATAAAAAAGCAGCCAAGGCCCAGACGGAGAATCTCATCAAAATCATGAACCAATACTAAGTAATGGTAAATAGGATATAGAACCACCTAAAAATATCCCCATTCCCTACGCCCTGTAAGATAGGGTGTTCAAAATCAAGAAAAATTTCGGCTCGTTTTTGAGCAAATAGCAAGCGAGAGCGGCATCGCTGCAAGGAGCATCGCGCGAACATTTGGCAGAGGCCTGGGGCGAAGCATTGTAGCTCACTTTGCTCGCAAAGTGAGGGGGGCGAATATTGTGGCGGACAAGCACTGAAAATCCAACAAAGTCATGCCCCAGAGCGCTGGCCATGTTCGCTACGTGTTCGTGGCCCTCACTTTGCAAGCAAAGTGAGCTACAATGCTGGCGCCGCAACAGACGATTGTGTGGGTCTGTGCAAACCCCCGCTACGAGGGCGCTACCGCTAACCTTTGATATTTCAATTTTGAACGCCCTACCTTTCAGGGGGCGCTGTCGCCTCTTTACAAACCCTTATTTTCTTGGATTTTGAACACCCTACTCATGAGGGATCGGATGATTTCGCTGTACTGATAACCGAACGACCTACACCTTAGACCGAGGGTTGAGTCAATTACAGAAGACAGTGTGGAGTCAAATTGCTCCATGATTGAAAATATTCCTCCCAAAGGAGTGAGTTTCTCAGATTTAATTTGTATCTTCACCCACACTATAAATGCATCATATATCTGTAAAAGACCTCTGGAAAAAGAGAAGAACCACGGCGAGAGCCAAATAATTCAGGAACACCACGATAGTTGCATGGGGCGCTGGTCTGCCTATAGATGCTACGCTGGGAGTTTCGTTTTTTTGTATGGCGATTAAGAAGACACAACTATATAGCATCCTTTGGGAGAGTTGCAACATTCTGCGAGGCAGCATGGATGCCAGTCAGTACAAGAACTATGTGCTGACCATGCTTTTCTTGAAATACATCAGCGACCGCGTGAAGTCAGACCCTGATCTGTATTTTGAACTGCCAGAGGGTTGTTCATTCGATGACATAGCGAAACTGAAGAACAAACCTAACATTGGCGAGGAGATACAGAAAGCTCTGCGTGAGATAGCCAAGGTAAATCCAGACCTGAACAACATCATCGACAAGGCTGACTTTGACGACTCGGCTTTGCTCGGTTCGGGAAAGGCTAAGATTGACACACTGAGCAGTCTTGTGTCAGTGTTCCAGCGCGATTTTCTTGACTTCAGCAGCAACCGTGCCGGTGATGATGACATCATCGGCGATGCCTACGAGTATCTGATGAAGAACTTTGCCGCTGAAAGCGGTAAGAAGAAAGGTCAGTTCTACACGCCAGCCGAAGTTTCGCGCCTTATGGCACAGATTATCGGCATACACAAGGACACACGCCCGCAGATTTCCATTTACGACCCCACTTGTGGCTCGGGCTCGCTGTTGCTCCGTGCCAAGGCACTTGCCAACAATGGTGTGGCTATCTTCGGTCAGGAGTTGGACGAAGCCACACGAGGCATGGCGGTGATGAACATGTATTTGCACGGCGTGGACGATGCCGACATTCAGGTGGGCGACACCATTGAAAAGCCGTTCTTCAAGCAGAACAGCACCACGCTCATGACCTTCGACTATGCTGTTGCCAATCCGCCATTCTCACAAAAAGGCTGGATTAAGGGTGAGGTAAAACTGAACGACACCTTCGGTCGCTGGGGCGCAGAAGAACACCAGGCTCCCATTCCGCCATCGAGCTATGAGGACTATGCTTTCTTGCTCCACATCATCCAGTCGCTGAAATCGCAGGGACGTGCCGCCTGCATCCTTCCAAACGGCGTACTGTTCCGTGGCAACGAGGAAGAGAAGATACGCAAGAAACTCATAGAGCGTCGCGTAATTCGTGGCATCATATCGCTTCCTGCCAACCTTTTTTTCGGCACAGGTATTCCAGCCTGCATCATCATCATCGACAAGGCAAAGACGAATAGCACAAAGGGCATCTTCATGATTGATGCCCGCAATGGATTCACCAAGGACGGTGCGAAGAACCGTCTGCGCGAGCAGGACATCCGCCGCATCTACGACACTTGGGAGATGCTTGAAACCCTTGAGGCGGAGAACAAACTCGACGATAGCGAGATTGTTCCCCACTTTGCGCGTTTCGTGCCCTACACCGAGATTTGCAACAAGCGCAACGACGGCAATCTGAATGTGTCGCGCTACATTACACCCGAAGACACGGAGGTGCGCCACGACATTTATGCTCACTTGAAGCTCAACGGTGGTCTGCCAGCCCACGATGTGGACGAAGGCCTCGCCTACGTCTGGCACCACTGCCCGACGCTGAAAGCCGAGCTGTTCGCTCCGCTCTGCGAAGGCTACTATTCGCTCATTGGCGACAAGAAGCAAATTGGCGAGGTTATCAATGCCAATCAGGAGTTCTGTGAACACAGCGGTCACTTCTCCGCTGCCGTGGAGGAGTGGTATCACGAGGTGGCGAAGCAGATGAACGCCCTCACCACCGACTGCACCCCCAAAGCACTCATCGAGGAATGGGGCGATTCGCTCCTCGAAATCCTCGGCGACGTGGACGGTTTGGCCAGCGCCTACGATGTGTACGATATTCTGATGCGCTACTGGCAAGATGCTATGCAGGACGACTGCTATCTCATCTCTCGTGAGGGGTGGAAAGTGGAGCTTTCTGCGGAGGTGATGCAGACCGACAAAAAGTCGAAAGAGGTGAAGTTCGTAGCCAAGAAGAACCCCACTTATCGCGACTACACTTGCGACCTGTTGCCTGTCAATATCGTGGTGGCACGTTATTTCCAATCAGAAGAGGATGCCGTGAAGCACGCTGAGGAACTTGTGGCACAACTCTCTGCCAAGGTGGAACAGTTGGAAGAGGAATATCCCGACACGCTCGACGACTCTGCCGCTGGTCTGAAGAAGACACTGAAAGAACTGCAACATTCTGACCCCGACAACGAGGATGTGGCAGTCATCAAGCAGTATTTCGTCAAGTGCGATGCATTGAAGGCTGCAAAGAAGCAAACCAAAGAAGCCATCGCAAAGCTCACCAAACTCGTGGTGGAGAAATATCCGTTGCTCACTGTCAACGAAATTAAGGACATGGTGATCAACGTGAAATGGCACACCGCTATTGTGGGTGGTGCCATTAATGAGGCATGGCGTGTAACCTACGGCATAGAGGAACAGATCACCGCCCTTGTCTCTCGCTACGAGCGTCGCCTGACCGACATAGAGCAGTCGGTTGGCGACCTTGAAAAACGTGTCAGTGCTCACCTTGCTAAAATGGGATTCTAAGCGTATGAAAGAGATAAGTGAAAACAAAATCACGAGCCAGTTGATAGAAAATATCTCCCAACTGCTTGTGGCTGCACGCCAAAAGATTGTTGCTCAGGTCAACGACACCCTCGTGCAAACCTATTTCCAAATCGGCAGAATGATTGTGGAGGATGAGCAGAACCACAACGATCGGGCGGAATACGGAAAGCAAACCATCAAAAAACTGTCAAGGGCGTTGACCGAACGCTTCGGCAAGGGGTTTTCTCGTGTCAGTTTGCAGAATATGAGGCTTCTATTCTTGAAATATGAAAAAAGCCAATCGATGATTGGCAAATTGACTTGGACGCATTATTGCGAGTTGCTCTCCATTTCCGACGACAGCAAACGCTCATTTTATGAAAAGGAATGTATCAATGCTCATTGGTCGGTGAGGGAACTGAAAAGGCAAATCAATAGTTCGCTCTTCGAGCGTTTGTTGCTTTCCAAGGGAAATGCCAACAAAGAGCAAGTGCTTGCACTGGCATTAAAAGGCAACGGAATTGCCAAACCCGAGGACATCATCCGCGACCCATACGTTTTTGAATTTTTGGGCATCGCTGAGAACAAGCCACTTTTTGAAAGCGATTTGGAAAAAGCACTCGTCAGACAAATAGAAAAGTTCTTGCTTGAATTGGGTCGAGGTTTTATGTTTGTGGGCACGCAACAGCGCATCACGCTGGGCAACCATCATTATTATGTGGATATGGTGTTCTACAATAAAATACTCAAAGCCTACGTATTGATAGAACTCAAAACCAGCAAACTGATGCCCGAAGCGGTGGGACAACTGAATATGTATCTGAACTATTATGCCCAAGAGGTGAATGATGAATACGACAATCAGCCTATCGGCATCATACTCTGCACCGACAAGGGCAGCATAGAAGCAGAATATGCTCTTGGGGGAATTTCAAATCAAATCTTCGCATCAAAATATGTGCTTTATATGCCCGACAAGGAGCAGCTGGTGGCGCAAGTGGAAAATGTGATTGCACAATGGCACGAGACGGAAACGCAAAAGGTATGAAGGAAACTAAATTCAAAGACACTGAGCTGGGGAAGATTCCCGAGGAGTGGGAGGTTTGTAACCTTGGTTCTATCGGAGTCCCATTGATGTGTAAGCGAATTATGAAATGGCAGACCAACAAAACAGCAGGTGTTCCATTTTATAAGATTGGCACATTTGGCAAGCAAGCCGACGCATTCATAGCGCCTGATATATGGCGTTATATGATCACACACTTCAACTACCCTAAAAAAGGCGACATTCTTATATCTGCGGCTGGTACTATTGGTAGAACGGTTGTGTTTGATGGGCAACCGTCCTATTTCCAAGACTCAAATATTGTTTGGATTGATAACGATGAGGAAAAGGTGTTAAACCCATATTTGGAGTATGCCTATACAAAAATAGCATGGAGCACTGATGCAAGCACCATATCAAGACTATACAATAGCAATCTAAAATCCGCCCTCATTTTGTTTCCTCATGACAAAGCCGAGCAGCAGCGTATAGCGTCGGCATTATCTGATGCGGATGCGTTGGTTGCCGAGTTGGATGTGCTGATTGAGAAGAAACGATCTATTATGGCTGGCATTATGCAGGAACTCCTCACAGGAAAACGCAGACTACAAGGATATAATGAAAAGTGGAAGGAGAGTGCGATTGAAGATATTGGTAACCTTATAAGGGGAGTTTCTTTTGACTCTGATAGCGTTTCAACGTCATTCTTTGAGAACTCTATCCCCATTTTACGAGCCAATAATATTGTTGATGGGAATTTATTTCTACATGATCTAATTTTCGTTGACAAGCACTTCGTGAAAAAGCATCAATATCACAGAGAAAATGACATCCTGATATGTTCCGCTAATGGAAGTAAACGACTCGTAGGAAAAGCTGCTTTGATTAAAGGTGATGATAATATATCGTTCGGAGCATTTATGACAACACTACGTTGCAAAAATGCAAGCATGGCACTATACTTTTCAATGTTTATGCGCACGGACGAATATAGAAAGCAAATTAACGATTTGCTGTGCGGCTCTGCCATAAACAATCTTAACTCAAAGCAATTATATACAATAAAACTAAAACACCCTTCAGATCAAGCCGAGCAACATGCCATAGCCACCATCCTCTCAGACATGGATGCGGAGATAGCTGAACTGGAAGCAAAGCGAGATAAGTATAAAGAAGTGCGTCAGGGCATGATGCAACAGTTGTTAACTGGTAAAATTAGATTGATATGAACGCAATACCCTTAGTCGACAGCGAGCGGACAACACAAAACCGCATCGTGAATCTGCTGCACCAACATTGCGGCTACCAGTATATCGGTTATTTGCAGGACGCAGACAACAGTCCGCTGCGCACCGAAGAGTTTCAAAAGTTCCTCCGTGCGCAATATCCCGACATTCAATCTTCGGAGTTGGAAAAAGTAACGGCACAGGTTGAGACTCAAATCCGCAATGTGCACGATGCCAACACGCTCTATGAAGCCAACGAGAAAATTTACCAGCTTCTGCGCTATGGCGTTAACATCCACCGAGAGGACGGCAAGTCGGCCACCTTCCAAATCATAGACTGGAAGACCACGGCAAACAACATCTTCTCGCTTGCCGAAGAGGTAACCGTGCGCCGCAACGTGAAGGAATACCGCACACGTCGCCCCGATGTGGTGGTATATGTCAATGGTCTTGCCCTCGCCGTGATTGAGCTAAAGAAATCCACTGTCAGCGTGAAGGACGGTGTGCGCCAGCAGATACGCAACAACAAGAACGACAACGAGATTTGCCACTTCTTCGCCACAGCGCAGTTCTTGCTTGCCGGCAACGACAGCGAGGGAGTTTATTATGGCACTATCCTCACGCCCGAGAAGTTCTATCTGCGCTGGAAAGAGCCCACAGGTCAGGGCTATCCCAACAACAATGCCGAGCCAGACCCGTATCCAGAGAAATACACACGGCAGGACTTTCCCAATGAACTCGACCGTTCACTTTTGCAGTTGCTCGACCCCGACCGACTGCTCACCCTTATTTACGATTGCGTGATATTCGACGGCGGCATCAAGAAAGTGTGCCGCCCCAACCAGTTCTTCGCTTTTGAGGCAGCTAAGCCACGCATCCGCCACAAACAGAACGGCATCATCTGGCACTCGCAGGGAGCAGGCAAGAGCCTGATGATGGTGTGGCTCGCCCAATGGATTATCGAGAATATGCCCAACAATCCGCGTGTGGTCATCATTACCGACCGCGACGAGCTCGACCAGCAGATACACAATGGTTTCCAAGATGCAGGCATCAAAGCAGTGCGCGCAACAAGCGGACAGCACCTGCTGCGCATGTTGTCCTACACCCAATCGGAAAATGAACTGAAGGTGTGTCCCGATCCAAATGTGATTTGCACGCTCATTCACAAATTCGGCATCGCAGGGCAAGAGGAAACCGCTTTCTCGCCCGAAGAGAAGAAACTGCGCGGCAAACGCTCGCCAGAGCAATATATGGAAGACCTTGCCAAAAAGTTGCCGCCTGGCTTTAAGACCGAGGGCAACATGTATGTGTTTGTGGACGAGTGCCACCGCACGCAAGGAGGCATCCTCAACCGCGCCATGAAGAGAATCATGGGCGACGATGTGATGCTTATCGGTTTCACCGGCACGCCATTGCTCCGGGCTCAGAAGCAGAAACTCACCTCGCGCGAAAACTTCGGCAACTATATCCACACCTACAAGTTCAACGAAGCCGTTGCCGACAAAGTGGTGCTCGACCTGCGTTATGAATCCCGTGATGTGGAACAGACGCTCGATGATAAAGAAGCACTGGATGCGCTTTTCAACCACATATCAGCACCACTCAGTCCCAAGGCAAAGGACGAGCTTCAAAAGCGTTGGGCTGTGATGAGTCAGCTTTTTTCGAGCCGTGACCGCATAGAGAAGATTGTTGCCGACATTGTGAAGGATATGACGCTCATTCCTTGCTTGCGCGACGGATGGGGCAATGCCATGCTCGTGTGCGACAGCATCTATCAGGCTTTCCGCTATTGGGAAGCCTTCCAGCACACGCCCCTGCGCGGACATTGTGCTGTGGTGTCGAGCTTCGACAGCAAGGATGTGGGGCCCGACGAATCGTCTTCAGGCGAAACCGAGAGCGAGGCAGAATATAAGGCTGCCAAGGCGAAAGTGATGTTTGGCGACAAAACCGCCGAGGAGTTTGAGGCATGGGCAAAGAATGAGTTCATCAATCACCCTGGCTCGATGAAATTGCTGATTGTGGTGAACAAACTGCTCACTGGTTTCGACGCGCCTTCGGCAACCTATCTCTACCTTGACAAGAAAATGGAGGGACAAGACTTGTTTCAAGCCATTTGTCGCGTGAATCGTCCCAACGACGAGCAGGAGAGCAAGGAGTTTGGTTATATCGTTGACTTCAAGGAACTGTTCAAGAACATTGAGAATGCCGTTCAAGACTACACCGACGGTGCATTCAAGGACTTCGACAAGGAAGAGGTGGAGGGATTGCTCACCGACCGCTTTGAGAATGCCAAGCGAGACCTTGATGCTGCGCTCGAACGTGTGGAACAGCTCTGCGAGCCAGTAGCTCCACCACGCACCACTGGCGAGTTCTTCGACTATTTCGTATTTCCACGTGCCACCACTGCCCCCGATGCAGAGGAAGCCGCCACCATTCAGTCAGCATCCAAGCGCGACCAGTTCTATGCTGCAGTCCGCACGCTCGTTACTCGCTATTCTGCCATTGCCCTTGACATGGAAAAGGCTGGCTACACCGAAGAAGAGGCAAAGCAGATATTCAGCAAGGTCAAGAACTTTAGCAATATCCGCGATGCTATCATGCGCCGTGCCGGTGACCTTATCGACATGAAGCAGTACGACCAGCAGATGCGTCAGATTCTCGATACATACGTGGAGGCGAAGCATTCCAAGGTGCTCATGTCACTTGACGACCTTTCTTTCCTCGACCTTGTACTGGATGGTAATTCAGACGAGGCAGAGGACGAGGCAGAGAAAGCCTTGGGTGGTAAGGACGGTGTGGCATCAACCATCACCGCCAATGTGCGCCGTGTTATCAACCGCAAGAAGGACAGTAATCCCGAGGAGTATCGCAAGTTCTCGGAGCGCATCAACCGTCTGCTGGAAGAGTATCGTCAGGGTGTGCTGGAATACAAGGACTACCTGACAGCTGTGGCTGAGCTGGCGCGTGAGTTGCGCAACCGCACAACAGACCCACGCCTTGACAGCCCTGCGAAACAGGCTTTCTTCGACAACCTCAATAATGATGTTGATTTTGCACTTGAAGTATATGCACTTGTAAAAACGGAAGCGAAAATCGGTTTCAAGACTAATCTGAAGAAACAGGGTAAACTACGCCGTGCTCTCGAAACTCTTGCCGCAGAACATGAGTTCAATGTTGACACCATATTTAATATCATCATGAATCAACCTGAGTTCGCATGATTTCGCTACTGACAATATCCGAAATTGAGATAGAGGTGGAACGCAAGAAAATCAAGAACATGCACCTTGCGGTCTATCCACCTGATGCACGTGTGCACCTCTCGATGCCCGACTACCTGACCGATGATGATGCCAAGGCATTCATCATACAGAAATGGGAATGGGTGCGCAAGCAGCGTGAGGAAGTCTTGGCTCAACCTCGCCAGACAGAGCGACAATATGTGTCAGGAGAAAGCCATTTCCTCTTCGGCAAACGCTATGAGTTGCTGGTAGAAGAACTGCCGCATTACTCTAATGTCATTCAGATGAAAGGCAAAAAGATATATATGCTTGTGAAGCCTGATACGACAACAGAGCAGCGGGCAACTATTATGCGTGAGTGGTATCGTGCTCAACTAAAGAACCAACTCGCCACAACCATAAAACGATGGGCAGAGAGGCTTGGCGAAACCAACTACGATTGGCAGGTGAAGCAGATGAAAACCGAATGGGGCAGTTGTGTAAAATCGAAGCGTATGCTGATTTTTAATCTCGAACTGGCACGCGTTCCTATTGAGTACTTGGAGTTTGTTGTTGTTCACGAATTTTGCCACTTTGTGATTGACAACCATAATAAACTCTTCGAGGCTTTAATGACGAAACGCTTACCCAACTGGCGAACACTTCGAAAGCAACTCAATGATTTTATTGCGTTGCCATACAAAGAATAATGAAAAAATTGCGGATTTTTCTCTTTCACCATTACTAAAGACTGTGTGACGACCGAATAAATAAACCATCCCTCCCTACCCC
>ERZ1035006.890-NODE-890-length-22002-cov-12.528318_pt1 | contig 22002 bp, 13 predicted proteins | sample MGYA00520694_ERZ1035006 | MGnify/ENA primary metagenome ERZ1035006 (study PRJEB33766, sample SAMN09781746) | gut metagenome | biome: gut microbiome | host: Homo sapiens | place: Madagascar | study: EMG produced TPA metagenomics assembly of the PRJNA485056 data... | reverse complement strand
CAAGATATCACTGCAAGCCTTTTTTATACTTTTCTATAGACGGAAAAGTGAAAAAAAGGTGATATTCTCGCAAATCACACTGGAATTATTGAATTTACGAGGTTAGTTATGATATACTAATTACTGTATAAGTAGATTTTTGTAAAATCACAAATCAGCAGATCAAGTCTGATACAAGTGAGAGAAATAGATTCAACAACCGGGAGATTACAGATGAAAAGCGAGATAAAAAATAAAAAGAAAGGATTCACATTAGTTGAGCTGATGATAGTTCTTATCATTATGGCGATCATAGCAGCTATTGCGATTCCTTCTTTTATTAATTACTGGAGGAATGCTGAGTTCCGTAAGAACGAGTCAAATGCAAAGACAGTTTATCTGGCAGCAGAATCGAAACTTACATACTATCGTTCCTCAGGTCAGTGGGACAAATTCAAAGAACAGGTGAAGAAACAAGGGAAAAGTGCGAACTTTTTTAAGGATGATGCATCGACAACCTTTGACGAGACAGGATTAAACGGACGTATTTATGCAATTACATTAGATAGCGATGCTTCAAAAGCAGAGCAGGAAAAGAATCCGGTGATGCAACTTCTCGGAGATTATCTTACAGAAGGTGATTTCTTGAAAGGATCGATCGGAATTGAGATTGATGTCGAGACAGGAGAAGTTTATTCTGCATTCTATGGCACAAAATGCAAAGGCTTAAACTATAAATCAGAAGATGCAGACGGTTATCTCACAATGCAGAAGAGAGAGTATGACAGCAGAAAGAAAAGACTGCTTGGTTATTATTCAACCCAGGACATGACAAATGTAGTAAAACTGAAGCCAACCAGTCTGAGAATTACATCAATCAATCTTCAGAACAGTGAGCAATTATCATTGAATTGGTCTGGAAATGTTGGATTGGATGCAGGGGTCAGTTACGAAGTTAAGTTTTACGATAAGAAGAATAAAAACACTCTTTTCACAATGGTGATTTCACCGTTTGATCTTATGAAGAATGGATGGTCACCTTCTGCAGAAAATAGTACGGAAAATATGGCATCTGTGGAACTAAAAGATAAGGAAGGAAAATCTGTAGGAAACTGGAGTTTCCCACTTACATACAGTGACAATAAGTTTTCGCTTGTTCTTGATGCGATGATGTCGGCAGACGTACTGAAAGCAATCGATACGGTAGAAGACGGAAAGAAAATAGATCTTGAACGTACTTCCAGTACAAGCATCTGTAGGCTGAAAGCAGTAGCCGAAAGCCTGTCTTCACCGCAGGATATTTATGCGACAGTTCAAGCGAAGCCTTATCAAGGAACTGGCACAAAGAATGATGGAAAAGAGTATAAACAAAGCGAGGTTGCGGCATCTAATAATGCAAACACAATGTATGCGGATCAGACCTCCGGAAATGAAATTAAAATAGCAGCATTCCGTCATCTTTCTAATATCCGTTATTATAATAAGAAAGAAAAAACATCCTTTATATTTACAAACAAAAATATGGAGTGGACAGCAGTCGGAACAGGACTCTATGATTTTCAGACGGTAAATAGAGCCGGGACAGAAGTGAAGAAGCTTATATGGACAGCATGTAATGTCAGTGATCCAATTGATTTCCCGGAGATTCCAAAACTCTCTGAGAAATATACTCTGAAAGGAAATGGATCCAATACTCTTGTGAGTGGGTTACAGCTTGGACAAAAATCCATTACAAGTGAGGAGAAGTACTTAGGACTGTTCGGAGAACTCGAAGGAACTGTAGAAAATGTGACACTTCGTAATGCGACACTTACATACGATGCGACGAAGGAAGGTTCTGATGAATCTGTGGAAGCAGCCGGCATCCTTGCAGGAAGATGTCAGGGGAACCTGACAAATGTGACAGTTCAGTCAGAAAAGACAACCGGTACAAAAACACAGAAGGCAGCAGCAAATGGAACTACAGTGAATGTTACACTGAAAAAACAAAATTGCTCTGCAATCGGTGGTGTGGTAGGACTGATTGCTAAAAAAGAAAATGATGATAAATATCAGCGTGTAGATGATGATCGCAAGTATACAAATGTTTCATTTGATGGAGAAATCACTGCGACACTTCCGGAAATTGAAGTAAATACTATTCAAAACATGGAGTCCGATGCGACATACGGTATCGGTGGAATTGCCGGCGTTGCAAAGTTAAAGAATGACGACAAAACAGGAATGATCCGGTGTGAAAACCACGCTTCCGTATCCGGAAATTATTGTACAGGTGGTATCGTTGGTAAACTCGACGGAGAATTTACAACAGGATCAAATTTTAGTAATATGTCGAACATCCGTAAGAGCAGTAATGACGGATTGATCTTATGTACTTCAGACACATCAGACTCAACACTTACAGGAAAATATTTTGGTGGTATTGTAGGATATGGATATCAAGCATTAGTGCATGAATCTTATAGTGCATCCGGTCGTGCTTCTAATTTTAGTTTTAATTCCGGAAAGACAGATTTGCTGAAAGGAAAATACGTAGGAGGTATCATCGGCTATGGACAGAGCAGTCTGATCAGTAACTGTTCTACACAGAAGAATGGATATGTTCTTGGCTCTGAGCAAGTAGGTGGAATTGCCGGAGCTCTTGAAGGAAATGTGTCAGAAGCGATTCAGGCAGAAGGAAATATAAAAGTCACGACAAATGCAAGTTATGTAATTGGAAATAATTATGTCGGAGGAATCGTTGGCGAAAACTCCAAAGGTGTTACGCTTAAAAACTGTGTGAATAACGGTGTTGCAGCCGGATATGAAAAATATGTCGGCGGAATTGTCGGATATAATGCAAATGGCGCAACAATCAGTGATTGTGCAAGTTATCTGTCTGATTATGATAATTCAGTATTTAAGATGATTACTGAGACATGGAAAGCAACAGCAGATTATGCAGGAGGAATCGCCGGATATAATAATGGATCCATTGATTTCTCGCAAGATAGCCAGGCGGTCACAGTTAAATCCGTGTCCAGTATCGTGGTAGGTAGTAATTATGTCGGAGGAATCGCAGGATTCAATGATATCAGCGGAACATTAGATGTCCATTATACATTGATCGGTGGGCGCATCTATGGGTATGAAGATTGCGTCGGTGGTGGATTTGGATTCAATGCATCAGAAAATCTCCTGACACAGGAATTGACAATCAAGCCGAAAAGTGTGCAGGGAAGATATTATGTCGGCGGTTGTATTGGAGCAAATGTCGTGAATCTGTCACAAGATGTCGTGATGGACAAGTTCCGCTGTGATAATATTCTTGGGTCTATCAAAGGTGAGGCGTTCTGCGGTGGTATCATAGGATATCAGAGAACGTATGGAAGCAATCAGTCGGCAGATAGCAGCGCACTTTTGCCGGGAATCAGCAACCGTAATGTGCCGACGGAAGTAATTGAGTCAACGAATGAATTCAACTTGACAGTTTCAACATCTGGAAACAGCGATTTGAATTTATCTGTAGAGACGAATAACGTTCCGATTCAGGCAGATATTTATGCCGGAGGTATTATCGGATATTGTGAAAATTCAAGTAAGTTGATTGTTAAGAACTGTCTGAATAACGGAAACCTGACAAATACATCCGGGAACAAAACAGTTCAGATGAACAATTACATTCAAGCTGAAGTAGATAAGAATTTCAGCAACAGCAGTGAGAATCCGACAATGCATCTGGTTGGAGGAATTATCAGTGTGAATCTGGAAAATCAGATTATTGATCACTGTAGCAACAGTGGAAGTATGTCTGGTTATACCGGAACAGGTGGTGTTGTAGGACTCAATGCAGGACTGATCGTGAATTGTAAATTGGACGAGCATTTTGGAAATGCCGCATTGAGTTATCTTGGCGGAATTGCAGGGATTAATGTCGGAGACAGCCAGGAAACAGATGCTAATAGAACTTACGGAACTCTTAAATATAAAACAGGAACAATTACGAAGTGCAGTACATTGTCCGGGAAGACAATTTCCGGAAAGGATAATGTCGGTGGAATTGTCGGATGGAACTTGCCGAATGCAACATTAACCAATAATATCGGATGTGCGAATCTGTCAGGAGCAGGAGATGCTGTCGGTGGAATTGCCGGAAGAAACAGCGGAATAATTGAAGCAGAGAGTTATGTGGCAAATGGTACATCCACTCAGAAGATTTCTTCCAATGGAATTGCAGTTGGTGGTCTGGTTGGTATTAATGAAACAAGCGGAACAATTCAGGCAGCGGATGGAACAGATAAGGGTTCTGAGCTTGTAGTTATTGGTAATAATGTGTCTGTCAACGGTAAACAGTACGTCGGCGGAATTGTTGGTATCAACTATGGGCAGTTTGGCGGAAGTGGACGCGCATATCTGACGTGTACAGCGACACAGGTGCGTGCAGCACAGGGAAATGTTGGTGGAATTGTCGGTGAAACGAATGGAAATATCGTACATGCTGTGAATAAGTCTGGAAATGTTACAGCAGATGCCGGCATTGCCGGAGGAATTACGGCAAATGTTCAGGCAGGGCAGACGATTTCAGATTGTAAGAACTATGGAACTGTTCGCAACAGTGCCGGTTATGCAGGAGGAATCGCAGCAACGAATGCCGGAACAATTCAAGACTGTACGGTTCAAGGTACTACAGAAGGAACAAATGTTGTGATTGCTCTGATCTCCAGTTTAGGTCAAGATGAGATCGGTGCGATCGTGGCAGTGAATGAGACATCCGGTGTGATTCAGAATAGCAGTCCGGCTGCCAATGTAAAACTTCAGAGTGATGGAACAAAGTTCGGTGGAATCACAGGTAAGAACTTAGGAATTGTAGAACATGCAACACTGACAAATATGCCAGCCATTGAAAGTACGCAGACTTCCTTAGCAGTCGGCGGTGCGGTCGGAGAAAACCTTGGAGCCGTTACCTACATTAATTCCGATAAGCTCAATTTCCAGGAATTCAGTGGATATAAGTATCTTGGCGGAATCGTCGGAATCAATGGATCCAAAACGAACGGAGCAACTATAAGCAGCGCGAATGTTCAGTATTCTACATACTCCGGAAGCATGACAGAGAGGGCTTCAACAAGCAAGGCCGGAAACTGCTACGGAGGAATCGCAGGAATCAACTATGCGACACTGAATGGAAATGAAGTTGCTCAGATTACCATGACGATTGATGGAATCTATACTGCGACAAGCACAAGTACGGAAGAGCAGAAAGAAGTGTCAGCAACACATGCGGGAGGAATCACCGGTAAGAATGAAGAAAATGCAGTCGTTGAAAACTGTATTCTGATAGATAATGATAAGAGTACACTTTCAGCAAAGAATGGAATGCTTGGTGGAATTGCCGGATTCAATAAAGGTACGATCCGGATGTCCGGTAGTAATAAGACAACTTCAATTCTGTCCGGAAATGATATTGATGTTACAAGTGCAACGTTTGAAAATCTTGATAAGCTTGAAGCGAAGGCAAGTGCTTACTTACAAGCAGATGAGAATGCCGTGAATGCATCATCAAAAACTCAGATTGCAGAGATGAAGTATTATACATCAAATACATCTGTGAAGAATAATCGTCTTGGAATGTATGTTGAGACAAACGGAAATCTTGGTGGAATCACTGCTTATAACGGAACAACCGGTGAGATGACAGGATGCGTATCCGGAAACTGGTTTCTTGTAAATAAATCACAGGCAATCGGAGTTGGAACCGGTGGTGTGATTGGAATGAACTCATCCGAGAAGAATTTGAATGGTCTGATCAACGGAGCTTTCGTTGGAAGACAGCTTCCAAATGGTGTAACAAACCGATTTGCCGGTGGAATCATCGGAAATCAGAACAATTCAAGCAGTAGTGGCTGGGTAATCAACAACTGTATCAACTATGGAACAGTATACTGTTACAATACGCACTATTCCGGAGGAATCATGGGACAATGGACCGGTTCCGGCGGAACAATCCAGAACTGTAGAAACTATGGAAATCTGCAGACAACATATCAGGAAGGCTGGGTTGGAGCATCAGGAGGTATTGTCGCACAGCTATATCATGCATACGAGCAAAACGAATATAACATCATAAGTTGTGGAAACTTCGGAAATATCTATACAAAAAATGGTGCAACAAAAGATTCTCCGGGAGCTAATGATAGTGCCGGAATCCTGGGAAATATAACGAATTATCGTGTTGATAATAAAAATAATGGACAAACCTATACAATTCAGATATTGGATTGCGTGAACGGCCCGGGGGTTAAAATCTATTCAGGATCTATGGCATCAGGAGTTGTGGGATTCCTTTCTGCAGATTTGGCAGGACTTGATGAACACCAGAAGGCAAATGCAATTGAGAACTCAACGCAAAACGTTACTCTTCGAATTGAACGCTGTCAGAACTATGCTGATATTTTAATGGGTGTACAGTTTTATGCCGGAATCTTCGGAGATCGATACGGAGACACAGGATGCAAGAATACAATAGTGACAGATTGTTATTCGGTGAACAAAGAGAGAGACTATTATTGGGGACGTAATACGCAGGGATCGGATAGACCAATATATTCCTTCCAAAATGGAAGAGGTAAGGCTTCTAAGATGAAGGAAGAAAATAGGAAAAATAACTATTTGATTGAACGAGGAAATCGAAATTGGTATGGATGGGATCATAAAATAAATCTTAGTTATAATAATCAAGAGTTAACATCTTATGCCAACGGAGAATATCCTGGACCACTGGGAGTGAATGGTTATTCTGATCAGTATGCATTCTACAGCTGTCTGTATAGAGATGGAGTAAATGAAAGATATGCTATTACTACAATGTACGCAAATTATAATATTGATCCACAAAATGATACAATAACTGAAACCGGATATATTATACCAAAGAGTGAGTATCAGTATTTATCGACAGATACTACTCAGGTTCATCCAAAAGGAAAAGTGCTATTTTATTTAGATGATACATATAATAGTAAATCTTTTAAGGAAGTACGAGATCGATTTTTGGACAAAGGCAGCAACTACTACAAGCTCGCCAGAGAAGGCTACCGAAACACAGAAGGTATCGTAAATAACAAGATACTTGCACCGGCAAATGCAACAGCAAGTATTGAAAATGGCAAGATTACAGTTGACATCACACCGCAGGATTTGCCAAATTCCCTTATGGGAGAGAAGTGTAATCCATTTAAGTACAACATCATAATTTCTGATGGAATAAATACAGAGACACGTGAGCTTTACACAGAATCAGGTTCCTTTGACATTCCATTTAGTATGTCAGGTAATCTGTCAGTACAGGTACAGTCAGTTAGCATGTTTTCTGATGTGGCATCATCGGAGATGATTAATGCAAATGTAACGCAGACGAAGAAAGTACTTCCGACACCGGATGTAAAGGCAGAACTATATCAAAAGACTGAAAAAGCAACTGGTAATGAAAATAATTATATTTACCGTTTTACATTGAATAACTTGTCAGATTATGAGTCCTATCCGGGATGGCAGGTGAAAGTAGCAATCCAGGGTGGCGGATCCATTACATTGGATGCAAATAAGACGACAGCTAATTTGGCAGTTAATGCAGGGACTTATCAGATGACTGCGCAGGCAGTCGCAACAAATTCAAATTATGAGAATTCAGCGACGAAATCTACACCTGTTTATTTGCCGAAGTATAAACCGTCGATCTCATTAACTAAAAACAACAGTGCTAGTGGAAAAGCGAAAGTCAGTGTAGAGGTTACAGGAACAACGCTTGAGAACCTAAGTGTCAACGTAATATTAGACGGAAGCAATACGGGTATTATTGAGACGCCGCCAATTTACAGGGCAGAACTGATCGGAACGTGGAAGGACGCTTCAGGAAAAACCATCTCGGATACAGTATTTGCTCAGACGGATATGTTGACTGTTTCGAATGGTATCACAACAGCAAGCTTTACAAATCTTCCGGAATATATCAGTAAGGTCAAGGATCTGAAAGTTCGAGTGTGGTATGCACAGTCCGGACTTGGACCGGTTTATACTTACTATGATGTGGATGCAGATAAAGATTCGAATGATAAGATCTTAGAATCTGTGACAGAAGAAGGAGTAGAGAATTGGAAGTATCAGTTCACTCCTGTACTCAAGAATACCGGAAGGTATTTTAGTGATTATCAATATATATCGCAGAATAACATCCTTACCTGGCTTGAAAAACCAGTTCTTGATCAAAAGGATGGCTCAAGTTTGACACCGGATATCAACTCAGGAAATTTACAATATAAGTTCTCTTGGGATAAGGATGTTCCAAATGGAAAGTATGAGATTTCTCTGACCGGTATCGATATAGCAGGAAACCGTGTGACAATTGACACAAGTGATTATAAAGGTGGTAAGTCCTATACTGCAAATGCAGAAGACTGGATTTACACAAAAGTTGAGTTGAAGGTAACTCGAATCGGAGATGAGAGCAAGAATCAGATTGGTCTTTCCACAGAAGCTACATACAAAGTTGCACAGCGACTTGAGCAACCGGGACAGCCAATTGTCACAAATGTGGATGAGAATGAGCTGAATTACCAGATTGCGTGGAGCGGTATTACATCTGAAACAGGATGCGCAGGATACCAAGCTTACATTAGAACTTATGATGACAGCGGCAATTTAGGAGAGGCTCAAGCAATCGGTAACCAGATCGCCGTGACAGAAAAGCTTCAAGATGGCAGTTATCAGGAGCTAGTGAATCTGGAAAATTATGCCGGAAAGCGTGCGATGGTTTATCTTGTAGCGGTAGCGCAGATAACCGGAGAAAATGCCGGACAATATGTAAACAGTACGGCAGGAGTTACTTATGAATTACAGATTCCGGCTCGAATCGCTGCACCAAAAGTAACATGGAGCACGAATTGGACTTACGATAAGAATAAACCGATGGATGCAGAGGCTTTTAAAAACAAAGGCTTGAAAATCAATTTAACAGCTGATGAAGGAAGTATCCCACCGGGCGGAAGTGCTTATCTGCTCAAGGCTTATGTATACGATACAGAACAGGCAGCGAAAAGTGCATCTATGGCGGATCTTGGAAACTATATTGCAGAATATCCATCCAATGATGTGCCGGCGCAGATGGATGTGTCAAGTTCTACAGAATACTATCATGAACTGACGAATTTCCCAATTCAATATGCCGGAAAATGGACCGTCTTCTATGCGAGAATATCAGCCGGTGGAGGAAATGTAAGTTCTGTTTGGACAAAGACGGATCGGGCTTATCAGCTTCCGTATGTGAAACTGGCACAGCCGACCGTTACATCAGACAGTGTTGCCACAACGATTGAGGCACGAGTTGTTGAAAACCCGGATATTTCAGAGGGTGAGAAGCAGGAATGGACCGCAAAGCGTACAGAACTGACCTGGTCAAGTGTAGATTGTTCAGATGTGGTTGAGCTTGCACTCACTGGAAAACTGACGCAAGAAGGAGAAAATGTTCAGGAAAAGAATGCCGGCATTCGAATTTTAGAAGATCCAACAAACCATACAGTAGATGTAAAACAGTACAGACAAGTAGAAGAAATCATCACAAATAAAGATGGAACACAAACAAAACAACTTGTATGGAAATGGGTGTCTGTGACAGGTACAGTTCCGGATGATCAGAAGACATGGGCAAAAGAAGATCAGACACAAGTATTCGACCTTGATCAGTATCAGGTGGATATAACATCGACATTTGATCAGAAGACGACATATATTACTTTGAAGACAGAACTTGTAGCCGTACCGGACGCAAATGGTGGATATACTTATACGCTTAAACTGCCGGATGTTACTGAGGTGACAAATCTGACAGGGCAGCAGTTCACACATGAAAACTTTGCAATCACAAAACAGGTCAATATTACAGCAAATGTAGAAGCGAACCTGGATGGAAACACAAGCGATACTTATCATGCTTCGGATGCGGTAGAAGTAAAGTGGAACTAGGCAAATGGAAGAAAGTAAATCAATGAAAATCAGAAAGATGAAGAATAAGATGAAATGCAGAGGCTGGCAGACGTTAAAAGCTAGTCGAAAAAGCGGAGTATCCATGGCAGTGATGCTGTGTGTCAGCGCATTCTTTCTTGCATTTGCAGCCGCGATTCTGTATACGGCTGGGCTAATGACAGCCCAGTCGACAGAACGGCTCAGGCAGGAGCGCTGCTATCAGCTGGCAAGGACTGCCGCAGCATCGGTCAATCAGGAACTGACAAGAGCAGATTATACGGATAAGAATGCTGAGAATGTGGCAAATACATTTTATAAATTTGCCAATCAATTCCTTGATGGCACACAGTATGCCGATTACGATGCAGATAATGACCCAAAGCATACACAATATACTTACATTTTAAGCGGAAGTGACTTAGATAACCTGTCAAAAGGTATCAGCGGAATGGAAGGCTTCGGTAACTTGAGCGTCACACTTCGTAAGGAAAAAGATGATACTGCCGATTCTTCCGTGGTGGATAAGAAAATTACGATTGAAGACCCGAATGCAGACTTTACTCCTAAAATCGAAGAGATTAAGCAGGAAGGTGTCAGACAGTACAGCTTGAGTGTAGATGTCACGGCATACTATGAGGATGTTGAGTATACTTATACAACAAAATATATCCGCGCCGAGACATTTGAGCCGACATTTACATACGTAGGACAGACGATTTACTGGGATGAAACTGACCATAAATGGAAATATAATTCAAATGTTGGTCAAGTAGTACCATTGGAAACAGGGAAGAAAATTTCCTATACGTTCACTTCCTCAGCTGCAACATCCAGCCGATTTATCAATGTGCAGGATACGAACGGAGGTGGGGAATGAAGATGATGACAAAGAAAAAGCTTAGATGCAGAAATGTATGGAAAGAAAAATCCGGAGAAACTCTGGTGGAAGTTGTTGTCAGTATCTTTCTTTTCCTGATGATGATAGGTATCATGCAGGGAGCAGTTTCCTATAGCCGTGCGGCATTGGAAGAAAACAAGAAGATCCGACAGGAGAATGCACAGATTATTGAAAATCTGCAGATTGCCTCACAAGATACTGCAAAGTATCAGCAAACGAGCAAAGATCTTCAATTTTCTGCTGTAAATGCAGACTTTACTCAGATGGGAACAACTTCAAAATTCAACATTCCGGTTCAATTAAAGACAGTCACGGTAGATTATAAAGATAAGAATGGAAATGATGAGACAACGCAGGTCTGTTTGTATGGAAAGAATGACCTCTCTACAGGAACGGGAGGTAGTACGCCATGAGAAAGAAGATTCTTATTAAGTTACGAGAACGGTCAGGTACGACACTGGTTGAAATGCTCGTCACATTGCTGTTGATCGGTATTATGCTGAGTATGGCGACAGCTACTTTAAGCTCCGCAGCGAAGGTGTTTTTAAGGGTGCAGAGAACCCAATATGCACAATCAATTCTAGACACTGTGATGACTCAGATGAGAACGATTACATCTGATGCTTCAGGATACGTTAAAATATACGAAAATAGTCAAAACATTGCAAATAATACTGGAAAAACTTCGGGAAATACGATAGAATTTATGAATACAGATAGTTTTATCAAGCTTGTTACGACAGATGCTAAGTCTAATGAGGAAGTACAAATCTACAATTCTGAGAAGAAGTCCACCGGGGCAAAAGAAAAGATGAATTCCGGACAGATTTATACGCGATATTACACAACAGAAACAAATGATTCTTCTGAAATCACCTATAGTTATAGTGCAGGTACTTATTTAATTGCGCGAGCAATAGAAGCAGCATATGGAAATGGTTTCTATATGGGAAATTACGTAAAGATCACATATTCTGTTCCGGACGGAACACAGGATGGAGCTATGATCAATTATGTAAATGCAAAAGTCGCGCTATACAGTGATAAAGAATGTACCGAGGAAAATAAACTGGCAGAAGATACAGAGCCATTATATTTCCGCAATCCAGTGAAGTTCCGAACTTCACAGACCGCAATATGTAAAGCGTTGTGGGGCAATTAAGAAGCTGATTGAAAATAGAGAACTGCCCGGAGCAGTTATAATGAATCATGGTATGAACGCCGGCACCGAGGCGTTTATATATATACAAATGGGGAAACCCCAAAAATGAAATACAAAGGAGATGGGAAGAATGTTGAAAAATTTAAAAAACAACAAGAAAAAAGGTTTCACACTGGTAGAGCTTATCGTTGTACTGGTAATCCTTGCTATCCTGGCTGCACTGCTGATCCCGGCACTGACAGGATATATTGATAAGGCGAAGAACAAGAGTATCGTAGCGGAGACACGTCAGGCTGTAATGGCTGCACAGACTTTGGTGGATGAAGAATATGCTAAAGATCGTTCAACAGATATTACTGTTTCAGCAACTGGGACAATTAAATTAACAGATGTTCAAACATTAGCTGAAACAGCACAGGCACCTACAAGTGTTACAGTATCTGAAGGAAAAGTAACAGATTTGGTTTACACAAATGGTGGAAAAACATGTACATATAGTACAACTAAGACAGCACCTGCTGAAGGTGAAACCCAAGAAGGTAAGTATTTTGTTAAAAAATCTTCATAAAGATTAGAAAGGAATACACCCATGCCAACCAGCACAACTCAAACACGCAAAACTAAATACCGCTGGTTACATACGGCATTGTATACCTTTGTTATCCTCCTGATGCTCATTGTCCTGCTCATCCCTGGGGTGCTTCGGTTAATCTACCGGGCAGACTCCCAGGTCGCTTTGGGAAATGCTAAGTCGGTGCGTGTGGCATTCCAGGTAATCGGGACAGAAGAGTACGGCAGGAACGGGACTTTGTGTGACGTCTCCCAGACGGGAGGCGTCCGCGAAGGACTGTATGAGGAGATCATTAAGCTGAGCAAAGTACCCGGTGATTTCTGGGTATTACAGACAGACGAGACTGGATATAAGATTCAGAAATTCGTCTACACAGAAGGAGAGTATACCGTCTGGTATGATGCGGATGGAACGTCTCCATATAAAGTGTATCATGAAGAGAAACTGATTGATACGCAGACAGATTGGTAACACAGATATGTTATTTTTTTTAGAAAGCATTTTATATTTGATTCGGTTCTTTTTCGGAGCCGCAATCTTTAGTTTTTTAGGAGTCGTGATCGACAGACTGCCTCGAGGTGAGAGTGTAGTCCAAGGAAGAAGCCATTGCACGAACTGTGGCAGGGAACTGACCGCCGGGGAGTTGATCCCATGTGTGAGTTATCTTTGTCTGGGAGGACGATGCAGGGGCTGTGGAGCGAAGATTCCATTCCGGAGTCTTTGGACAGAATTTGCAGGTGGAGCAGCCTTTGTCGGCTGTGGGTTATTGTACGGCTGTGGCAGCTTGGGGATTTTATCTCTGAGAGGCGCAGTAGTTTTTGCTTATTTAGGAATATTACTTGTTGTGGCTCTGATCGACAGAGATACACAGATGATCTATGATAGATTTCATTTTATGATTTTGATATTGGCAGTTGGGAATCTGATGTTGTTCCCACAGCACAGGATTTTGGATCGGCTGATCGGAGCTGTGATCATTTCCGTGCCGATGCTGGCGCTTGCACTGGTCATACCGGGAGCGTTTGGCGGCGGAGACATCAAGTTGATGGCAGTCTGCGGACTGTTTCTTGGTACAGCACCGGTTGTGTGTGCTGCGTTTCTCGGTATTGTGATCGGGGGGCTTTATGCAGCAGTGATGCTGGCAAGCGGAAAACTGGGAAAGAAGGATCAGTTTGCATTCGGTCCGTTCCTGGCGGTTGGGCTTGCGGTGGCAGCACTCTGGGGAGACCGGATCGCAGCCTGGTATTTAAGATTTATTATCATTTAAGAAAGGATAAACACAGATGGCGAAATTTCGATATGTCGCGAAGGACATGGGCGGAAAGACACATAAGGGAACGCTGGATGCGGCAAATGAGAATGCGCTGCAGCAACAGCTCCGCAGTCAGGATCTTTTCCTTATTGAGTCCAAAAATCTGACGCAGGCAAAAGGATATAAAAAGCTTAAGACAAAGCAGTTGGCAGCATTCTGTAAGGAACTCTCAACGTTGCTTTCTTCAGGAGTCAGCCTTGTGCGTGCGATTGATATTATTTCTGATCAGGAAGGGATTGACGAGAAGGAAAGAGAGATTTACAGAGATATCCTGGTCGATCTAAAGAAAGGTATCCCGCTCTCAGAGGCACTGGAGACAAAAGACTGTTTTCCTTCGCTGATGATCGGAATGCTCCGCTCCGGTGAAGAAAGCGGTAATATTGATCAGGTGACAGAGCGTCTGGCAATTCAATATGAGAAAGACCACAAGCTGAATCAGCAGATCCGTTCGGCGATGACTTATCCGGCGATCCTTCTGGTACTCTGTGTAGTGATCGCGATTTTGATTGTCACATTTATTCTACCGCAGTTTAAGTCGTTGTTTGATCAGATGGAGACACTCCCGAGACCAACGATCATTCTTATGTCGATTTCGGATTTTCTGACAAAGAGATGGTATCTTGCGATTCTGATCGCAGCGTGCATCGTAGCAATGATTCGGATTATTGTAGCGATCCCGGCAGTACGTCACCGCGTAGACTACCGGAAGGTGCATCTGGCAGTGTTTGGAAAGTTATATAAGGTCATTTATACAGCGCGTTTTGCAAGAACACTGAGCAGTCTGTATTCGAGTGGTATGCCGATCGCAAATGCGATCAGTATCGCGGGAGATACGATCGGAAACCGTTACATTGAAGGGCAGTTCCCACAGGTTGTCGCGCAGGTGCGAAGCGGAGTTCCGTTATCCCAGGCATTGCGCGGTGTGGACGGACTGATGCGGAAGCTTTCCAGTACGATCCTGATCGGGGAAGAGAGTGGACGACTTGATGTCATGTTGGATTCCATCGCAGTGACGCTGGAAAATGAGGCTGAGCAGGCAACGAAGCGTATGGTTACATTATTGGAGCCAATGCTGATCATTCTGATGGCATTGATCGTCGGATTTATCATGATCGCGGTTATGCTGCCGATCTATCAGTCTTATGCAGCAATCGAGAATTCATAAAGTGATGTTTCACCGCTTCAAGTGGGTGAGAAACGTATAACAGACGAAAGATGAAGGAGAGACTTAGATGAGCGATACAGTCATCATTTTACAGGACGAATGTATATTGGCTGCAGAAGGAAAAGCGGGAAGGACACCTGTTGTTCAAGCTGTAGAGCGAATCCCGATCGACAGCTTTGCAGATCCGTTCGAGCAGTGGAAGAATGCAGTCATTCAATATAAAACAAGAAGAAATCCATCCCAGATCCGTCTGGTACTTCCGGCATCTTATTCTTCTGCACGTGTCACACAGATTCCATATGCAAAGGGAAAGCAGCTGACGCGTATGGCAGAGAATGTGCTTGCGGAAAACGGTGGAGAAGAAATCAGTGATTACGGAATCATTTCTGCGGATAAGAAGAGTGGAGTATGCCTGTGTTGTGCAGGAGCGGAGAAAGAATTTCTTGAGAAGCTTCAGAACATGATCAAGGAGCTTGCACTTCCGGTTCGCGGTGTTACGGTGCCGATGGAGTGTTATCTGAACGCACTTGGCCAGATGGAGAAGAACCAGAGCGAAGCAGCGGTTGTATTGATTTTTGAAGAAAATAGTGTGGTTAGTATTTTGTTCCGCAGCGGACAGTATCTGTATTCGACAAGAAGCCGTATCTTCAGTGAGAGAGGAACGCTTGATTTCGGAACCGAGATCGTGCGTAATATTTCGGGAATCCTGCAGTTCTATTCAACAACGAAGTCAGAGACTCCGCTTACAAAGGTTTATTATGCCGGCTGTGAGACGGATGACTTTGAGGTCAGTGAGGACGGACTGCGTGGCATGAATCTGGAGGTACATCCGTTGGATCTGGAATTCCAGTTTGAAGCGCGCGGTAAGGCGGGAGACTGGATTTCCTGTATTGGTGCATTGACAGAGCAAAAAGGAAAAAATATCAATCTGAAAAATGTCTGGAGGACAGCGGCGGGAAAGGGTGATGTGAAGAAGCAGAGCCTGGCGAAGCATCTGCTCTATCCGGCGGTGACGCTTGGTATCTGTCTTGTCGCGATCGCAGGAGTCAGTGTATGGAATCTTGTGACAGAGAAGCAGACAGAGAAGCTTGAGAACTGGATTCAGGATCCACAGACACAGCAGGCATATGAAGCGGCAGGCGAGAAACAGAACGAGAGTGAGCTTTTGATGACGGCCAAGAACCAGGTAGATCAGATGACAAAGAATCTTTCCAGCTATCCGGATCTGGACAAGGAAAAGATCAACAAGATCGTAGATGTGGGCGGAGCTGCCATGACAGTGAAGATCAAGACGATGGACGCAGAGAGTGGAACGTTGACATTCAATGCGGCAAGCGCAGATGTTATCGATATTCCGGGATATATCGGGAAACTGACAGACACAGGACTTTTCTCTTCTGTGAATTACAGCGGATATAGCTACAACAACGGAGAGTATTCACTGATGCTTTCCTGTGTGTTAAAAGGTGAAGAAGCAGGGGGTGAAGATCAGTGAAAATCAGTATGGAATTAAGACCGAAAGATGTCAAGCTTCTGAAAGGACTTGCCTGCGTGCTGATCATTTTCTTTCTTGGATATTTTGTGATCTTCCCCGAAATCGAGAAGCATCAGGATCTTGTGGTAAACAAAGAAGGGGCGCAGCAGACGAAGCAGGAGATGCAGGACACGATCGACAATGCGCCAATCTATGAAAAGATGGTTGAGAAACAGAAGGGTGAACTGAAGGAAGCTTCCGAAGGTTATTATAGTCCGATGGCAAACCGTGAGGTGGATGAGCTTGTGACAGGTCTTGTATTGCAGCACAATTTGTTCCCGGTGTATCTGAACATCACAGACCCGGTATCCGGCATTCCGGCTGCTTATCAGAGCGTATCGAAGTCAGGCACAGGGACAGAGGATTCTGCAAGTACAGATACTTCTGAAACAGATACTACAGCGGGAGAGGATGCTTCTGCAGATAGTTCTGACAGTACATCAGCAGACGCAGAACAGAGCGCGGTTTATCAGAAATACGTCGGTACAATTACAGTGAATGTGACATTGCAGGGTTCGGAGGAAAATATCCGTGAACTGCTTGACGATATTGCAAATAATTATCCTGGTATTCAGGTTCGTTCTTTTGATATGCAGGAGAATACTTATGTAGACAGCAATCTGCAGACTGTCGGAGAGATGAATTGCAGCTGCGTGCTTGCAGTCTATACATGCGAAGACCTTACGAATGTAAACACTGAAGGAGAGACAACGAATTGAGTAAGAATCTGAGAATTGGAGAAGTTCTGGAAGAGAAGGGCTATGTTACAGGAGAACAGATGACGCAGGCACTCGCTTACCAGAAAGAACATAGAGAAAAGCGTGTCGGACAGATTCTGATGGAACTTGGGTTTGTCACAGAAGAACAGGTGCTTGAGGCGCTTGCGAGCAAGCTGCATCTGGAGATCGTTGAGGTCTCCCAGGTCAGTGTGGATCTGACGGCAGTAGCGATGATCGACAAGGGACTGGCGGAGAAGAACCTCTTTCTTCCTTACCGGCTGAATGGGAAAGTGCTTGGAGTTATTACAAATGATCCGCTGAATTATTTCGCACTGGAAGAAGTAAAGCAGCAGACAGGATGTCAGCTGGAAATCGCTCTGAGTGCAGAGGCACCGCTTAGACAGGCTATTTCTTACTATTATGCCGAGGTAAATGCAAGAAAGGCTGCCAAGCAGGCCAATGTCGGATTTGCCACGACAGAGGAATTAGAAGTGGAAGATCTGGAGAACTCGGACGATGAGGCTCCGATCATACGTCTTCTGAACAGTCTGATCGAGCGTGCGATCAAGACGGAGGCAAGTGATATCCATATCGAACCATTTGAGAAGGAAACAAAGGTCCGTATGCGTATCGACGGAGTGATCATGGAATATGTAACAATCCAGAAGAACATCCATTCACCGCTGATCGCACGTATTAAGATCCTTGCAAATCTTGATATTGCAGAGAAACGTATTCCACAGGACGGACATTTCCGTGTGAAGCTTGAGGACGGATATGTCAATATTCGTGTTTCTGTTCTGCCGACGATATTTGGAGAAAAGGCAGTTCTTCGTATTATGGCGGCGACTGCACATATGGATCATGCGGATCATTTCGGAATGGATGAATTCAGTTATCAGCAGTTTCTGCCGATGTTAAATCATCCGAATGGGATTATCTATATCACAGGACCGACCGGAAGTGGAAAGTCAACAACCTTGTATATGGTTCTTGATTATCTGTCGGGAAGAAATGTTAATATTTCTACGATCGAAGATCCGGTGGAGAAGAATATGCCGGACATCAACCAGACACAGGTGAATCCGATGGCGGGTCTGACATTTGATGTCGGACTTCGTGCCCTGATGCGTCAGGATCCTGATATCATCATGGTAGGTGAGACGCGAGATGGAGAGACAGCAGCAACATCTGTCCGTGCAGCGATTACAGGACATGTCGTGCTTAGTACACTGCATACAAATGATGCGGTATCAAGTATTGTCCGTTTGGAAGATATGGGTGTAGAAACTTATCTTGTTGCAAATTCACTTGTCGGACTTGTTGCACAGCGTCTTGTACGAAAAGTATGTCCACATTGCGCAAGAGTGATGGAGACAACAGAACAGGAGAGAATTTTCCTTGGTGAAGATGTAAAGACCGTTGTCCGCGGTATGGGTTGTGCTCAGTGTAATAACACAGGATATAAGGGGAGAATTGCCGTTCATGAGATTGTGGCGATCAATAATGATATCCGTCGCATGATCATCAATCATGAGCCGATCGAAGCGATTAAGAAATATGCGATAGAAGTACAGCATATGAGAACACTGAAAGAGAGCGGATTGATCTTGGTGAAGGAAGGAAAGACGACACCGGAGGAACTCGTGAAGATCAGTTACGAGTAGGTGGCTCATCCCTTTGAAAGTATGTAACGTAAGAGCCGGAACAGTTACCGCGCGAGGTGTCTGTTCTGGCTCTTACGTTACATACTGAACAAAGTGTATTCAAAACGCTCTTGCTTTACGTGTGCCCTTGGTAATAGCGAAGTATAAAATGGACTTAATAGAAAAATGTTTCAAGTGATAATAATTAACTGAAAAAGAAGAGGTAAGATATGGAATTTAAGAATGAAAAGATAGATGCCATTATTCGTGAGGCGAGGGGAAAGAAGGCTTCGGATATTCATATATCGGAGGGAATGCCGATCTGGTATCGAGTGCATGGAAAGCTTGTTCCGGCCGAGACGCAGATGAGTGACCACGAGACAGCGCAGATGCTCGAGGATATGATGGACGAGCGGCAGCGGGCACATTTTGCGGCGGGAGCAGATGCGGATTTTTCAATACAGACTTCGGACGGAAACCGCCAGAGAGTCAATATTTTTCGTCAGCAGAAGAAGCTTGCGGCGACGATCCGTCTTCTGAATGCGACGATTCCGACATTGGAAGATTTGAAGATGCCGACACTTCTTTATCAGCTTGCGGAGGAACCGAGAGGGCTGATCCTTGTTACGGGTCCGACAGGAAGTGGTAAATCTACGACGCTGGCTGCGATGATCGAGCATATGAATCAGGTGAGTGACCGACATATTATTACGATCGAGGATCCGATTGAGTATGTTTATGAGAGCAAGAAATCGCTTGTACATCAAAGAGAAGTAGGGGAAGACGTGACAAGCTTTGCAGATGCCCTGCGCAGTGCCCTGCGTGAAGATCCGGACGTGATCCTCGTAGGAGAGATGCGTGATTATGAGACGATTCAGGCGGCACTTCTTGCAGCAGAGACAGGTCATCTTGTTCTTTCTACACTTCATACGACCGGAGCGGCACAGACAGTGGAACGTGTGATCGATGCATGTCCGACAGGAGGACAGAACCAGGTACGCATTCAGCTTGCAGGAACATTGAAAGGAATTGTCAGTCAGTGTCTGATCCCATGCGGAGGCGGCGCGACGCGTATTGCCGCGACAGAGCTTCTGACAGGAACAGATGCAATCCTGAATCTTGTTCGTGAGGGAAAGACACATCAGATTCCGGCGATGATGCAGTCTGGGGCGGCGAATGGAATGCATACCTTAAATATGGATTTGGCCCGACTTGCAAAACTGGGATTTATTACAAGAGAGGATGCCGAGAAGTATACGAATAACAAGGCAGAGCTGGCGCAATATTTCTAAATACGGGAGAGGAAAACAATGGCACTGGCAAGTGCGTACGATTTGATTTATAATGTAATGTATAACTGAAACTAAGAGAGGAGTGGAAGTATCATGAAAACACTTGTAAAAAATGGGATGATCGTATCACCGGAGGACACTTATGAAGCAGATGTCCTGATTGAGGATGGTGTGATCGAATGTATCGGAAAGAACCTGGAAGCAAAATTTGGGGATGCAGATAAGGTGATCGATGCGAAAGGAAAATATGTTCTCCCGGGAGGTATTGATGTTCATACGCATATGGATATTGATGTCGGAATCGCGAGAGCAGTAGATGATTTTTATACAGGTACTGTTGCAGCCGCATGCGGCGGAACTACAACAATCGTAGACCATATGGGATTCGGACCGGCAGGATGCCCACTACATCATCAACTGGATGTATATCATGGACTGGCAGACGATAAAGCTGTTATCGATTATGGATTCCATGGAGTAGTCCAGCATGTAGACGAGTCTATTTTAAATGAGCTTGAGACAATGATGGATGACGGAGTCCAGAGCACAAAGGTTTATATGACTTATGGCTATAAGATTGATGATGATGGTATTTTAGAAGTTCTTAAGAAGATGAAAGAACTGCATGGAATCACAGCATTCCATTGCGAGAATCATTATGTGGTAGAGCATCTGAAGAAAGAATATGGTGATGCCGGAAAGACAGCGCCGATCTATCATGCAAAGAGCAGGCCGAATCTTGCAGAAGCAGAGGCTGTAAGAAGAGTCCTTTATCTTGCGAAGCTTGCAGGTGATGCACCGGTGTATATTGTACATCTTTCTTGTAAGGAAAGTCTTGAAGCAGTTGAAGAAGCAAGAAGAAACGGACAAAAAAACATTTTTGTTGAGACATGTACACAGTATCTGACACTTACAGAAGACAGATATAAAGATCCGGATGGATTGAAATATATTATGTCTCCACCGCTTCGTACACAGCAGGATCTTGATGCGCTGTGGAAAGGATTAGAGGCAGGAGAAATTCAGATCGTTGCGACAGATCATTGTCCATTCAATTATGCAAAAGAGAAACAGGACGGCAAGGATGATTTTAGAAAATGTCCGAATGGAGCTCCGGGAGTTGAAGAAAGAATGATTCTTCTTTTCTCAGAAGGTGTAATGAAAAACAAAATCAGCATCAACAAGCTGGTAGAAGTTGCCTGCACAAATCCGGCAAAGGTGTACGGAATGTATCCTAAGAAGGGAATTATTGAACCGGGAGCAGATGGAGATCTTATCATTATTGATGCAGATGCAAAACAGACCCTGACACATGAGATGATGCACGGAGCAGTTGATTACACTTCCTACGAAGGAACACCATTGAATGGAAAGATCGATCTTGTAATGCAGAGAGGAAATATTATTGCCGAAAACAACGAATTCAAAGGAAATCGCGGTGACGGTCAGTATATTTACAGAAAACCATACTTCGATATTTAAGGAGAACGATATATTTTTAAGAAGTTTTTACTGAAACTTCTGACTAGAATAAAGGACGCAAGGTAGAGAGAGCTGATGTCTGTAACGAGCTTCGCACTTCCTTGCGTCCTTATTTATTTGAGTTTTTATTTTTTATATCTTAAATCAGATGCGTACTTTCCAATTTCTCCATAAATGCCTCATTCATCTTGATGATCGGTTTTCTAAGAAGTAGTCCAAGCAACAGTGAAGGAACGAGGTAGATTG
>ERZ1035006.889-NODE-889-length-22010-cov-3.845684_pt1 | contig 22010 bp, 23 predicted proteins | sample MGYA00520694_ERZ1035006 | MGnify/ENA primary metagenome ERZ1035006 (study PRJEB33766, sample SAMN09781746) | gut metagenome | biome: gut microbiome | host: Homo sapiens | place: Madagascar | study: EMG produced TPA metagenomics assembly of the PRJNA485056 data set... | reverse complement strand
GCATTATAGATTTCTTCGAGCGCAACGAAAGACTTTCCGAGATGGGCATGACTATAGTAGCCGAGGACGTTTTCGGCGGCATATTCGGTCTGGACAAGCAGGGAACTTTACTCTACCTTGCGCCTGACGAGCTGATGGTCGAGGAGTTCGGCGACAACTTCGACGAGCTTCTGGAGTTCGCCTGCAGCAAGGAAGAAATGGAACAGTTCTACCGCCCTTATATCAGGGAATGCCCCGGCGTGCTCTATGACGAGCTTCCCGCGGACAAGGGCGTGAGCGTTTACCCGCCCCTGTGGTCGGAAGCCGGGGACAAGCCCCGCTCCACAGCGGCAGTTTCGATGAAAGAACTGCAGGACGTAGAGATAGAGGTCATGAAAAAGCTGAACTGCCAGGATAATGTAACACCGGACGATGGAGGTGCAGAATGAACGAAAATTACGAAAAGCTGATGAAGTGCTTCGAATGCGTGCAGAAGAAGATAACATTCAAGCCGGAGACAGCGCTGATACTGGGCAGCGGTCTCGGCGACTATGCGGACACGATGGAAGTCGCTGAAACTCTGGATTACCACGATATCGAGGGTTTCCCGGTATCCACCGTTCCCGGTCACAAGGGACGCTTCGTGTTCGGCTATGCGGGCGGCGTGCCTATCGTTGCAATGCAGGGCAGAGTGCATTTCTACGAGGGCTACAAGCCGCAGGACGTAGTGCTCCCCATCAGGCTGATGAAGCTGATGGGCGCAAAGGTGCTGTTCCTGACCAACGCGGCGGGCGGTATAAACCGCAGCTTCAACGCCGGGGACTTCATGCTGATAACCGACCAGATATCCATGTCGGTACCCTCTCCGCTAATCGGGGAGAATATCGACGAGCTGGGCGTGCGCTTCCCGGATATGTCCGAGGTATACAGCCGCCGCCTGCGTAAGATAATCGAAAACGCCGCAGTGACCGCCGGAGTACCGCTCCGCAAGGGCGTGTATATCCAGACCACCGGCCCGCAGTACGAGACCCCCGCAGAGATACGCGCTTACGAGCGCCTTGGCGCTGACGCGGTAGGAATGTCCACCGCCATCGAAGCTATAGCCGCCCGCCACGCGGGAATGGAGATATGCGGTATCTCCTGCATAAGCAACCTCGCGGCGGGAATATCGGTGAATCCCCTCACCCATGCAGAGGTTCAGGAGACCGCCGACAGAGTTGCCCCGCTTTTCAAGAAGCTGGTTACTCAGGCGATAAAGGATATCCACAACGCATAAAATATTGCGCCCTTTTTCACGGAGGGCGCATTTTTCTGCTCTTTTTTGCGACTTAAAGGGTGAGGTGATAATATGGAAGATACCCAGATAATCGAACTTTACTTCGCCCGCGATGAACAGGCGCTGACCCGCTCCTCCGAGAAATACGGCGGGCTGTGCATGAGTATCGCTCAGCGGATACTTAACAGCCGACCCGATTCCGAGGAATGCGTCAACGACACATGGCTCGGCGCGTGGAACTCTATCCCGCCAGCAAAGCCGCTCTCGCTCTCCGCGTTTCTCAGCAGGATAACCCGCAACCTCGCCGTTGACCGTCTCCGCAGGAAAATGGCGCAGAAGCGCAGCTCCGGCGAGTACGCCTGCGCGCTGTCCGAACTTGACGAGTGCATTCCCTCGAATGTCAGCGTAGAAAAGCAGTTCGAAGCCGCACAGCTTGCAGAGATGATTGAAAAGTGGCTGGCTTCCCTCCCCCGAGAAAAACGCGCCGTGTTTATCCTGCGATATTTTTACCTGAAGCCGGTAGCCGAAGTAGCTTCCGACCTGGATATCACCGTAAGCAAGACCGCCGCAATTCTCCGCCGCGAGCGGATATCCCTGCAAAAAGCGCTTGAAAAGGAGGGTCACACACTATGAGCGACAAGTTATTAGAAGCCATCGGTGGAATATCGGAGCAGTTCCTTGATGAATGCGATGAATACGTCAGCCAGCGGAAAGCCTCCCACCGCCGCCGGAAACTCACCCGCGTGACCGCGCTCTGCGCCGCTGTTATCGCAGGCGCGGCTCTGCTGACCGGGGCGGTCTATTCGATATTCCGCGTGAACTTCCCGAACAGCTTTGCAAACAGGACGGAACACAGCGCGGCTATATACGACATCGAGCTGTTCAGAATGACGATACAGCTTCCCGCCGGGTGCGTGATAGAAAAATCAGAGAACGCGCAGGGCGGCTGGTCGCCGATGGATATAAAGCTGAACGGCGAAACAGTCGGCACCGCCGACTACAGCACATTTGAGCTGTACGACGGCATAGAGCGCTCCGACCCGAACTTTTACCGAATGGTATACAATCAGCTGATGTTAAGCGCCCAGGCAAACTGGGACAACGATTATACCGTAGTAAAGCGGGACGAAACAAGCGAAAATGCGGTAACGAAAATCGGGATAGTGGCGGACTACGGAAGCGGAAGCCCCGGCGAAATCACATACCAGCCGGGAATACTCGCATTCAGCACCGAGTTTTGCGTGTACGTCAACATCAGCCTTGAAAGCGACATATTCACAGATGAGCAGATAGAAGATATCGCCCGCTCCATTGAGATTACAAGATAGCAAAACCGCGCCCTGAACATGGGCGCGGCTTTATTTTTCAGGGACTTCAAAAGAAGTCCTGTTTTTTTATCGGATACCGGGTATACTGATATCGGGAATATCGTTTGCTCTGGGAGCGCCGCAGTTCTGGCAAAAATTAGCGTCAGGCGTATTGACCTTTCCGCAGGAGCATTTCCATGGAGTATCCGGTATGACAGCATCGCCGTCTGACATATTTGCAAGTATCTTGCCTAACGTCTGCGATATGTCGGAAAGAGTTCGGTCCGTTTCGCTGGTATTCCTTGAAGCTATGTGTACGATATTCTCAGACATTTCAACATACATTGCCCACATTATATGGCTTATTGTAGATGGTATCAGTCCCACCAGTGCACCAATAGCATATGGTTCGAATTGGTATCTGTCAAAAAACAACATAACCACAACAAAAAGCAATGCAAGTATATAAACTCCATAACTAACTCTTACAGCTATCTTGTTCATAGAAGTCCACTTGTTATTCATGTTTGAATCCTCCATGTTAATTGATTTTTGAAACCTTTCAAGCGTTAATAACTCTTTGAAGGCTTTCAAATGCTATTAACCCAATATGGCTAGTTTCTACCTATTTTATAATCTATTATAGCTGATTTGTCAAGGATATCAAACCACATATGATAATATAATAATGGGAGGCGATGAACATGACAATATACACAAGACTGAAGGATCTCCGTGAAGACGCGGATAAAACACAGGCTGAAGTGGCAAGGTACCTTGGAACGACTCCGCAGTATTACGGAAAATATGAACTCGGAGAACGCGAGCTGCCTTTCAGCAGAGCAGTTCAGCTTGCCGAATACTATCATGTCACATTAGACTACCTTGCCGGAAAAAGCGGAAGCAAAACCGGTCAGCAGCTTACTGAGGACGAAGCCGCGCTGTTAAGGAAATGGCACACACTCTCCGAGCGCAGCAAGGGAAAGATAGAATACCATATTGAAGAGTTAAGCAGCAAGGAACAGAAATAACACAAAAACTCCCCACCGAACCCGATGGGGAGTCTTATTATTCAGAAGTATCTGAAATTAGTCCTGCTTGAACTCATCGCCGTACATGTTCTGGAGTTCAACGAGGTGCTTATACTTAGCAGCCGCGTTCTTAACTGCCTTGTCGAACAGCATTGTTGCTCTCTCGGGGTTAGCACGCATGAGGGAGTTGTAGCGAACCTCTCTCATCATGAATGCCTTGTAATCGCCGGTCGGAGCCTTGCTGTCGAGGGAGAACGGGTTCTTGCCCTCGTCTGCCAGCGCCGGGTTGAAGCGGAACAGGTGCCAGTAACCAGCCTCTACAGCTTCCTTCTCTACCTGCTGAGCGATGGTCAGACCGCCCTTGATACCGTGGTTGATGCACGGTGCGTAAGCGATGATGAGGGACGGACCGTCATAAGCCTCAGCCTCAGCGATAGCCTTTAAGCACTGGTTCTTGTCAGCGCCCATGGAGATCTGCGCAACGTAAACGTAGCCGTAGCTCATTGCGATGCCTGCGAGGTCCTTCTTCTTGACGTCCTTACCGCCTGCCGCGAACTGAGCGACTGCGCCCACGTTGGTAGCCTTGGAAGCCTGTCCGCCGGTGTTGGAGTAAACCTCGGTATCGAATACGAGGATATTTACGTTCTTGCCGGAAGCAATAACGTGGTCAAGTCCGCCGTAGCCGATATCGTAAGCCCAGCCATCGCCGCCGAAGATCCACTGGCTCTTCTTGGAGAGGTAGTTCTTGGCTGCGAGGATCTCGCCAACGATGCCTTCCTTTGCAGGGCACTGCTCAAGAGCGCTTACCAGCTTCTTGGTAGCCGCTGCATTTGCCTTGCCGTCGTTCTCGGTAGCAAAGTACTCGTCGATGAGTGCCTTAGCGTCATCGTGAGCGACCTCGCGAGCTTCCTTCAGCTTCTTCTGAACTCTCTTTCTCAGGGTGTCCTGAGCAAGGAACATACCGTAGCCGAATTCTGCGTTATCCTCGAACAGGGAGTTAGCCCAAGCCGGACCCTTGCCTTCCTTGTTGGTGGTGTACGGAGTGGACGGCTCAGAGCCTGCCCAGATAGAGGAGCAGCCCGTAGCGTTTGCGATGTACATTCTGTCGCCAAAGAGCTGAGTAACGATCTTAGCGTACGGAGTCTCGCCGCAGCCTGCGCATGCGCCGGAGAATTCAAGCAGCGGCTGCTTGAACTGGGAGCCCTTAACGGTGGTCTCCTTGAACTTCTCGTGAACCTCGGGCTTGTCGGAAACCTTGGAAACAGCGTAGTCGAATACCGGCTGCTGATCCATCTGGGTCTCGATGGGCTTCATAACAAGCGCGCTCTTGCTCTTGTCCTTTGCGCCAGCCGGGCAGATGTTTGCGCAAACGCCGCAGCCTGTGCAGTCCAGAGTAGAAACTACCATTGTGTACTTCATGCCGGGGAGCTGCATTGCGTCCTTGGTCTTAACGGAAGCGGGAGCCGCAGCGGCCTCGTCAGCAGTCATGATAACGGGACGGATAACAGCGTGCGGACATACGAATGCGCACTGGTTGCACTCGATGCAGTTCTCAGGGATCCACTCAGGAACGTCAACTGCAATGCCGCGCTTCTCGAAAGCAGCGGAACCCTGCGGGAATGTGCCGTCGGCGATGTCGACGAATGTGGAAACAGGGATCTTGTCGCCGCGCTGTGCGTTAACAGGGATCTGAACGTTGTTAACGAAATCAACGAGGAACTTGTTGTCGCCCTCAGCCTTGTGAGTAGGAAGCTCGCCCTCAGCGTTTGCCCAGCTTGCAGGAACGTCGACCTTGATGACCTCGCCTGCGCCCTTCTCGATAGCGGCGTAGTTCATGTTAACGATGTCGTCGCCCTTCTTTGCAAAGGACTTGTACGCCATCTTCTTCATGTAGGTGATAGCGTCCTCCGGCGGAATGATGTTAGCGATGGAGAAGAACGCGGACTGAAGCACGGTGTTGGTCTTGTTGCCCAGACCTATCTCCCTTGCTACCTTGTTAGCGTTGATGATATAGAAGTTGATGTTGTTCTTAGCGATGTAAGACTTAACCGGAGCAGGAAGCTTCTCGTCCAGCTCATCAACTGTCCAGTGGCAGTTCAGCAGGAAGGAGCCGCCCGGAACAACGTCCTCTACCATATCGTACTTGTCGATATAGGACGGGTTATGACAGGCAACGAAGTTTGCCTTGTTGATGAAGTATGTAGACTTTATCGGAGTCTTACCGAAACGCAGATGGGAAATTGTAACGCCGCCGGACTTCTTGGAGTCGTAAGCGAAGTAAGCCTGCGCGTACATGTCGGTGTGGTCGCCGATGATCTTGATGGAGTTCTTGTTAGCGCCAACGGTACCGTCAGAGCCAAGACCCCAGAACTTGCAGCATGTTGTGCCCTCAGGAGTGGTGTTGGGGTTCTCGGTGATATCGAGGGACAGATGAGTTACATCATCGTTGATGCCGAGGGTGAATACCGGCTTTGTCTTATTGTTGTAAACAGCGATGATCTGAGCCGGGTTGCAGTCCTTGGAACCAAGACCGTAACGGCCGGTGAATACCTGAGCGTCCTGGAACTTGTTCTCCTTCTTGAGGGCTGCAACTACATCGAGGTACAGCGGCTCGCCGAGGGAGCCGGGCTCCTTGGTTCTGTCGAGAACGGAGATCTTCTTTACTGTTGCAGGGATAGCGGCAGCGAATGCGGAGGAAACGAACGGTCTGTACAGTCTTACCTTTACAAGACCTACCTTTCTGCCCTGCTTGAGCAGATAGTCGATGGTCTCCTCGATGGTGTCGCATACTGAGCCCATCGCTACGATAACTTCCTCAGCGTCGGGAGCGCCGTAGTAGTTGAACAGCTTGTAGTCAGTGCCGATCTCTGCGTTGACCTTGTTCATGTACTCGGTAACTACGTTCGGTACGTTGTTGTAGTAGGTGTTGCAAGCCTCGCGAGCCTGGAAGAAGATATCAGGGTTCTGGGCTGTGCCGTGGAGAACCGGCTTCTCAGGGTTGAGGGCTCTGTCGCGGAACGCCTGAACAGCGTCCATATCTACCATGCCCTTGAGGGTCTCGTAGTCCCACTTCTCGATCTTCTGGATCTCGTGTGATGTACGGAAGCCGTCGAAGAAGTGCAGGAACGGAACTCTGCCCTTGATAGCGGAAAGGTGAGCAACTGCGCCGAGATCCATAACCTCCTGAGGGTTAGTGGAGCAGAGCATTGCATAACCTGTCTGACGACATGCGTAAATATCGCTGTGGTCGCCGAAGATGGAGAGCGCATGGGAAGCGACTGCTCTTGCAGAAACGTGGATAACGGACGGAAGCAGCTCGCCTGCGATCTTATACATATTCGGGATCATCAGAAGAAGACCCTGCGAAGCGGTGTAGGTGGTGGTCAGAGCGCCAGCGGACAGAGAGCCGTGAACTGCACCGGCAGCGCCAGCCTCCGACTGCATCTCAACTACCTTTACCTGCTCGCCGAAGATGTTCTTTACGCCGGCAGTGGACCAAGAGTCGGTCACCTCCGCCATAACGGACGAGGGCGTGATAGGATAGATAGCAGCTAAGTCAGTGAACGCATAGGACACATGAGCCGCAGCGTTGTTGCCATCCATTGTTTGCTTTTCTCTTGCCATTGGATTTATCCTCCTTATTATTTACACAGACGCCTGCCAGGAAAACCGGTCCGGCGTACTATTTCAGCTTACTTTATATTTTATCACAAGTTCTTCAATTTGTAAATAGCCTTAGCTTTTTTTTCAGATTTTTTGTTCAATTTGCACCATTTACTGTCATAAATATCAACACCTTGACATTAGCCCGAACTAACAAGAGCGTAGTTTCAGCCAGCTTAACACAGCAAAAAAGGCCCGCATTTTCTGCGAGCCTGCCGTTTTATCTGATGGTCACAGCTTCTTGACGCCCATGGAAGCCGCCTTTATCTCCATTATTCCGGTCTCGGGGTAAAAGAATACGGTGCGGCCGTAATTCAGTCCGGTATCCTCTGCGACTATCGGGATACCCTCCTTGCGGAGCGCCGCCTTAACTGCCTGGATATTCCTTTCGCCGATGTTGAACCGCTCGCTTGCAGTCGCGAACATGACTGCACCGCCGGCTATCTTCGCCTTGAGCCTGTTCCTGCTTGCGCCGAGTTTTACCATTTCGTTTATCAGCATGGGTATCGCGGTATCAGCGAATCTCATCGGAGTAGCCGCACCATTGGTAGCCTGGGTGCTGTCCGGGAGCATGATATGCGACAGCCCGCCGACGCCTGCAACGCTGTCCAGCAGACAGATACCGACGCAGGAGCCGAGCGCATACGTCACCAGCACATCAGGCGGTCTGCACACCTTCAGGTCGGATATGCCTATCGTCAGATTCGCCATCACATAACACCAAGTTTCTTCATGAGAGTTTCGAGAGACTCCATCTCGGGGATAAGAATAATATTTGACTTTATCGCAACGCCGTCGATCTTGAAGCCGTCGTCGATGAACAGCACCTTGTCGCCGACCTGGGCAAATTCCGTTATCGGGACGCTCATGATAGCGCCGAGCATATCCACAGTCATTGACGGAATGCTCATATCTATCGTAAGCCCGGTCAGCGTGCTGAGCGCGCGAAGATAGCTTCCCGCCATGATATTGCCCATCTCGGTGATGACCGAAAGCTCCATATCGCCGAGTTTTGTCACCTGAACGTTCTCTGCATTCATGAACGTGGACAGCACCACCTGCGCAAAGCTGTCCTCCAGCAGGAACATCATCATACCCTTGACGTCACCCTGCAGCCGCACCAGAATTCCGGTGATGACCTTTTCAGGACCGCCCATCGCGTCGATTATCTGCTGATATTCCAACACGCAGACGTCAGGGACTTTCATCTCGATAGTCTTTCCGAGCATTTCCGACAATGAGGAAGCCGCGCTTCCGGAGCCGATGTTTCCTATCTCGCGGAGGCAGTCTATCGCCACTGGTGAAAGTTCGTCATAATTCTTGAGCATTTTATTCTCCTGATTTTATAAAATATGCGGGATCAGCTCGCGCTGTATCCCGCCGGGCTATTATCTGAGATTATTTGCGAGCCGTGTGAACTCGTCCGAGGTAGTCACCACGCGGGAGCTTATCTGATAAGCGCGCTGTGTCTCGATGAGCTTCACCATCTGGTCTGCAAGGCTGACGTTTGAGGTGACAAGCGCCCCCTGGAGCTTTTCGAATGTCCGCTCCGCAGTTGCCGCGCCGCTCCTGTCGGTGGCGGCATAGCGGTTGTCCGCAGCCGCGTCGATACCGTAAACATTGTCGAACTTAAACACGCCCACCATATCGCGGAGCGCGTCATAATCCGGCGCCGTGCCGTCTTCGTTGAACGGAACGACTATCCGGTTGTTGTCGTAGTCAAGCACATACTCGCCGCTGCCGGAAACAAGGTACCATTCCCCGGTATCCGCCTGCGTCATCGAGAAAGAGCCGTCGCGGGTGTAGTTGATATCGCCGTAGCGGCTTTCCACTGCGAAGAAGCCCTCGTTGGGAAGCGCAAAATCCAACGGTCTTTCGGTGTAGTAGAACGAACTTTCATCGAACATCACTCCGGTGCGCTGTACATAGGCGCCGTGACCGGTCTGCCAGTCTGCTTCGGTGGCGCGCTGCGTGGAATACAGGCAGTCCGCAAAGGAAGGGCGCACGGTCTGGTAGCCGTAGGTGTTGATATTCGCGATGTTGTTGCCATAAACATTGAGAGCCTGCGACTGGGCTATCATGGCGGTTTTTCCGGTATGGAATGCTATATTCATAACTTACTCCTTATACCTTGCAGAGCGATGTTGTCTTCTGGTTCATCGAGTCGTAGAGCTTCGCGAGCGTGCTGGAAGCCTCGTAGATACGGTTGGCGTTCATCATCATCGTCATTTCGTAGTTTACGTCTATATTCGAGCGCTCGTATGCGCCCTGGATTATCTCGTATCGCGTCCCCTCCGGAACGTCCCCCGCCTGCACGGAGGTGAACATGTTCGCGCCGAACTTATCCACATTCCCTGTGGGGTCGATATAGGACAGCCTCAGCCTGTCCACAAGCTGACCGTCCTGATAGACAGCGCCGTCGTTGTCGATGACAAAATCCTTGTTTCCGAGGTATATCTCGCCGTTCTCACCGAGTATCCTGCCGGAATTTGACAGGCAGAGATAACCCTCGCCGTCAAGTTCCCACTGACCGTTGCGGGTGAGCATGTTTTCGCCGTTGTAGCCTGCGATGTTGAAGTAAACATCGCCGTTTATCGCGACATCGAACGGAGACTCCGTAAACTCGAACGTACCCTGACCGAGATCGGTGTAGGAAGTGTCAACGTAGGTCTGCGCGAACGTACCGGACAGCTTCTGGCGGTTCTTCACGAGTATCATCTGCTCCTGGAAGCGGTTGGTGAGTATCGTATCCCGCTTGTAGCCCGGCGTGGACATATTAGTCAGGTTGTTGCCTATGCAGTCCAGCTTGCGCTGGTTGATTATCATGCCGTTGCATGCGTAGTAGTAACCTCTGTTCAAGACCGTACCTCCTGTCCTGAGCCGTTATGCTTCCCGCGGACTGCCCCGCCGCTTATATACGGCTCCAGCGCAGCTTTCAGCGAAAGCATAGCCTTTGTGTTTATCTGGCACACTCTGGATTCCGTCACGCCAAGCACCCTGGCTATATCGGAATACTTCATGTTCTTGTAGTAGTAAAGCGTGATGACCTGCCGCTCTTTCTCTTTCAGTCCCTCGATAGCCCCGGCGATGACCGTCCTCAGTTCCTCACGCATGAGCCTGGAATCCGTGGCCTCAGAAGCGGCGGCGCTGTCGTCGAAGTTGTCCTCGTACAGCAGTTCCTCAAAAGAAAGCGTCACTGTGTTGGAAGCGTCCGCCATGCCGCGCAGCAGCTTTTCCTCGCTCATCTGGAGGTACTCTGCAAGTTCCGCGGTAGTCGGGACCCTATCATATTGATTATACAATATTGTGTTGGCGTTGTCAAGGTCGCGTGCAAATTTTCTTACAGGTCTTGGAACCCAATCCTGTTTCCGGACATAATCAATTATAGCGCCGCGCACCTTCAGCGAAGCGTAGGTCTCGAACTTCACGCCCCGCGACGGGTCGTAGGTCTCGATGGCGTCCATGAGCGCGATAACGCCCTCGTTGACCACATCGTCCACCTCGCCGTATTTTATGTAGGTGTTCCGCAGGGAAAGCGCACAGGAACGCACCAGCCCGAGATTCTTGAGCACGATCTCATTGCGGACTGCTTCGCTGCGGCTCATGCTGTATTCTTCCAGAAGAGCCGTTGTAACGCTGCCTTCCATGCTGTTCCCTCCTTTTGCCATTTTATACAGCCGGAGCTGCCGCAGTGTTCAGCGAAATATTCCCTATCGCCTGTATCTGGGCGGCGGAATCTATCTCGCTGTAGGAAAGTACCGTGATATTCGGAATGAACTGCTCGGTGAGCTTCTTGTAGTAGATACGCACCACCGGCGATGTCAGAATGATGACCGTCGGGATAACGTCCTTTATCTTGTCTATCTCGCGGTTGGAAGCGGTGACTATGCGCTGGATCATATCCGGCGGCATAGCAAGGTAGCTTCCCTGGTCGGACTTCTTGACGGAGCTTACTATAAGGTCCTCTATCTGGGTGTCGAGGGTTATCACGCGCAGCGAATTTGCCTCGGCGAAGCGGTGGGTTATAGTACGCTTGAGCGACTGCCTTACATACTCGGTGATGATATCGGTGTCCTTCAGCACGTTGGAGTGGTCGCCGATAGTCTCCAGAATCGTTTCCAGGTCGCGTATCGGGATACCCTCCCTGAGCAGATTCGCCAGTATTTTCTGCAAATATCCGACAGAAATAACTTTCGGTATAATATCGTCCACCACGATGGGATTGGTCTTCTTTACGTTGTCCAGCATGGTGTTGACGTCCTGGCGGGAAAGAAGCTCATGCGCATAGCGCTTCATTATCTCCGACCAGTGGGTTATCATCACGGAAACCGGGTCTATCAGCGTGTAGCCCGCAACGTCCGCCATTATCTTCTTGTCCTCGGATATCCATTTTGCGGGCAGCCCGAATGCAGGCTCCACGGTGTCGATACCATCTATCTGCTGGGTGACGTCTCCGCTGTCGAGCGCAAGGTAGTGGTCAACGAGTATCTCGCCGCGGGCTACCTCCTCGCCCTTTATCTTGATTATGTACATGTTCGGGTTTATCTCAGGGTTATCCGTCATGCGGACTGACGGGATAACCATACCCATATCGAGCGCAAACTGCTTTCGGAAGATGACGACTCGCTCGATGAAGTTGCCGCCGGATTTCTCATCGACAAGCCGCAGCAGGCTGTAGCCGAACTCCATCTCGATAGGCTCGACGTTCAGCAGCTTGAACACGTTGTCGATATCGCGGTAGTAGTCGTTGTCCGCCGGGAGTTTCTCCATCTCCTTTTCCTCGGCTTTCTTGCGCTGGGCAAGTTCCAGCTCCGCCATTTTCTTCTTGTTGCGGTTGAGCAGGAACGCACCGAGGACAAGCAGCACGCCGAGAATCAGGCACACGATGGTCGGGAATCCCGGAATGACCATCATGACTATCATGACGATACCAGCTATCATAAGCACGAACGGCTGCGCGGTGAACTGGCTCTTGAGGTCGTTGATAAGGCTGTCTTCGCTTGCCGCGCGGGTAACTATCATACCGGTCGCAACGGAGATGAGCAGCGCGGGTATCTGCGAGCAGAGACCATCGCCGACGGTCGCCAGCGAATAGGTGTTGAGGATAGTGTTGAAATCACCGCCGCCGCGCACCATACCGATGATAACGCCGCCGATAAGGTTAACGAGCGTGGTGACGATGGACATGATGGCGTCGCCCTTTACGAACTTGGTAGCACCGTCCATGGAGCCGTAGAAGTCAGCCTCGCGCTGGATATTGCATCTGCGCCTTTTCGCTTCTTCCTCGTTGATTATCCCGGCGTTGAGGTCTGCGTCTATCGCCATCTGCTTACCTGGCATAGCGTCCAGCGTGAAGCGTGCCGCAACCTCGGATACTCGCTCGGAGCCCTTGGTGATTACGATGAAGTTTACCAATACGATGATTATGAATATCAGGAAGCCGACGATGGCGTCGCCGCCCATAACGAAGTTACCGAACGCCGAGATCACCTCTCCGGCATAGCCGCTGGAAAGAATGCCACGGGTCGTGGAAACGTTCAGCGACAATCGCAGAACTGTAGTCAGCAGCAGTACTGTCGGGAATACGGAGAACTCCAGCGCTTCCTTGATGAACATCGTCATTACCAGAATGATAAGGCTAAGGGAGATGTTCAGCAGTATCATGAAATCCAGCAGCCAGCTGAACAAACGAATTGCTCAGCAGCTTGCGTACTATATCGCTCATCTCCTCTCTGTAGAATCAATATATAAATATACGAATAGTATCGAATTTTCGCGATTCACGCGTGAAGCGTCTTGTGCTTCTCGCGGTAAACTACAGTCAGCACCTCTGCGACTGCGTTGTAAAGCTCGGCGGGTATCTCCCGCCCGACATCGACCATGCTGTAGAGCGAACGCGCCAGCGGCGGATTCTCTATGGTCATCACGTTGTTTTCCTCGGCTATCTGGACTATCCTCAGCGCTATGTAGTCCTTTCCCTTGGCGAGGACCTGCGGCGCGTTGTTCTTGTCCTGGTCGTATTTCAGCGCAACAGCGAAGTGCGTAGGGTTTCTTACTACAACGTCCGCCTTGGGTACGTCCTGCATCATTCGCTGGGCAGCCATCTGCTGCTGGCGCTGCTTTATCTTGCTCTTTATCTGGGGGTCACCTTCCATCTGCTTGAACTCTTCCTTGACCTCCTGCTTGGACATCTTGAGTTTTTTCTCAAACTGCCACCACTGGAAAAGGAAATCCGCAGCCGCAACGAACACCAGCATTATGCATATCAGCATAACAAGGTCGAAAATAGTCAGCAGCGCGTAGGTAACGCCCGCGGCTACTCCGGTGTCCATCAGCATCACGAACTTCGGGAGCCTGTCCCGTATCTCGTTGTAGATGACAACGCTGATTATTATTACCTCGATAAGCCCTTTCAGAATGCCTACTATCGACTGCAGCGAGAACAGCTTTTTTATTCCCGACAGCGGATTCAGCCTTGAAAACTTCGGTCTTGCGGCTTTCATCGTGAAAAGACCGCGGGTCTGCGCGATGGTCGGGATAATTCCCAGCGCGATCGCGATGAGACAAATCGGTCCGACGGTTATCCCAACGACCGTTATCACATCGACCCATATCGCCATGATATTATCATTCGTGACGTAGGTAGAACCCAGCTCCTGGAAAATGGAGCCGGTATAGGAAAATATATTTTCAGCAATGAAGCCGAGAAGCAGCCTCATCGCCGCGAAAATGCCCAGTACAGAGACCGCAATGCCTATCTCCTTGCTCTGTAGGACGTTGCCTTCCTTACGCTGGTCCTTGCGCTTTTTCGGGGTGGCTTTTTCGGTTTTTTCTTCTCCTGCCATTTTCCCACCCTTTCAAAGTCAGACCGCTATCTCGCCCAGCAGTGTATTCAGATTGCTGAACAGCAGATTCATTATGTTCTCCATAAATTCTGAGACCATTCCGCAGGAACCTGCCAGCACCACGAATCCCACCAGCATCTTTATCTGCACGTTCAGCACGAACACATGTATCGACGGAACGGCTTTCATCAGCACGCCTATACAAAATTCCGTCACCAGACCCGCCGCGATGACCGGCATAGCCAGCTTCAGTCCCAGCGTGAGAACTGTCTCGAAATACTTCACGATCAGCAGACCGACATCAAAATTGAAGCTGCTGAAGCCCATAGGAATGCTCTCATATGAAATAAAGAACAGCTTTATGTACGAGAGATGACCTCCCACCATAAAGAAATACAGCATGAACCACCAGCTGTAATACTGCGTGACAAGGCTTGTCGTACCGAAGGTAGGGTCGTAGCTTCTCGCCATCGACAGACCTATCTGGTAATCGGACAGCTCGCCCGCAAGGCTGAAAAGCTGCAGCATGAGGTTCACGAAGAATCCCAGTGTGAAGCCGACCAGCAGTTCTTTGCCGATATCCAGCGCGAACGGAAGCACGCCCTGAGGCATCGTATAGCTGAAATCCCCCGCCGCAGCCATCACAAGCGCCAGCATAAGGGACGCGCCAGCCTTTACCATATTCGGCACGCCGTTGCGCGAAAAAATCGGGTTGAACGTAAAAATCCCGCTGACCCTCGCCGTGACCATAAGTATCACAACGAAGTTGGTTTGGATAGCCTCCCAGATCTCTGACATAGCCCCGCCTTACGTTATCGGGACCGCAGACACCTTCTCGAAGATGAAATTGACGAAATCAATACATTCCGAGGTCATCCACGGCGCAAGGATAAACAGCGCCAGCCCGACTGCGACTGCCTTCGGTGCGAATGAAAGCGTCTGTTCGTGCACCTGTGTCGCCGCCTGGAGTATCGCTATCACCAGACCGACTATCATCGCGATCAGCAGTATCGGCACCGCCAGCTTGAACGCCAGCATGATCGCCGCCTGGAAAATCTCCATCATTTCGTCCTGGGTCATTTATCTCACCGCCTTTGCTACAAGTTATAGCTTGCTACTACAGATCCTATAAGCAGATTCCACCCGTCCGCCAGCACGAATACCAGTATCTTGAACGGCATGGATATCATCGCGGGCGGCAGCATCATCATACCCATGGACATCAGCGTACTGCCGACCACCAGGTCGATGACCAGGAACGGCAGGAATATCAGAAATCCCATCTGGAATGCGCGCTTAAGCTCGCTTATCATGAACGACGGCACTATGACCGTCAGGCTGAGGTCGTTCTGCAGGTACTCGTCAGTATAGCCGCCCTCAGGCTCCTCGGTTTTCGAGAGGTCGAGGAAGAACTGCAGGTCGTCCTGCGAGGTCTGCTTCAGCATGAACTTTTTCAGCGGCACGGAAGCCGCGTCAAGCGCCTCCTGGGTAGTCAGTTCCTCGCTGACATACGGCTGGTAAGCCACCTCGTTTATCTCCGAGAACACCGGCGCCATGATGAAGAAAGTCAGGAACAGCGCCATTCCGGTGATGACCATGTTCGGCGGCGTGCTCTGGGTCTGCATGGCAGTCCTGAGGAATCCCAGAACGATGACGATACGCGTGAAGCATGTCATCATTATCAGCATGGACGGAGCCAGCGCGATGAGCGTCAGCAGAATGATTATCTCCAGCGGCTGTGAAGCGTCAACGCCTATCAGCTCCTGTATCACCGATGAGCCTGCGTCATTGTCAACATAGGTCGGGTCGGTGTCGAGATACTCGCCCGGCTGGTGCTGAGTCTCTCCGGTCGCCGTCTGCTGGGCTTCCGCAGTGGAAGCAGCCTGAGCCGTCCCCGCGACCGAAGCGCCCTGCTCCGCAAACGCGGAGAGAGTGCACAGCATAACGGTGAGCAGCACCGTGACCAGCAGCGACACCGCGAACCTTACGACGAGCTTCTTGTTTTCTTTTGTGAGTTGAAGCTGCTTAAACACCCGCAGTACCCCCGATCACTTCTTGTTCATCATGTCCTTGAAAACGATCTTGAAACTCTCTTTAAATGAGGGATTCCCTCCGTTTTCGTCCTTTTTCATGAGGTCTTCCTCAGTCTCCTCCAGTTCGTGGACTTTCTCCACTCTGCCGTTGGTAACTCCGAGGACCATGCATTTACCGCAAATGCTCACCAGGAGCAGCATTTTGTCGGGACCGAGATTTATGCGCTCCAGTATCTTCATATTCCTGCTGTCGCTGCGCGAGACCCGCCTGTTGAGCTTCTTCATCGCCCAGAAAAGCAGGAAGACCAGCGCCAGAACTCCCAGCAGCGCCATTATCATCTGAAAATATTCCACTGCCGAACCTCCGGAATCAAAAACCGCACCATTCAGACCCGTTCAGTCTGAACAGCGCGGCGGGATAAATGTTGCGAAACAGCCCCGCCAAAGCGGGAACTCTCCGCTGTGCCGCACTGGTGACGCGCAGCGATCAGCCGAGCACCTTCTTGACGGTCTGGAGTATTCTGTCAGGCTTGAAGGGCTTTACGATGAAGTCGAGGGCGCCGAGCTTTATAGCCTCAACGACCATTGCTTCCTGACCCATAGCGGAGCACATTACTACCTTAGCCATCGGATCCATGCCCTTGATGTCCTTGAGAGCCTCAATACCGGTCTTGTTAGGCATGGTGATGTCCATGATAACGAGGTCGGGCTTCTCAGCAGCGTAAACATCGCACGCGATGGCACCATCTGCAGCTTCAAGAATGTTGGTGTAGCCATTCTTGGTGAGCGCATCCTTGATCAGCATTCTCATGAAAGCAGCGTCGTCAACCAGTAAAATCTTCTTGTCCATTACTAATTATTCTCCTTGAAATATGTTTAAAATGAATTTATTCTTTTCCGAGGCTGTCCATGAACTTGGACTTGACGATCTCGGTAATTCTCACTGCAAAGTTGTCATCGATAACAACGACATCGCCCCTTGCGATAAGGTTGCCGTTTACGACTACATCTACCGGTGCGCCGGCCTGGCGTTCCAGTTCGATGATCGTGCCCTGGGTGAACTCTAGGATATCCTTCACCTTACGCTTCGCCGTGCCGATCTCAACGGATATCTCCAGCGGAACGCCCATCAGCAGCTTTAGGTTATCCTGCTGGTCGGTGGGCAGCCCGAAGTCCATCGCGTCGAACTGGTGAAGCTGTGCATTCTGGATATTGACCGGCGGAACAGGCGGCGGGTAAGCGCCGTAAGCCGCGTACTGGTTCTGATATCCATAGCCCGGATAAGCGGGCTGACCCTGCGGGGGATATGGGTAAGCTCCAGGAGCGGGCTGCTGAGGCTGAGCCGCACCCTGTGCAGGCGCCGGCTGCGGAGCCGCCGGCTGGGTTGCCGGAGCAGGAGCGGGCTGGGGAGCTGAAGCTGGCTGAGCCGCCGCTGCCGGAGCAGGAGCGGGAGCCGCAGGCTTCGCCTCGGTCTCATCGCCGTGGAACTTCTCTATCATCTTTCCTGACAGCGACTTGGCAAGTTCTACGGACATTACCGACATGAACTCGCTGTTCATAACGCCGTCAACGGACAGATTGAACGTAACTGCAACTATAGTCTCATCTGGATCAAGTTCTGCAAGCTGGCAGAAGTTCGTCTGCTCGATGAGGTAGGGCGTGGGGGTGGAAATATCGACTGAAATGCCGAGCAGGTCGGAAAGCGCGGTAGCAGAGGCGCCCATCATCTGGTTCATTACCTCGGAAACAGCGCTGATGTTCATTTCATCGAACTGGAAATCCGGAGAAACGACCAGCGGGTTGCCCATGAGCTGATTCAGAATAAGCTGCACATCGTCCTGCTTGAGCACCATCATGTTCTGACCGGAGATACCGGAAACATAGACGATCTTTACACAGATGGCAGGCTCCAGGCGGTCATAATTCAGGTCGGCAGCCTTGACCACGTTTACCTGTGGTGTGGTGATCCAGACCTTTGCGTTGAGCAGCTCGGAAACGGCGGTCGCGGCAGAGCCCATGCTTATGTTGAGTATTTCGCCGACAGCGTCTATTTCATATGAGCTGAATTCAACGTTTGCATCCTTTTCATTAGCCATTGGACATTTTACCTCAATTCTCTATAAAATTATCTATCATGATTGCCTTCTTATTGTTGTACGTTCCGAGCTTGCCCGTGCACCACGGCTTCTCGCCTATTTTCACTTCCACATCGCTGGAAATGCTCTTCCCCAGCGGAATGACATCGTTCACCTGGAGCGTCAGCACTTCGTAAAGGTCGAGATTTATCTCGCCGAGCACTGCCGTTATCTTCAGGTCGGTGTCGCTGATACCGGTCATGATGGTATCGCGGCGCTCCGCCTCGCGGTTGGCGTCCAGCTTTCTTCTGGAAACGTTGTAGCGCGAGATGAACTTGTTCATTATTTCGTCAAGGTTTATCGCGGGAATGCACACCGATATGATCGACTTGGAGCCGTTTATCTCGACCTCGAGTGCTACGATGATGACCGTATCCTCGTGACCGATGGTCTGCACCACTCTGGAGTTCGTCTCTATACCGATGAGTTTGGGCTCAAGGTCGATATGGCTCGCCCATGGCTCATACAGCAGGTTCGCCATAGAGTTCATTACATCGTTCATGATGGTGATCTCTATCTCGGTGAAATCGCGGTTCACATCGCGGAACTCGCCCCTGCCGCCCAGAAGTCTGTCTATCATCGTGAATGTGATGGTATTCGATATCTGGACGATAACGGTGGTCTCGCTGACCTCCTCGTTCTTTATACCCATGTCTACCATGCCCATCAGAACATAGTCCGGCAGAGCGTTGTTGAACTCGCTGTAGCGCTGTTCCTCGATGTTGACGAGGGAAACGCGGCAGTACAGTCTGAGAAGACCGGTCAGGTATGATGAGAGCAGTCTTGCGTAGTTCTCAAAAATACCGTCGAGTACCTTTATCTGTTCCTTGGTGAACTTCTTAGGAGCGCGGAAGTCGTACTCCTTGATCTTTTCTTCTTCCTTTTGCGACACCTCCGGAACTGCTCCGGCGGCGACGTTTTTTAGCATTTCATCTATCTGCGCCTGCGTCAGGACGTCAGCCATCTGTATCCCCCCATTAATCCAGCAAGAGTGAAGAGCTGATTATCAGCCCGCGCCGTTTCCTGCGTCAGTCGTGACCATAAACGTATCGTAATCGCCCGGGATCACAGGACCTACCGTTGTGGAAGTACCGCTGTGGTCGGGGTACTTCTGGTCAATAGAATCGATTATCGACTGAGCGTAATCATTCGGCACCTTGCTGGTATCGCCGCTGTTGTTGCCGTCCGGATCAAAGTCATCGAGCTTTATGCCGTAGTCATACAGCAGGATATCCTTGATGACCTCAGGATCTGTCATGTCAACATCGGCTTTCAGCAGCACCATTTCAACGCGGCGGTTCTTCGCCATGCCCTCAGCGGTGTCGTTGTCCGCGATAGGCTCGGCGTAGCCGCTGCCCTTTGTGCGGAACTGGTCGGTATCGAGCGTCTTGCGGAAATCCATGTACTTTACAACGCTGACTGCACGTCCGGAAGACAGATCCCAGTCGTTCACCTCTGAGATAGCCTTAGCGGTGTGACCGTTGACGGTGCAGGTCTTTATCGCGGCTTTCATTGCCTTGATACCGGGGCTTATGCCGTCGATCAGATTTTTGCCCTGCTGCGTCAGCACAGCGCTGTTCGGCTCGAAGAACACGTTGTTGTCGAACCTGATATTGAGATGAGCCGCTCCGTTCTCCACCGATACGGACTGCTCAAGATTGTTGTCGGAAACATACTGCGAGATATACTGGTAAAGCTGGTCGAAAGTCTGGGGAAGATTTCCCTGACCGCCGTTGCTGTCCGGCTTCTCGCTGACGGTGCCCTCGCCTTCTTCGGGAACGGGGTTAGGCGAGTCAACGTATTCATTCAGATATTTGCCGTGAGATGTGAACGCCTGGTATATGTACTGGAACTTCTGTTCGTCCTGCGATGATGAAGCATACAGCAGAACGAAGAACGTCAGCAGCAGCGTAACCATGTCGCCGTAGGTAGACAGCCAGTCGTTACTGTGGTCTTCCTTTGCCTTTTTCTCGATCTTAGCCACCGATGTCCCTCCTTTGCCGTCAATGGTATCTCACATTCGGGTCGAAAATCACAGCAGTATCTCATGATCCTGCCATTATACTATTGTAGCATAAATCCGTCCAAAATGCAAATACTTTTTGACTTTTTTTTCGCAAATTTTGTAATTTTTCTGACAAAGAAAAGTATCAGCCGTTAGATTTACCCGAACGTTTCTTTCCGGCGGGCAGCATGAACTCCAGTTTTTCCTGTATGTAGCGCGGGTTGGAGCCGTCCGCGATAGCCAGAACGCCCTCTTCTATTATCTGCATGCACAGCAGCTCGTCGTTGTGGGCGTTCTGCAGCGCGCTCGCCATAGGGTTGAACAGGACGTTCGCGAACAGCGAGCCGTAGAACGTTGTGATAAGCGCGGTCGCCATACCGTTGGCAAGTCCCTCAGGGTTGGTATCCATGGTATTCAGCATGTTAACCAGACCAACAACGGTACCCAGCATACCGAAAGCGGGGAATACCGCAACGCCCTTTTCGAAGAACGCGCGTCCGTTGTCGTGGCGCTCGCACATGAAGCTTATCGCGTCATCAAGCATTCCGCGGACCTTGGCGGTGTCGTTTGCATCAACGATGAGCATGAGCGCGGACTTCATGAACTGGTCGGTGCACTGGTTAGCGCTTTCCTCGAGAGCAAGCAGACCGCGTCCTCTTGCTATCTTGGCATACTCAACGATATCGTCGATGTACTTTTCGGGTTTGAACTTCTTCGGCATTAAGACCAGTTTGAAGCGCTTTCCCAGACCCGCGAGATAGCTCAGCGGATAGGAAGCGATAAGACAGCCTATAGTACCGCCGATGGTGATGGCAAGTGACGGAGGGTCGATGAACCAGTCCATCTGACCGCCCTGGAAGATACCGAAAACAACCATGCCGAAGGCGATGCCCCAGCCTATTAAGATAGTAATATTCAAAATGATCCCTCACTTTTCATTATTTATCAGAGCTTCCTGCTCCGTTTTTTCTTATGTCAAAGGCTTCATCGTTCTTCGCCGCGGACTGTCTTCCGAAGCGCCTGCGCCGCCTGTTGTATTCAAGGATTTTGTTCTGCAGTTCTTTCATGCTCTCCCGCACGATATATGTGTGGCCATTCGACATGGTTATCACTGTGTCCGGGGTCTCGGTGACGGTCTCTACGAGAAGCTCGTTGAGCAGTATCTCCTTGCCGTCCAGCTTAGTCAAAAAAATCATAAATTACCTCTAACAAATATCCCCCCGCCCCGCGCGAGGCGGGGAGAAAGTTGTCATCCAGCGGTTATCTCTTGAGGGAGAGAAGCTCCTCAAGCATTGTATCGGAAGTGGTTATAACTCTGGAGTTTGCCTGATAGCCTCTCTGAGTCGTTATCATATCGGTAAATTCCTGTGCAAGGTCAACGTTGGACATTTCGAGCGCGCCGGATACTACCTCGCCTGCGCCGTCCTGACCTGCGATGGCAAGCTTCGCCTGACCGGAAGCAACGCTCTCTGCGAACAGAGTGCCGCCCATTGCGGTAAGACCGTTGGGGTTATCGAATGTAGCGATGTCGATACGTCCGAGGTTCATGTAGCCGTGTACTGCGTGCTTGCCGATGATGGTGCCGTCCTGCTGAACGGTCACGTTCTCGAGGTCCTTATAGGACTGCTCGCCGCCCTTGCGGCCATCGGTGAGGTTGAATGTTGACAGATTCTTCGCAACTGTGGTGTAGAAGCTGTCCTCGCCGCCGCCGAAAGAAAGGGAGGGATTTCCGCCGA
>ERZ1035006.888-NODE-888-length-22031-cov-7.337596_pt1 | contig 22031 bp, 19 predicted proteins | sample MGYA00520694_ERZ1035006 | MGnify/ENA primary metagenome ERZ1035006 (study PRJEB33766, sample SAMN09781746) | gut metagenome | biome: gut microbiome | host: Homo sapiens | place: Madagascar | study: EMG produced TPA metagenomics assembly of the PRJNA485056 data set... | reverse complement strand
AGCGCGGTTTGACACGCTTTCTGCCCAATATGGACGCCATGCTCTGCCGTATTGACATGCACACCGGCGACCTTGACGCGGCGGACGCGTGGTATCGGGAAAAAGCCCCGTGCGAACCCACGCACCTGAACGTCATGCGGCGCTACCAGTATCTCACCCAGGCCATGGTGGAGCTGGAGGACGGCAGGCCGGACACGGTGCAGCTGACGCTTGCCCCGCTGGAGCCGTACGTCCAAAACTGCGCCCGCATCATCGACGGCATTCACCTGAATGTCCTGACTGCCATTGCCCTGTACCGCAAGAAGGACGAGCGGTGGCGCGAGCGATTGACGGCGGCGCTGGACGCGGCGGCGGAGTACCGCTTCATCCGCACCGTCAGCGTATACGGCACGGCGGTGCTGCCGCTGTTGGAAGCACTGGACTGGGACGGCGACAAAGCATGGCGCAAGCGGCTGATGGCAGCGGTGCGGACGCAGGCGGCGTTCTACCCGCATTTCCTCGAACCCAGCCTTGCTCCCGGCGAGGAGCTGACGCCCACGGAGCTGCAAATTCTCCATCTGCTCTGTGCGGACAAGTCCAACGCCGAGATTGCGCAGATCATGGACGTGAAGCTGCCCACGGTGAAGACCCACGTCAGCCACATTCTCGACAAGCTGGACGTGAAGCGCCGGGCGGAAGCCAGGACAGCCGCGAAGAAGCTGCGGCTCATTCCGGATGATCTATAAAAGCTGTGCCTGTGCTTGAACGGGCTGAATATAAACCTTATACATATATCTCAAAGGAGGATCTTATGAAAAAACGAGTATTGAGCTTATTTATGGTGCTCATGCTTTGCCTGACGCTTCTGCCCACAGCGGCTTTTGCCGAGGGAGAGGACGTGAGCATATCGGGCGGTGTCATCGGCGGCGGTGAGACCGGTGGCGAGGGCGGTGGGATCTATGTAGCCCCCGGAAGCCCGACAGAAGGGGGCGGCGGCACATATATCCCCGGAGAGGCCACGCGGACGGAAATCTGGTTCGTAAGAAAGCCCGATTCCATTGGCCGCAGCTATGACGGTACGACGGACGGCAGCATGGTTTCGTTCGGCACACCGCAATTCACGGACGGCACAAATACGTTTGAACTCACGGAAGGAACGGACTTTACCGCCAAGAAGACCTTCGATTCTGCGGACGCGGGTGATCATACCGTCACTGTGGAAATCACGTTGATTGGCAACGCCGCGACGGAGTACAAACTCAAGTCGGGCGAAGAAAAATTTAAGATCAGAGGCACCATCAACAAGGCCTATCCCGAGCTGACCGTATCTCTTTCCGAGACGACTTGCACGGTGGGCGAAAAGCTCCTGCCGCTGTTGTCTATCAGCGGCAGGCAGGAAAATGCCGCGGTGACATATTACTATACGCAGTACCAAACACTCGCTGGGGCTTCGGAGTATGAGGGCAGTGATGTCATTCCTGCAATCGACGAAAACACTGCAATCAACAGTCTCGACGAGGAAGGCAACAACACCTATTATCTCTACGCCAAAACTGCCGCGACAAAGAACTACAATGAAGGTCTCTCGAATGTCGTGGAACTCACAGTCAACGAGGCAGTCGTTGAGGCCGCTTCGGTGACAAGAGCGGACGGCACGGATGGCGGTACATACGAATCCCTCCCGGCGGCGCTGAATGCGGCGCAGGACGGCGACACCGTCAAGCTGCTGGCAAACCATACGACAAATTGGAGCGACGTCGAAGCGGGCGAGTATTCCACTTTGGCTGTCGTCAAGAAAACCTTGACGCTCGAACTGAACGTCTGGACGGTGGATTATCTCGTTGTGGGCGAGGTGGTTTCTGACGAGGCAGGCGGAATCCTTGAGTCCACCGACGGCAACCTGACCGTCGCAGATAACGTTCAAGGGGGCAGCTACGGCAAAATCAAAAACCTCAAATTTGTAAAAGGTTCACTGGCGATTCAGGGCGGCTGGATTGGAGATTATGACGGAAGCAAACTTACCTGCAACGGGAACAGCGGCAGCGTGATCATCAGCGGCGGCACGGTGTATAACGCCACAGTAGGTGATGGCGCAACCGTTACCGTCACCGGCGGCACAGGGCACGCGGGCAACTGGTGCAACGATGGTACGCTGAACATCACAGACGGTACGTTCGGCGTGGTAAAGTTCTATAACAACAGCGGGACCATCGCTATCAGCGGCGGCACGTTTAGTACGCTTCAGAACTTCGACAACACCTCCAGCCTGATTGCGCCTATATCCCTGCTGGCGCCGGGCCATGCCTTCTACAAGGACAATACAGTGCAGGACGGCAGCAGGGGAGATTTTCTGCAAGATGTAACCGTCAAGGAACACACTCACACCATGGTGAACAACAAGTGCGCCTGCGGTCTGTCCTGCACCCACACGAACGCCGAGGGCGCGAGTACCATCGGTAAAGACGGCAAGTGCACGGTCTGCGGGACACAGTTTGCGGCTGGCATCGGCGAAACCTATTATACCGATGTGATGTCCGCCCTGGATGTGGCATCTGACGGTCAGACCGTCAAGCTGCTGGCAAACGAGATGCTGCCTGACGGCATATATGTCAGCAAGCCCCTCACGCTGGACCTGAACGGACATAGCCTGGATGGGTACAGCTTGAATGTGGGCGGCCTTACGGCCATGAGCCAGGTTCGCACCGGCAACCTGACGGTCATTGACAGCAGCGGCGGCAACGGCGCGGTGGGAGTGACCGTGCGGGACGGCGGTACACTGGTATTCAATCCGGAGAATGACAATACCACTTTGCTCCAGCTGGAGGTTTGGGGCGGCACAGTCGAGCTGTACGGCGGAAAGATTTTGAGAATCGGTTTGCGGCTGAATAATGGCATCACATTGGGTAATCTGCTTCCCGGGCAAGCGGGACTGGCTTACTATCGTGGTGACACGCAGCTCACGCTGGAGGAAGCCGCTTCCCAGACCTACGACCTGGTGGTAAAGTCGTGCAGCCACGGCGGCAAGAACGGTTTTGACGAAAACGCCACTGCCTGCCCCGACTGCAACGCGCCCGCGGTGGCTGAAACAGACTTGAACGGTAGCGAGGGTGTCCGCCTGCGGCGGAGATTTGCCGATTTACAAACGGCTCTTGACGCAGACAGAGACGGTGGCGCGACCCTTCAGCTGCTGGCCGACGTGACCGGCGATTATACCATCGACGGCACGCAGGACACGGGACTTAACTTGAACGGCCACTCCATCAAGGGCACGGTGACGGTCAAGACGGCTACAGGAAACAATACGACCACTTTCAGCAACACACAAAACAACACCACAGCCGGCATTGATGCGGTCGTTGCCTACAAGGGAGCAAAACTCGCCGGGTCGGATTATTCCGCCGTGATCGGCAAATTGACATTGGCCGATACCACGAAGTGGAAGGATATCCTGCAGCAGCTTGCCTACATTGGCTTCATGGTCACGAATACGGACGGCACTCACACATGGTACGCACCGGATGATGTCAAAGGCTCGCAGTTGAACAACGTTATCATCAATTATGATAAGGCTGCACCGGATTGGAGTGGGAGTGAATCAGGTATCCGGATTAAGTCAACATGGTGGAATAAATTATTATCATCTGTACCATTTGGACTGTATAAGGGCAGCAGCTTAGATGTCTATGCGAAGGCAAATGACAGCCAGAGTGGTGTCGCAGAGTATTATTACTATATAGACAATTCCGGCAGTACAACAACATTGACAGCAGAGGAACTTTCCAATAAGAGCTTTACAAAGGTAGCTGCGGATAAAAATGGGACAACGAAACTTACGGAGATAACATCAGACAATAACTATGTCATTTATGCTTATGCAGTAGATGCGGCTGGCAACAGGAGTGCTTACATAAGCTCCGATGGAGTGGTATTGGATAACACTGCACCGAAACTGACCAATGTCAGTACACCTGCGAAAAGTAACGGAACTCTTTCTGATACTTCGGCGACAATTACATTTACCGGAAGTGAAGCAGGAACTTATTATTATATTCTGAAAGAAAATGGAGAACCAGCTCCAACCGAAATGAGTGATTTTGCAACAAAGACGGCTGGGGATAAGGTTGACACATGGACAGCGAAAGAAGGTGTGTCAACAGGAACTTTGACAGCAGACGAAGCTAATACAATTAAACTTACCGGACTGAAAGCTAATACAAGCTATGTATTATATCTTGCAGCGACAGATGCAGCGGGCAATGCAAGCGTGGCAGAGTCAGCAGGGGAAGATGGAGACTCCGGTGTAGTATCAGTATCATTTACCACTGCAAAGCCGACTCCGTATGTAAAGACTGCACCGGTTCTTTCTGGTACTTATGGTAATACGGTATCTGCCATGCTTGAAAAAGCAGATATAACAAAGGCAAGCGTGACAGCAGGACCAAGCAGTGACACGAAGATTGAGGGTACATGGACTCCGGCATTTGAGGATGCAGATGAGATTCCTGCAGTCGGTACAAGTGAGAAATACATCCTGACATTTACACCTACAGGAAGTGATGCAGATACCTATGATTCTGTAACCTGTGAAGTGACACCGGAAGTTTCTAAGAAGCAGATTACCGTAGTGATTTCTGATAAAGAAAAATTCTATGGGGAAGCAAACCCTGCACTTACATGGAGTCTTGCCACAGGCGATGCCTACGCAGACAATGTTCTGGTGGCAGGTGATACCGAAGAAGCACTTGGCATCAGCTTATCAACTACTGCGAAAGACAATTCCAATGTTGGAACCTACGCAATTACAGGCTTATCAGATAGTGCTAATTATGAAGTATCCTTTACCGGAAGCGGTTCAGATGGCAAGAGTGGTGTTATGACAGTAAAACAGGCAGCGAAAGCTCCAAACATGCCGGAAGCTGCGATGGCACCGGCACACAGCACAAAGAAGGTTGGCGATATTATACTTCCGGAAGGCTGGAGCTGGCAGGAGGCAGATAAGGACATGGCACTTGCAGATGGTGTGGCTGTGACGGCGACTGCGGTTTATACAGGAACTGACAAGGGCAACTACGAGACAGAAAGTGTAAGCATTACGATTACAAGAAGCGAATGTGATCACACACATACTGAAATACGGAATCAGCGGGAAGCGACCTGCACGCAGACCGGATACGCAGGAGATACCTATTGTACAGGCTGTGATAAGCTTCTGGAAACCGGAGAAGAGCTGGCGGCACTCGGACATGACTATCAGGCAAGCGTGACAAAGCAGCCGACGACAACAGAGGAAGGCATCAGAACCTATACCTGTACAAGATGTGGGCATTCCTATACAGAAAGCATTGCAAAGCTTACGAGTCAGTCGCCGCAGCCAACTGCAACACCGTCAGGTAAGCCGGAGACACCGTCGCCGCAGCCAACTGCAACACCGTCAGATAAGCCGGAGACACCATCGCCACAGCCAAAGGGCACCAATCTGAAGGATGACACAGGTGCAGCCTACAAGGTAACAAGTGCAAATGGCAAAACACCGGCAGTGCAGTATATAGCACCAAAGAGCGGTGTCAAAGGAACGGTGACAGTTCCTTTGGAGGTCACGATCGATGGCGTAACCTACAAAGTAACCTCTATCGCAGGCAATGCTTTTAAGGGCACTAAAAAGATTAAGAAGATAGTGATCGGAAGTAACATTACTTCTATCGGAAAAAATGCTTTTGCAGGCTGCACAAGTCTGACAAGTATCACGATCGGAAAGAATGTGACGAAGATCGGAAAGAATGCCTTTACCGGCTGTAAAAAGCTAAAGTCGATCACAATTAAGACGAAGAAGCTGACAACAAAAACCGTTAAAAAGGGAGCGTTTAACGGCATCAGCAAAAAGGTTGTGGTAAAGGTGCCAAAGAGCAAATATAAGACCTACAAAAAGCTGCTCCCGGCAAAAGGTCTGAAAAAAGCGGCAAAGATCAGAAAGTAACCAACACGCTGAAAATACAGTAACCTCATATGAGAGACTGCTTAGGCAGCAGAAATGCAAATACAGACCTGCGAATCAACCGGAGCAGGGAAGTAATTGTATTTCTGCTGCCTTTTACTATTTCATTTATCTTGACCTGTCGTCGGGTATTTTTAGAAATTGCAAATACAATGCATTCATGTTATAGTAGCTTCAAAGCATATTTTCTTTTCCGGAGGTATTCTGCTTCCGATGAACCATATCTATTGGATGCTTCAGAAATAAGAAGTATCGTGTCTGTTCATCTTTTAGAAAATCCATGCTTGTAGCTGAATAAGAGCAGGGATTTGCGAGGAAACAGATTAAATGATTAATTAGGTTTCTACTGAAAGTAAATGGTTCATAAGCTGTCAGATTTACGCGATGTTCCTGCCAGGTAAAGAAAGGAGCATCTTATGAAAAATGCGAATGAAATGAATTATGAAAACCTGACGATCCGTAACAAATTTATGTTCGGAAAAGTAACCCAGAATCCTGTGATCGCACAGAAAATGGCAGAACTGTTAACACCGGCAGAGATTGGAGAAGTCACAGGTGTAGAACGTGAAAAGTTTCTGCAGCACAGAAGCACATCGAAATATGTGAAGCTGGATATGTATCTGGAGGATGAGAATGGTCACGTAGTGGACACAGAAAACTGGAACCTCAGCTCATGCAAAATCGCCTGCGGCGATGAGCTGAGGCTACATCATGCATCATAGATGCATGACAATAAGCAGAATAAGTCCTGCAACAAAATGGTGCAGGAGGAGCTGCCACTTCGTATCAGGTACTATCAGGGCATGATCGATCAGGAAATCTTATCGAGTGGAATCGATTATATATTTCTGAAGGAAACATACATTATATTTATCTGTACATATGATCCGTTCGGAAAGGGAAAATATGTATATCACTTCCACATGACATGTGACGAAGATGAAGAAATACAGCTTCGGGATAAAATGAACTGGATCTTTTATAATACAACTGCAGATTTAACGGAAGTACCGGAAGGAATCAGAGAATTTTTAAGTTATGTAGAGCATGACAATGCAGATGACGAATTTACAAAGCTGCTGGATAAGGAAGTAAAAAATGCGAGACTGAACGAAGAATGGAGGTCGGAGTATTTGAAAACATATGTAAATGATATGGATATGAGACGTGAAGGGTATCTTGAGGGCGAAGAACATGGCAGAATTGCTGGTAAAGCGGAAGCCTTAACGGAGCTTATCAAAAATCTGATGGAAACCCAGCATATCTCAGAAGAGGATGCAAAGAAGATGCTGAAAATACAGTAATTTCAATATGAAAAACTACTTAGGCAGCAGAAATATAAATACAGACTTGCGAATGAACTGGAGGCTTTAGAACATCTTAGCCTCCGGTTATCGGAGTAAGGAAGTATTTATATTTCTGCTGTTTTTCTGTCTGCAAAAAGATTTTTGTGCTTTTTTCAATTATGATGTTATAATTTTTATAATGTATTTACGAAAATGCGATGAACAGATAGCATTATTACACACGACATTGATGGAAAACAGGTTTTCATTACTGCGATAAAGGAGCGGCTATGAAAAAAACAGGAAAATCAGGGAAACGACACAATAAGCTTCTGGCACCGCTTCTGGCACTTATCGTGCTCCTGGCAGCATGCAGCTCGCAGGGCGGCGATAATGCACCGGATAGCAGGCAGAAGGAAGCTGTGCAGACGGAAGAGACATCGGCTGAGACAGCAGCAACGGATGAAATCAGGATGGATGGACAGCTCACAGGTGATATGCTCATGCAGCCATCCGGGGATACAGAGGGAGAAGCAGCGGATCCGGACGGATATAGTCAGGAACCACTTGAAGTACATTACATAGATGTCGGACAGGGCAGCGCGACACTATTAAAGAGTGGCAGGCATGCCATGCTGATTGATACCGGTGACAGCGATCAGGGTACAAAGATACAGCTCTATCTGACAAAACAGGGCGTGGAAAATCTCGATTACCTTGTACTGACGCATCCGGATGCGGATCATATCGGCGGTGCTCCGGTCATTATTACGAAATTTGGGATCGGACAGCTTTTTCTTTCTAATTATGAGAAGGATAATAAAACAACACAAAAAGTCAGGGACGCGATGCAGTATAAAGGTCTGACTGCATCGGACTGTCAGGTTGGAGATACATATACACTTGGAAATGCATCTTTTACGATTCTTGCTCCCGTAAAAGAATATGCGGATTCCAACAATGCATCTATTGCTCTTATGGTACAAAACGGAAATAACAGATTTCTATTTACCGGAGACTGCGAAGCAGAAGCCGAGGCGGATCTGATCGCATCCGGTGCGGATCTTAGTGCAGATGTATATCTGGCAGGACACCACGGAAGTGATACCGCATCCTCACAGGCGTTTATGGATGCAGTAAGCCCCACGTATGCTGTGATCAGCTGCGGTGAGGGAAACAGCTATGGGCATCCGCATGCGGAAGTACTCAACAGATTCCGCAGCATGGGCATTCAGGTATTCCGTACAGACGAGCAGGGCTCTGTGGTAGCTGAGAGTGATGGAACCGGGATCACATGGAACTGTGCACCTTCCGAGACCTGGCAGGCAGGAGAGCGGACTAAAAATGCACAGAATGCTGTTACAGATCAGGCTTATGCACAGGAGCCGGAAATGCAGCAGCCTACAGATGAAAACGGCGCGGCAACGCAGCAGTCAGATGCGGTGACACTTCCTGCGCAGGAGCAGAAACCGGTTGTGGCAGACGAAACGCCGCAGGCAGGCAATTATATCGGTAATCGCAATAACGGCAAGCTGCATAAGGCTTCCTGCAGTTATCTGCCGGATCCGCAGAATCAGGTGCCGTTTACAACAAGGGAAGAAGCAGTGGAAGCTGGTTATGATGATCCGTGTAAACGGTGCAATCCGTGATGAAATATGCGTCGGGATGAGAAAACCGATTGCCATATGTTGGCGGAGAAACAGGCAAGCGATCCGGCGGAGTAAAAAAATGATTCTGGAAAAGGGGAATACATCATGGAACTGAGACATATCAGGTATTTTAAGGCTGTGGCAGAGGAAAAGAATTTTACCCGGGCGGCGGAAAAACTGGCGATCGCACAGCCACCGCTCTCAAGGCAGATCCAGGATCTGGAGGCAGAGCTTGGAACACAGCTTTTTATCCGTTCCCCGCATAAAGTAACGCTGACAGAAGAAGGAGAACTGTTTTTACAGTATGCATCCCAAATACTGGATCTTGTGCACCGTTCTGAGGAAGAAGTCAAGGAAAGAAAAGAAGGTCTGCAGGGAACCTTATATATTGCTTCCGTAGAAGGCTGTGGACCGCGTTTGTTTGCGGAATGGATTGCAGCATTCGGACAGCAGCACCCACATGTGCAATATAATCTCTGGAATGGCAATACGGATGATGTGAATAACCGTGTCATGAAAGGTCTGTGTGAGATCGCGATGATCACAGCACCCTATAATACAGAAGAATTTCAGGTACTTCCGGTTTACCGGGAGCCATGGGTGGCAATGATCTCCAAGGGACATCCATTATATACGCCGGAAAATGATCCTGTAAAGCCGGATGATCTTCTGCCGTATCCGCTGTTGATCCCTTCCAGGGAATCCAGAAAAAGTGAGATTGACAAATGGTTTTCCAGTACCGGTCAGACACCTGCGATCCGCGGCAGGATCGCACATATGATGAATGCGTATGAACTGAGCCTGCACGGTGTCGGGATTTCCATTTATCCGGCTTCTATTTCCGCAATGGTAAAGAACAAGGAAGTCTGCATTCGTAAAATAGAGCATCCGGATGCGTATGCATCCTATGCTCTCATTTGGAAAAAGGATCACACGCTTTCCCATGTGGCGCAGGAGTTCCTTTCATTTATCAGGAGCAGCTGACAGAATATCTGAAAATGCATGTGATCCTGCCTAACAGATGCACCGGATTTCGTGAATGCATATGTGACAATGCATATAAAAACGATCGTAGAGAACAACCACTGTATAATACTCAGAAAGTATTGCAGTACGTTTATAATATGTATTTTACATTGTAAGACCCATATGTTACATTATAATCATCAAAAGGAAGTCAGGCCGGACCTCTAAAGTAACTGATCAATTTATATATTTCAGAAAGGTTATGGTGAGTATTATGAAAAAAATTATGGGTAAAATCAATGAGTTCTTTGGTGAATATTACAAGAGCTTTGGTGAAAGAATCTGATCAAAGAGGCGTAAAATGAATCAGAGTGAAAATCAGACAGAGACTTAGAACGGGCAGTGTATCATATACATTGCCCGTTTTGTGTCATGGCGACGAGGAGAATGAATGCCATGCTTGCATGGGCAGACATTCGACGACCGCTGATCAGAGCGAGATTCGCGAAGCGTATCTCGTCTCTGTTGCGGACAGAAGGATTTTCGAATGAAAAGATAGAACCCCTTCTTTATTGGGAGAAAAAAGACTTTCAAAAAATAGGGACTTGCGTACAACTGGGGGATATGCTATGATATCTCTCGGCGGCATACAGTTGTGCGCCGTACAAAAACATTCGGAAGAATGGAGCGTGAAAGAAATGGAGCAGTCTACCGGCTATTTTGTGGTAAAGCAGAAAGCATTACCGGAAGTATTGTTAAAGGTTGTGGAAGCAAAGAGGCTGATAGAGTCCGAACGTGCTGTTTCCGTGCAGGAAGCAACAGAACGGGTGGGGATCAGCCGCAGTTCTTTTTATAAGTATAAGGACGATATTTTCCCATTCCACGATACGGCGGCGGGCAGAACGATCACGTTGACCTTCCAAATGGATGATGAACCGGGATTGTTATCGGATGTGCTCAAGATCATAGCCACATTCGGAGCAAATATATTAACCATCCATCAGAGTATTCCGATCAACGGAGTTGCCTCCCTGACGATCAGTGTACAGATATTGCCGACAACGGCGGATGTATCCCTGATGGTCGATGAGATGGAAAAACAAAAAGGCGTACATTACGTGAAAATCATAGCTAAGGAGTAAAGAAAATGGTAAAAGTAGCAGTATTAGGATATGGTACAGTAGGAAGCGGTATCGTTGAGGTAATCAAAACAAATCAGGATATGGTAAATAAGAAAGCCGGAGATGAGATTGATGTCAAATATATCTTGGATCTGCGTGATTTCCCGGGAGATCCTTATGAGAATCTTGTTGTACATGATGTTGAGATTATTTTAAACGATCCTGAGGTGCTTGTGATCGCAGAAGCAATGGGCGGAGTGGAACCGGCCTATACCTTTACAAAGAGAGCACTCAGTGCAGGTAAGAGCGTATGTACATCAAATAAAGAGCTTGTTGCAAAGCATGGTGCAGAACTAATTGAGTTAGCGCGCGCTAATAAATGCAACTATATGTTTGAAGCAAGTGTCGGCGGTGGTATTCCGATCATTCGTCCGTTAAATGCTTCTCTGACACCGGAACGTGTAGACGGTATCACCGGTATTTTAAATGGTACAACAAACTATATCCTGACAAAGATGGAAAAGGAAGGATCAGATTTTGATACAGTACTGAAGGAAGCACAGGACAAAGGCTATGCGGAGCGCAATCCGGAAGCAGATGTGGAAGGTTATGATGCATGTCGTAAGATCGCCATTCTTTCTTCTCTGATCTATGGTAAAAATGTAAATTTTGAGAATATTTATACAGAGGGTATTTCAAAGATCACGACAAATGATTTTGCATATGCAAAAAAAGCAGGCTATACGATCAAGCTGCTTGCCATGAGCAAGGAAGTGGACGGCAAATATTTTGCCATGGTAACACCTTGCATGATCAATGACCAGAACCCGCTTTATTTTGTAAATGATGTATTTAACGGTATTTTGGTACATGGCAATACACTGGGGAATACAATGTATTATGGAGCAGGAGCAGGTAAGCTGCCGACAGCAAGCGCGGTTGTATCCGATATCATTGACTGTGTGAAGCATCTTGGCAAGACAGTATTCTGTTTCTGGGATAAAGAAGAACTGACATTGTCCAGCATGGATGATTCCGTAAAGCGTTTCTTCGTCCGCGTGAAGGATGCTGATTTTGCAAAGGCAAAGGAAGTATTTGGCGATGTGGAAGAGATCAACGCACAGATCGCGGGAGAAAAGGGCTTCTTTACACAGGCTATGAGCGAGAAAGCATTTAAAGAAAAGAGTGCACAGGTCGGTGAGATCATCAGCCGGATCCGTGTTGAGGAGTAAGCAGGATTACATATGGAATCACACATGACAGCTCGTGTGATCCTAAGTGAAAATAAATACCGAGGAGTAGGAAAATGAAAAAAGTAGTAAAATTTGGTGGTAGTTCATTAGCAAGTGCAGAGCAGTTTGAGAAGGTCGGAAAGATCATCCGCGCAGACAAGTCAAGATGTTATGTGGTTCCGTCTGCACCGGGTAAGAGAAACAGCAAAGATACAAAAGTAACGGATATGCTGTACAATACCTATGCACTGGCAGAAAGTGATGATGCGTTTGATAAAGAACTGGATGCGATCAAAGCAAGATATCAGGAGATCATCGACGGACTGAAATTAAAGCTTTCTTTGGATAAGGAATTTGAAGTGATCCGTGAGAACTTTAAAAAGAAAGCGGGCAGTGATTATGCAGCAAGCCGTGGGGAGTTCTTAAACGGTATCATTATGGCAAATTATCTGGGCTATGAATTCATCGATGCAGCAGAAGTGATCTTCTTTGATGAAGAAGGCAATTTTATGCCTGATCACACAAATGAAGTACTTTCCGCGCGTTTGTCAGAAACACCAAAGGCAGTTGTTCCGGGCTTTTACGGTGCGAAACTAGATGGCAGTGTGAAGACCTTCTCCAGAGGTGGTTCCGATATTACAGGTTCTATCGTGGCAAAGGCTGCACATGTGGATGTATATGAAAACTGGACAGATGTATCAGGCTTTTTGATCGCTGATCCGCGTATCATTGATAATCCGAAGGGCATTGAAACAATTACCTATCGCGAACTGCGAGAGCTTTCTTACATGGGTGCTACCGTGCTGCATGAAGATGCGATCTTCCCGGTTCGTAAGGAAGGCATTCCGATCAACATCCGTAATACAAATGCGCCGAAGGACAATGGTACATGGATCGTAGAAAGCACCTGCCAGAAGCCAAAGTACGTGATCACAGGTATTGCAGGTAAGAAGGGCTTCTGTTCCATCAATATTGAAAAGGATCTCATGAACTCCGAGATCGGTTTCGGCAGAAAGGTGCTGCAGGCATTTGAAGAAAATGAGATTTCTTTTGAACACGTACCATCCGGTATCGATACAATGACTGTATTTGTACACCAGTCAGAATTCATGGAAAAAGAGCAGCGTGTATTGGCAGCGATCCATAAGATGGCACATCCGGATTCCATTGATCTGGAGTCTGATCTGGCACTGATCGCAGTCGTAGGACGCGGTATGAGACAGACGCGCGGTACAGCCGGACGAATTTTCTCCGCACTGGCACATGCCAATGTCAATGTCAAGATGATCGATCAGGGATCTTCTGAGCTGAATATCATTATCGGTGTGAAAAATGAAGATTTTGATGCAGCGATCCGTGCGATCTACAATATTTTTGTTGAGGTTCAGTTATAAGATAGAAATATATAAAAACAGAAACATCATATAGCAAGCAATCGATAGCGTAGGCGACTGAGATTTATCGCTCGTTTACCCGGCGGCGAGATCGAAACGCTCTTTTTCGACCAGAGCCGGGTAAAATACGAGCAAGATAAATCGCAAGGTAGCCAAGCGTGATTGCGGCTATATGATGTTTTTGTTTTAGATAGAATAACTAAAAATGCCAAAAGGTTTTGTTAAAAAAGCATAAAAAGAAAGTAGGGGATTGTGCTTTCTTGATCTACCCCGTATACTGAAATTGTGTATATCACAAAACTATCTTTATATGGAGGGACTTATGAAAAGTAAAAAAGGAATCAAGAAACTTTTAATGGCTCTTGCACTTGTATTATGTGTTGCGGTATTTGTTCCGGCAACTGCAAGCGTACAGGCAGAGGCAAAAACCAAAACAGTTACAGCAAACAAAAAGCAGAAGAAAGCACCGGCGCTGAAGCTTGGAACAACCTACAAGGTAAATTCCAGAAATAACATGCTTGTAAAATTTACAGCACCAAAGACAGGTACTTATAAGGTAACGATCAGTAAAATTGCAACTTCTCCAAAGGTAAAAGGCAGAGCAGATCATAATCTGGGTAATCTGTATATCCGTAAACCATCATCTTATGGCTCTTACCTTATGTCTCAGACCGTAAAAACACAGGGTGGTAAATACCGTTGCTTATTTACAGCAACAAAAGACAGCTACAATGATTTTTACAAAGGTCAGAAGGTAAAAACAGGTACTTATCTGGCAAGCAGATATGGTAAGATCAAGCTGAAAAAAGGCGAAACAATTTATATGGATTATTTCTATACCGGTAAAGGTGGAAAGTGTACTTATACAATGAAGGTTACAAGGTAAGAGATAATAACCGCAAATATGATTTGTAAATGCTTTGCAGTAATGGTATAGTTATTGCAAAGCATATTTTCTTTTCGGAGACTATCTGTCTCCATGAACCATATCTTTATGATGTTGTGTGTTATGCAGCATATCTGTTCATCTTTTAGAAAATCCATGCTTGTAACTAAATAAGAGCAGGGATTTGCGAAAGATAACAAGACGATTTGCAAAGCAGATAAGGATAAATATATCCGGTCTGCAAAGGATATGATATATGTCTGATTTGCCATAGCGCAGCAACTCCCTGCATCACACCAAAGGAGGGTGCTTATGGCACAAAAAGACAAGAAAAGAAACTATGGTAGTAATGGTAACAGGGAATACAAAAGTGATGTGATTTCCATGATGCTGCAAATCCCGGAGTATGCACTGGATGTTTATAATGCAATGAACAATTCAGCTTATACGGATTCTGATATGATTCAGATCATGCGGCTGGAAAACGGAATTTCATTATCGGTAAGAAATGACGCTTCCTTTTTCATCAACAATTATCTGAATCTGTATGAACATCAGTCTACATACAGCCCGAACGTACCGCTGCGTTTCCTGATTTATTTAACAGATCTGCTCAAGAATACGATTGAAAAGCGGGATCTGTATGGCAGAAAACGTGTGCAGATCGCAACACCGCATTTTGCAGTGTTCTATAATGGGACAGAGAAAAGACCGGAGAAAGAGGTTCTGAAACTCTCAGATGCGTTTATTAACCGAATGGATACACCGGAGATTGAACTGATAGTTACAGTGTATAACATCAATCCAGACAATAATACGCAGCTTCTTGCAAAAAGCAAGGTCTTGAGTGGTTATATGATCTTCGTGAACTGGGTGCGGGGAAATTTAGAACACCAGAAGAAGATTGCGCAGAATGCGTCAGAATATGATGAGACAGCATATGAGGAAGATCTGGAAGCGGCGATTAATGAAGCGATTGATTATTGTATAGAGCATCACATCATGGAAACATTTTTCAGAGAAAACAGGAGTGAGGTGACCAAGAGCATGGTACTTGATTATACATGGGAACGCCGCGAGGAACTGATCCGGGCAGAAGAATATGAGGATGGAAAGCGTGAGGGACTTGAAATTGGCAGAGCAGAGGGCGAAAAGCTGGGAGTAGAGACTACACAAAAGAAGCTTCTGCAGACGCTGATGGAGACGCAGAAGATCACGGAGGCTGAGGCACGTAAAATGCTGAATTTATAAGATCAGGCTTCTGACCATCTGTGCCATGGCGGCAGGTGTTTCCTGCATACCGCCTTCGAGCCATTTTAAAAACACATTGTAAAGGGCGCCGGAATAAAAATAAATTTTATAGCGTCCCACATCATTATATGGCATATCGCCGATCTGTTCTTCTAACTGCCTGTCAAAAATATCCAGGTAAATATAGGCAAGACCTGCTTTATATACGCATAAGATAAAATGCTTGTAGGTCTTGAAGTAGCGGAAGATCAATAAGATGGAATCATACCCGAAAAAGTCGTCAGATAGTTTGGCGGCTTTTTCTCTGTAATTCTGCCAGATCTCATCTGTTACCTTGATCAGTACTTCTTCCTTGGAAGTAAAATTTCGATAGTAGGAGGCTCTTGCCACGCCTGCGGTCTGCACGATCTCTGTGACCGTAATATCTGAAAAATTTTTCTTTTCCATAAGCTTTGTCAAGGCTCTTGCGATCCGCAGCTTCACAAGGCGGTTCGCTTCCAGCCGTTTATCAGTTTCTTTCATCGTAATCTCCATTCTGCCGCGGAAAAGAGAGGTTTTTTGTTCGTATCACGGAACAATCCGCAGGCATCAAAGTCAGGTGACTTTTGAAATCGGCATCATGATATAAAATGAGATAAAATGTCTCACGTCTATGCCTTGTATTCCGCAGAATCCCTGTTAAAATCATATTTATGTATTCAATGTGATACAAAATATATCATATTTGTCTAACAATACTATGACACAATATGAGAATGAAGTCAAGAAAAGAGATGTCATGTGCTGCATGAATGCAGGAAATCAGGGATGTGGCAGGAAATGGAGTAGAATGAGAATTATAACAGATACGGGAACAGATATACTGGACAAAGAAGCCAAAAAGCTGGGGATTGAACTTGTGGCAATCCGTTCCAATTTTACAGATACCGTTTTCAGCGAGAATACAGAAGCTGAATTCACACGGTTTTATGATAAACTGCGGCAGACGGATACACTTCCTGTCTCCAGCCAGCCGTCTCCGGCCGAGTTTTTAGAGCTTTTTGAGGATGCGAAGGAAAAACAGGAAGAGGTCGTGGTGATCACGATCTCCTCAAAATTGTCCGGCACTTATAATGGTGCAATGCTTGCGAAGGACATGGCAGAATATGACAATATCTATGTGGTAGACAGTCTGCAGGCATCTTTGTCGGAAAGACTGCTTGTGGAATATGCGGTAAAGCTCCGCGATGCGGGTATGGGAGCAAAGGAGCTTGTCCGGAAACTGGAACAGGACAGGGAACGCGTGATACTGACAGGTGTTCCTTCCACGCTTCTGTATTTGAAAATGGGAGGTCGTATTTCTCCGGTTGTGGCGGCAGTCGGTGGCGTGATCGGGATCAAACCGGTGCTCTGGCTGAAGGACGGCGTGATCGAAAGCCGCAGCAAGGCAAGAGGTATGCGTATGGCGAAGTCAGGCATGCAGAGCTTCTTAAAGGAATATGAGGCAGATCCTGCAATGCCTGTCATGTTTGCACACAGTGACAATGCTGAAATGGGACAGCAGTTTATGGAAGAAACTGTACAGCAGTTTGGACTGACAGGCTGCAGCCTGCATGAAATCGGCATGGCGATTGGAACACACATCGGACCGGATGCCCTTGTGATGGCATTTATGCGGAAGTAATTATGGAAATTGTAGAACAAAAGTGATTGCCCGGCAGTGTATGTATGATTAGTTGAAACCATCTGTATGTTGAAAAACGTCAGGTGGTTTTCTGTGTTAATAAACAGCATATAACAGTTGACAACAGTTATATACTGTTATATACTGTTTACACCGGAGGAAGTATTATATGCATATGATTATCAATAACCAGTCAATGGTACCAATTTATGAACAGATCATGGAGCAGATCAAGAAAGCGATTGCTTCGGGTGAACTTTCGGAAGGAAGCATGCTGCCTTCCGTCAGGGGGCTTGCTGCAGAGCTTAGGATCAGCGCACTGACCGTAAAAAAGGCTTATGACAGGCTGGAGGAAGAAGGGCTTACCGTCACTGTGCATGGCAAGGGCACCTTTGTGACAGAAACGAACCGGGAGCTTGTGAAAGAACAGCAGCGCATGATGGCGGAGCAGGAACTGCAGAAGGTAGTGGAAATGGCACTGCGCGGCGGACTGACAAAGCAGGAGCTTAGAGATCTGTTTGAAATGATAATGGAGGAGTAATATGCTAAAACTTACAAACGTACATAAAAGGTATGAGGATTTTATCCTGGACTGCAGTATGGAGCTGCTGCCGGGCAGGATCACCGGGCTGATCGGCAGAAACGGAGCGGGCAAATCGACAGCCTTTAAGGTGGCACTGGGGCTTGTCAGACCGGATGATGGAGAAGCGGTGGTATTCGGAAAACCTGTGGAAATGCTGACAACGCAGGACAGACAGCGGATCGGCGTTGCATTTGCAGACGCAGGCTTCAGCGAATATTTAACGATCACAGATATCGCACCGGTGCTTGCGGCGATGTATCCGTCAGTGAAGGAGAAAGAATTTTTAGAGCAGTGCAGCCGGATGGAACTGCCGCTGTCAAAAAAGATCAAGGAATTTTCGACAGGTATGCGTGCCAAATTAAAGGTGCTGATCGCACTTGACCATGAGGCGGAGCTTCTGATCTTAGATGAGCCGACAGTCGGGCTGGATGTGGTAGCCAGAGAAGAAGTGCTTGCCATGATCCGGGAGTATATGACAGTACATGAGCAGGCTGGGGTTCTGATCAGTTCGCATATTGCCACAGATCTGGAAAGTCTCTGTGATGATCTGTATCTGATTCGGGACGGAAAGATCATCCTGCACGAAGATACGGATGTGCTTCTCTCCGAATATGCCCTTTTGAAAGTACCTGCAGAAAGGTATGAAACTTTGGATAAGCAATACATTCTGCGCACCAAAAAGGAAAGCTACGGTTATGCATGTCTGACGGATAAAAAGCAGTATTACCGTGAAAACGAACCGGATCTTGTCATGGAAAACGGAAGTATCGATGAACTGATCCTGATGATGAACGGAGGCCGAGAATGAAAGGATTATTGATAAAAGACTATAAATTGTTAATGCTGCAGAAAAGGGTATTTTTGCTGATGATACTTGTTGCGATCTGTATGAATCTTGCCATGCAGGAGAATGCAGGATTTATTATCGGCTATCTTACTTTTTTCGCGGCACTTGTCGCAAATACAACGCTGTCCTATGACGAGCAGGGAAATGGCGTGGCATTTTTGCTGACACTGCCTGTCACAAGGAAAACGTATGTCAGAAGTAAATATGTGGGAAATCTGTTACTGCTTCTGGCTTTCTGGCTGACAAGTGTTGTGCTGGAAGCAGTTATATATACCGTGCAGGGGAAGTCATTCTTTGTGAAGGAAATGTGGATCGGTGCTTTTGCAATCCTGCCTGTTGCACTTCTCTTTGTGGATGTTATGATACCGCTTATTCTTCGTTTCGGACAGGAAAAAGGCAAATTGGCATGGGCAGCAGTTGGCGGGCTGATCTTTGTAGTGTGTGCAGTTATGAACGCTCTGTCAGAAGCTGGTAAGCTGGAAGCAGTGAAGCAGCTGCTTGGCAATCTGGTACAGCATGGCATCCTGCTGACGGTCTGCATCATTATACTGTCACTGCTGGGGCTGGCTGTTTCCTATGGCTGTAGCGTAAAGATCATGGAAAAGAAAACATTTTAAAAAGATGTTGACATTTATATCGCAGTGCGATATAGTGACTGTATCGAAGTGCGATACATCACAATGCGAAGTATTGCAGGAAAGGATACAATGGACGCACATATTAAAAAAGTATATGTTCCGATGACGGAAACAGGATTTTATATTTTACTGTGCCTGCGCCAGCCAAGCCATGGCTATGGCATTGTACAGCAGGTGCGGAAGCTGACGAACGAGGAGATCGTGTTGGCTCCCGGTACGATGTATGGCAGTCTTTCCAAGATGGAAAAGGATGGGCTGATCCGGTGCATTGCCGAGGAGGAAAAGCGAAAGATCTATCAGATCACGGACCTCGGAACAGAAGTTCTGGAACTGGAACTGAAGCGGATCGAGCGGTTGTATCAGAATGCGAGGGAGGCATTATCATGACGGAAAAAAAGACAGAATTCAAGATCTTTACAATTTCACAATATGAGAAAGAAGCAGCATATCTGCGCAAGATGCATCAGAGCGGCTGGAAGATCACAGCGATCAAATTCCCAGGCTTTTATACTTTTGAAGCATGTGAGCCGGAGGATGTCATATATCAGCTGGATTACAACAGAGAAAGCGCAGCCAATAAAGAGGAGTATGTGCAGATGTTTGCGGACTGCGGCTGGAGCTATTTATTCGACTTTGTAGACTACAGCTATTTCTGCAAGCATGCAGCAGCGTTCCAGGGGACTGAAGAGAAAAGTATTTTTTGTGATGATGCATCAAGACTGGATATGATGAAGCGGATCGCCCTTGGCAGACTGCTTCCGCTGTTTGTTATATTTGCCGCTATCGTGCTCCCGCAGTTTTGGATGCAGCTTTCAGACCTGAATAAACATCCGGTGATAAGTTTCACCTATATAGCAGTATTTGTTTTATATTGTGTCATCTTTCTTGTGTATGGGATCCATTATTATACATTTAAGAAAAAGATAGGCAAATAGAAGTAAAAGCCTCTGTTCAATGCGGCCGATCAGGCGTATACTTGATATGGATTCAGATTGTGAAGCTGTTTCACAAGTAAAATAAGAAGATGCCATACACAGATGGCTGAAAACAGGAGGCAAAGAAAATGACGATCGAACAATTACAAAAAGATATGATGGCTGCCATGAAGGCGCATGACAAGGAAAGAAAGGATGCAATCTCTTCTCTGGTTTCCGCAGTGAAGAAAAATGCGATCGATGCAGGCTGCAGAGACGCGATCCCGGAAGATATGGTAAACAGCACGATCTTAAAAGAACTGAAGACTGTACAGGAGCAGATCGATACCTGCCCGAAGGACAGAACAGAGCTGATCGCAGAGTACCAGAAGCGTCATGATATCATGCAGGAGTATGCACCGAAGCTTCTTTCCAAAGAAGAAGTTCAGAAGATCGTGACAGAGCAGTTTGCAGAAGTGCTTGCAACAAAAAATAAAGGCCAGATCATGAAGACGGTTATGCCGCATCTGAAAGGAAAAGCGGACGGTAAAGTGATCAACGAGGTTATCACGGAATTAACGAAATAAGGATATTTACGATGGATCTTACAAGTGGATCCATTACGACAAAAGCATAAAATTTCTCCTGCCACTCATGTCAGGCAATCTGCTGCAGCAGATGTACAATATCGCCGACACATGGGTGGCAGGTCGCGTTCTGGGAGCGGATGCGCGCTTTGCAGCTATGCGATGGCACACTCTTTAGTTTTGTGTGACATATTCTTCCAGACAGCAGCCTTCCTGCCAGATCTCCTTTGCAGCTTCTTTTCCAACATAGCGGTAATGCCAAGGTTCATAGCCGGTCCCGGTCACATTTTCTTTATCCTTGGGATAGCGCAGGATAAAGCCGTATTCCCAGGCATGTTCTGCCAGCCATGTGTAGACTTCATCATTGGTGGATTTTGTCTTGTCCGCATTGATATCGACAGCAATCCTAAGCTGGTGCTCGCTTGTACCGGGCGCAGCGACCCATTCCGATGCCATCTTTTTCGCCAGAAGACTGCTGAGTCCTTCCTGTTCATAGGCCTTGATCTTATCATCCAGAATGGACTGCTGATCGGTTGTAGTGCGGTAACCTTCCCGGACGATCGGATAAATGCCGTCTGCCCGCATAGCATCAAACAGATCCTGCAGCGCCGGGTAGATCCGGCTGGCTATCTGTTTTCCATTTGATAATGTAGTCAGTTCTGTCTGATACCCATCCGGGATCGTATTCCATTTATTGACGACGATCAGTTCACAGTCTGCTTCACTTGGCATTTTATGAAGTGTCTGCTGCAGCTTATCGTCGCAGAAATAGGCTGCCACAAGGAGCAGCAGAACCCAGATTATGATATGTTTTCTGTATCGATTACGTTTCTTTTTCCTTCTTCTTCCTGCCATGTTCTTACCCTCTTTTCTCATACAATACCGTATAAGATGAAAGACAGCTTTAAGGAATCTTTAAGATTTTTATAAAATGAAAGCTTGACCTTACAATAATTGTAAGGTTTAATATTCGTGTGGGAGGAATGAAGATGAAAAAAGATCTAACCACAGGAAATGTATTTCAGACAATTTTATATTTTGCA
>ERZ1035006.879-NODE-879-length-22138-cov-29.759408_pt1 | contig 22138 bp, 15 predicted proteins | sample MGYA00520694_ERZ1035006 | MGnify/ENA primary metagenome ERZ1035006 (study PRJEB33766, sample SAMN09781746) | gut metagenome | biome: gut microbiome | host: Homo sapiens | place: Madagascar | study: EMG produced TPA metagenomics assembly of the PRJNA485056 data... | reverse complement strand
TTTGGCGCACATGCATCGGACTTCCATACACGCGGGAATATCTGATATTTTCTGCGATATCCGCAACGACCGTTATCTTCTTTCCTTCTCCACGCGATTGTGCAAATGTTATCATCTCTGCTATGACATCTGCCATATAAAATTCTTCCTGTACCAGCACAGCTGAGCCATCCTGAAGCTTGCACATCTCCAGCGCATCGCCAAGCAGCTTCATCAAATAATTCGTTTCCGTTGTTGTCTTCACACGGGTTGCTCTCATGAGCTCCACATCTTCATAGCTGCGCTCACTTATATCCATCATCCCTATGATATCATTTAAAGGCATACGGATATCATGCGATATACGGGATAAAAACTCCGATTTCGCAACATGCGCCTTCTGTGCCTCCTCAAATGCCTGTGCCAAAAGCTTCATCTGCCCGCGCTCTTTCTGCATAGTTCTATGATGTTCACGAATATAACTGATATGTGTTCCTGCGTCCTGTAACAACTTTGCTGCCAGCTGTCCGAACTCCGTTCCGGGATTATCGAGTCCCATAAACCCATTCAAATGATTCTGCGACATGACCGGCACTACAATCGCTGTATGAACACCCCGCATCTGCAGCAACTCATACTCAAATGGCATTTCATTTTGCACATCATCTATGTTTGCGATCCATACACTGTCTCCCTGTTCAAATCGTTTTTGCCAGCACGGCATCATCTGCACAGAGATTTTCTGCATCCGTTCCTGCAAGGAATATACTCCGTCCTTACACCACTCAAACGAATTTTGATAGCTCCGGCAATCCAGAGACGACCATTCAAAAATATACACACGATCCGACTGTGTATATTCTCCAATCTCCTCAAGTAACTGCGGAATCTGCATATCTAACTGCTTCTCAGACATTGAATGATCCAGTGTCAGAAGCTTTGCAAGCATCGCCTCCATATTTATTATTGTCTGCTTATAATCATCTCTTTTGTCCATGTACATCCTACCTTTATCAAATAAAAAAGCATTATATCTACCCTTATATGGCAATACAATGCTTCTGAAATAAACGTTACGTTATACGTCCGTGCAACTGGCTGCCATCTTACAGGCCCTATAGCTTTGCGTCGCAATCTTTCGACTGTTTTGCCACATATTCACTTATATAGCCAAAATAATAACACATACTATTATTGATTTCAATTGTACAATATTACTAGAATCTTACATCGTTTTTTATAAATCTTTAAACATCCGGTAATAATCCAGCCGTAATTGCATTTTATATTTCTTACATCCGGCAGGCCCACAGATCACCGATCTGTGAGCCTGCCATCCAAACTAGGAATTATTCTTCTTCTGAGTTTTTTCGTATTTATCTCTTTCTTCTTCGAAGCATACCCGCAGTTCCTGCCAGCGATGCCAGTAAGAGAATCGCACAGAGTACCACATCCACCGGATCCCCGGTACGCGGGGCATCTAAAGTCTGATTCTCCTCTTTTGCTTCGGTAACATTTTTATTATTGTCCGTTACCTGTACCGGTTCGCTTCCCGTATCCACGCTGGCATCCAGAGCCTTCCGGTTCACCGTAAAGTTCGTTTCTGCGGCGCCATCTGACCAGATCATCTCAAATGTATGACTTCCAACTGTCAATGTCTGCATATAATCCGGCTTGAATGTAACAATGGTGGATCCTGCGATTACCGTATAATTTGCTTTATCCACAATTACGCCATCCACTTTCACATCCAGGAACTTGGCTACCTCGCCATCGCCCCGGATTGCAAGACTTCCATCTATTCCCTGCGTCCATGTGCTATTGGCACCTTCGAGAATCGAATATTGTGGTGCCGGTGTCGGGTCTGGTGCAGGAGCCGGATCCGAAGTTATGGTCAATGTTACTGCATCCGTTGTTACTGAGCCGCCTGCATTGCTGATTATGCACCGATACATAAATCCGTTGCAATCTTTATCAACCACCGACGAAACATAACGTTCTTTGTCTGCACCTGTGATATACACAAATCCTTTTCCATCTTGTCTGTCAATCTGCCACTGATAGGTCATTGCTTCTCCTGTGGCTGTAACCGTAAATGTTGCTTTTTCGCCTGTCTTTACCGTTGCAGCCTGTGGCTGGGTGCTGATGACCGGTGCCTTCACAACCGGTACCGGGTCTGGTTCCGGTGTCGGTGTCGGATTTGGTATTGCAATCGTGTATGTAAATGTTTTTTCCTCGCTATTTAGCATACCTGATTTTATCGCAATTGCCCGTACTGTTGTTTGTACTTCCTGTCCCTGCATTCCCGTGATGGAAATCGGCCCGTTATATTCTTTCGTCGTTCCGGCCGGCGTACCATTTATCAATTCCGGTGCGCTTCCATCTGTCGTATAGTATATCTTTGCGCCCTCCGTCGTAGATGTCAATGTAACCGTCTGATTTTCTGTATAGCTTCCTTCTACTACAGATACCCCCGGTGCACCGACTATGCCTGCCGCACTGATTGTAATCGTGATACTTGTTGTAAGCGCCACGCCATTTGCATCGAGTTCCTCCGGACAGGTCACAGTACCATTCAATGTCACGGTCTGCTCTGTCAAAACCGCCGGATCATAGCTTCCGCTTGCCGGCGTCGATGTATCCCATGTGACTGCAGCCTGGCTGACTGTGCCCTTCTCTGTCACGATATTTACCTTCGTCGGAAGATTCATATCTGCATAGGCTGTATTGTTTGCCACTGTGATTCCCGCTGGTGCTGTGATACTCGTAAGCTTATCTTTTCCCGGCGATATCGCCCGGAATGTAGCATCTATCGTATGTGCAGCTGTTACGTGTTCAAACGTATAACTTGTAGCGACCGTCACTGTGGCACCATCTACCTTCACAGAATCAATCTCGTAACCTTCTGCTGCTGTGATTGTAAATGTCTGGTTTCCTCCTTCTGTAACTTCCACCGAACCGCTAGGTAAAATACTTCCGTTTGCACCGGCTGTCGCTGTGATTCCATACGTCTTTGCCGGTGGTGGTGTGTTGGAAGCTGTCTTCGGGAACGTATAAGTCAATGTCAGTGTTCCGTCTGGGTTTATCTTTGCGGTCGTTTTCTTTCCGTTTATTTTGGCATCACTTGTCACAGCTTCCGCGAATTTATAATGCTTCTCCGGTGTAAGTGTCACGCTCGCTTTGTAGGCTGTCTCGTAATCTGCAGTTGTATGATTTGGTGTCCATGTAACAACCGGATTTCCGGTGGTTAGACCTGATGTATAAATTTCACAAGAAGTATCCAGCGCCTCTCCTGCTACCGGTGCATCAATATCCCAAACATTCAGCCAGGATATTTTCGTGTCCAGATCTTCTGTTGTTTCTGTCGCTTCCACCGCGTAAGTTAATTTATAGTACCAGCCCGTTGTTTCCAACCAGATTTTGCATTTGCTTAAATCGACAGGTTCTGTCGTAATATTTTTTTCCGTTAATTCCTTCTGGATATCATCAACGTCTACATATTTTAAGCCCTCAATATATTCGCTATAACACCAAGGATTGGCATCATCGCCTCCCTGTACTACAAGACTCACATGATAGTAGGAATCTCCATACGAATCTTCCCAATACATGTCGCCATACGGATTATCATATTGATTTCCTATCGTTCCTTTCTCCGCTTTTATCACGCCCTGCGCAGGATTGTACTCAACAGTTCCAATATCCATCCTCTTTGCTTTGCCATCGAGTCTGAGTGTCATCGCATCATAATAATATTTACTCAAATCCAGTGCTGTTCCATTGCTCGTTTGAGCTGTCGAAGCAAAAAGCGCTTCTGTCAGATTTAGATTTGCCGCCGGACGTATCGCATAGGTTCCCGTGTACGAAGCATTGATTTGATCACAATATCCAACCTGCGACTGCATACGCGCAATATTCACAGCCGGTTTCTTACCGGAATCATATGCTGATCGAAGCCAAAAACTATAATAGTTTCCATCCTGCCAATATGGGTCCATAGCCAGCACTTTGTCATCTCTGCTTCCAGCGCGCAATACTGTCTCTCCAACATCCCCCTTCAACGCATACAATTCATCCGAAGTTGTGTAATCTTTCTGGTTCGTTATATCCGTTGTTGTTACCGTAGTTTTCTGTAATAACCGTTTTTCTTCCTGGGTAAAATATGTTTCCTCCTCACTGTAACTGCTTTGAACCATCGCCTGCATGCTCGCACGTAATTCGCTTGCTCCATAATGGTTTGCAGATACTGTCGAAGGATTTCCGTTCTGATATGTTCCACTTTCAGTTTTATAATTCCGGTCGCGTCCGTCACTATTAAACTGTGACCCTATAACCATCGGCTCTGCAGCAAAAAGGACCGTGTTATCTCCTTGCACACCGCTGTCAGCACCTAAGATATACCATTTCTGCGGCAGCCATCTTGTTCCATCCTTACGGTTTCCAAACTGCAGCTTCGCGATTTTCTTCGCTTTTCCATTTTCATCCGGTGCAAATGTACCATCCATCAGCTCCGCTTTTGTTGCATAATATACTGTTTCCGGTTTGCTTCCTGTATCTGCCGCCTGTACGCGCAATACATTTCCCGGCATGATTCCCGCTGTCATACTAAATGTCAATACCCCCGTAAGCAGGGCAGCGATTCCCTTTTTAATGCGATTTTTCTTTTTCATACGCATTCTCCTTATACTGTAATGCACCCTCACGTAAGGCGCGCTCTACTCTTGTAAACTTATGAACATTCTGTTATAATAATTTTAAATCGTCCCCTAAGGGACAAGTCAATGGAGAATTTGATTTTTCTACATAGAAATTCGCGGATAATTCGCGTTATCTACAGAAAAACCTGATTGTATGGGATTGATTATTCGAATTATATTTAGACAGAAATTCGAATCATCTGAGAAAAAATACCGATTTTATGGGGAGGATTTTCTATGAAAAAACAAGGTGAGGATTTATTTAAAATCGGCGAGATCGCCAAGATTCTGGGAGTGACACGAAAGGCCATCCTTGTCTATGAAGAGATGGGGTTGCTGACACCTGCGGTAAAAGATGAAGCAAGCGGCTACCGCTATTATACTGTAGATAATATGACGCAGATTCGCGCCATCCGCTCGTTGCAGACACTGGGACTTTCGCTGGCGGAAATCGGAGAATATTACTATGATACAGAAAACCTTGACCGCTATCTTGACCGCCTCATGGATCTGCGGGCAACCTTGGACCGCAACATCCACCTGCTTCAACTGCGCGCGGCAAAGCCGGGAGACTTAAGTGTACATCGTGTCCGCCTGCCTGGGCAGGTGTGTTTCTGCCGCAGATACCAGTGTACAGATGCGAAGGACGCCTCCATCAAACTGCGTGATACCTATATTGCCGCTGCCAGAACAGGAAAAATGTCCCTGAAAAGCCGCATGTTTACTGTACGTATAGGTTCCTCCTGCAAGGAACTTGATCTGCTATGCTGCATCCCTGTCTCGGAAGATTTTGTGGGTGAAGAGAGAATGGAGTTTACGGAAACGTCTGCCTTGTGCATCTACTATCGTGGTGCTTACGAAGGAATCAATACCGCGATCGACGCCCTGCTGGCATATGTACAGGAAAATAAAATTCAGGCAACCGGCGGATTCCGCTGTATCTATCTCGAAGGACCTCCTAACCGCGGAGACCATACAGAAGACTACATCACACAGGTTGCCCTGCCCTTCTCAGAGAATAGTGGGGGATGTTTGTAAATAATTCCATTTCTCCCCCACTATCCATCTCTTGTTCCTTATTTATCGATTACATCCACCTGACAGGCGCGCATCGTCACAAGTGCCGCCGCATGCGCTTCCGGTGTCACGCCTGCACAACAGCCTGCATCCACACGCACCGTTGCTTCCGGATACAAAGCTTTCAGCAAAAGGGCATTTGACACGACACAGATGTCCGTACATACCCCTATCATTTCAATATCCAGGTCCGAACCATCCGCAGTCTCACTTGCAAGGACATCCTTCCAGCCTAAGAACCCGAATGTCGGCTTGTCAACGGTCTTATGTTCTGAAGTGATTCCATCAGTAAGCTCTGCACAGATCTGCCATCCATCCGTCCCTTTTATACAATGCGGAACAGGCAGATGCTTTCCCTCGTTCGTCTGCATGTAATCTTCTCCATGTGTATCCCGCGTGAAAATAATCTCCTTACCAGCACGATCATACTCACTTATTTTCGCCTTCACCTCCGGCAGAATCGCCTGTGCTTCCGCCGACGCAAGTACACCTGTTACAAAGTCTTTCTGCATATCGACGACAATTAAAATGTTTCGCATCTGTGGACCTCCTTTTTCCTACACCTCACGGTGATCGATCACACGCTTTGCCTTCTTCTCTGTTCTCGGCAATGTGCCAACCGGCACAACATTGATCTTCGGTGTGACACTCATCTTCGACTTGAACAGATTCTTGATTGTCTGACCTGTCTGCTCGAAGTCCACACGGCCTTCCGCCTCAACAGTCACCATGATGATGTCACGGTTGTGTGCCTCATCATGTGCGATGTTAATGTTATATTCGCTCGATACACCATCCACCATGCCGAGGATTTCTTCTACCTGACTTGGGAACATATTGACACCATGTACCTTGAACATATCATCACTACGTCCCTTAATTATATCAAGACGCGGATATTTGTTACCACATGCACATTCACCCGGAATAATTCTGGAGATATCATGTGTCCGGAATCGCAGAAGTGGTGCGCCTTCCTTGACAAGTGTTGTTATAACAATCTCTCCTTCTTCTCCGTCCGGTACCGGCTGAAGTGTCTTCGGATCAACAATCTCAATATATACATAATCATCCCAATAATGCATACCCGAATTTTCATCACAGCTGATTCCGATGCCCGGTCCGTAAATCTCCGTCAGACCATAGATATCATAAAGAGAAACTCCAAGCTCCCTTTTAATGTATTCCCGCATCTTCTCACTCCAGCGCTCGGAACCAAAAATACCTTTCTTCAGATACAGTTGATCGCGGATTCCTCTTTTATTGATTTCCTCCGCCAGAAGCAATGCATACGAAGATGTCGCAGTAAGAACGGTCGATTTCAGATCCATCATCATCTGAATCTGCTTATCTGTATTACCCGGTCCCATCGGAATTGCCATTGCACCAAGCTTCTCACAGCCTGCCTGGAATCCGATTCCCGCCGTCCACAGGCCATAACCGGCTGTAATCTGAATATGGTCTTTGTTTGTGATGCCTGCTGTCTCATAGCAGCGTGCAAACATAATCGCCCAGTCATCCACATCCTTTGCTGTATAAGGAATGATGACCGGCTTACCTGTCGTTCCGGACGAAGAATGGATTCGTACCACCTCCTCATCCGGTACTGCCTGAATCCCAAGCGGATAAGCATTTCGAAGATCTGCCTTGCTTGAGAACGGAAGCTGCTCAAACTCCTCCTGACTTGAAACTCCTGTAATTCCTGCTTCTTTATAAATTCTGCCATAATAACTGTCTGTCCGGATCAGACGCTTAATCTGCGCATCTACCTGTGACAACTGTAACTCTGTTAATTTCATAGTTGGTTCCTCCTCCAAATACGATTTATAATATCGACTGATTACACGTTATTTTCTCTATCACAACGTTTTTCCGCTTCCCACTTCCACACCTGCGTAAAATGCTGCTTTGTTTGTCTCTACATATTTTGACGGCACGCGCCTCTCAAGCTCTGCAAGCACGGTTTCCTTGCTGATTCCAAGCCGTCCGCTTCCAACTGCCACGCCTAAGATGGCAATATTGAAATATCGCGACGAGCCAAACGGTGCACAGATTTTCTCTGCATCAATTACGATACAGCTGCATTTCTTCTGCAGATACGCAATCATCTCTGTGCCGTCGTACCCGGTATCCTGCAAAGATTCTGTCACCGGTTTTACCGGTACACGATTCACGATCACGATTCCATCCTTTTTCAGATACCCTAAGTTCCGCACAGCCTCCGCCGGCTCAAATGCGAGAATCATATCTGCTGCCCCCTGTGGGATCAGCGGTGCATATGCCTCCCCGATACGCACATGGCTCGTCACCGAACCACCCCGCTGTGCCATGCCGATCGTCTCTGCCGAATGGACTGCCGAACCTTCATCCATCGCAGATGCCGCAATAATTTTGGATGCCAGCACGGTTCCCTGCCCGCCGACACCACAGATCAATATATCTTTCTTCATGATGTGGCACCTCCTTTTGCTGATGATTCCTGTTTCCCGCCATCAATGGCATGAACCGGGCAGATCTGGCTGCACAAACCACAGCCGGTACATAAGTTTTCATCGATCGTCACATTTCCATCTACGGTAATAAGTGCCGGACAGCCGATCTCACGGATACATTTCTTACAGTTGATACACTGCTCCGAGATCTGGCATTTGCCGTCCGGTTTGGAGATTGCAATACACGGTGACTTGAAAATAATCGCTTTCACACCCGGAAGCTTATCGCATTCCTGCACGGCAGCCACCGATGCGGCAAGGTCCAAAGGATCGACGGTTATAATCTTATGCACGCCGATTCCCTCTAACACCTTCGCGATGTCTACCTTATCCACAAACTGTCCCATCATATTCCATCCGATTCCCGGATGCGGCTGATGTCCGGTCATCGCCGTTGTCGAATTATCCAGCACGCAGAGAATCATATCTGCGTTGTTGTACACCGCATTTACGACACCCGTCATACCCGATGCAAAGAATGTCGAATCGCCCACGAATCCGAAACACGTGCCTTCCCCATCAATCCAGTGGAAGCCTTGCGCCATCGTGATTCCGGCACCCATGCAAAGACATGTGTCAACCATATCAAGCGGCATCGCATTTCCGAGCGTATAACATCCGATATCGCCACAGAAATACGCTTTCTTTCCCTTCATCGCCTGCTTCACTGCATAGAAGGATGCGCGATGCGGACAACCTGCGCAAAGTACCGGCGGACGCATCGGAAGGGCTGGTGCATCGCTGCCATCATACCCACGCGCGAGCTTCTCTGTCCCAAGGAACCCGCTCAGAATATCTGCAACCAGATTCGAACTGTTCTCGCCACTTGCCGGCACCTTTCCGTCTAATTTTCCTGACACCTTGATGGCAAGCGCATGCTTCCCGACAAGCTTCAGAATCTGTTCTTCAATATATGGGCTAAGCTCCTCCACACAGAGCAGTTCCTCCACGCCCTCAAGTGCCTGTAACAGAAACTCCTCCGGCAACGGGTATGCAGTTGCAAGCTTGATGAGCTTGATATCGGTGTGGTCTTTCAGATATTCCTTCGCATAGGCATAACTGATTCCTGATGTAATCACTGCCTTCTTGGAATTTCCGCCTTCCACACGATTCCATTTATATGTAGAAAGATCTTTTCCGATTTCAACATTCCGCTGCTCGATCATCGCATGATTCATGTATGATAACCGCGGGAAGATGACCCATTTCTTGGAATCCTTCACGAAGCCATCATATGCTTTTGGTCCATTGTTAACCGGATTCTCAATCGACGCATACGCATGGCAGACACGTGTTGTCGGACGGAACAGAACCGGTGTCTTATATTTCTCCGAATACGCAAATGCATCCTGTATCATCTCATATGCCTCTTCCGGTGAAGATGGATCAAACACCGGAATCCGCGCGAAGTCTGCAAACCGTCTTGTATCCTGCTCGGTCTGGGAAGAAATCGGTCCCGGATCGTCCGCCGATACAACAACCATGCCGCCTTTCACGCCCACGTACGCGAGCGACATCAGCGGATCGGCTGCCACATTCAAACCCACCTGCTTCATCGTCACCATCGTCCGCGCGCCGCCATATGCCGCACTCGCAGCAACCTCCATCGCTGCTTTCTCATTGACTGACCATTCCAAATGCACCCCATCGTGCGGGTACTTGGATATTGTTTCCACAATTTCGGAAGATGGAGTTCCCGGATATCCGGACACAAGATTGACACCTGCCGCCAATGCACCAAGCGCAATCGCTCCATTTCCCATCACATATTCCTGCATGTAACTTCTCCCTTCCTCTTTCAAATATGTATATTATAGCAGACTATGCGCAAACCAGCTACTTTTCATTCTTCGTTTCCGGCAATTCTGCTTTTCGTACCGTCACTCATCCACACAGATTTCATAATATTCATGATCCAAATATTGGTTATACCGTTCCAGATCTTCCGCCGTAATATCCTGTTCATCCTGAGAAAGTGATGTTTTTCCGTCGGTTGCAGTCGTAAAAAAAGCCAATGTATAGGTAATCGTATCTGTCACCGGGATAAAATAATAGATTCCTGCATTCCATGCACAAAAATCAATCACCTGATATGACACTGAAACCCCTGCATCATTTTTGAATTCTCCTTCTGCAGCAACCCTCACATTGCTTTCTTCCGCGGATACACGATTCACCTCCATCGCCTCTCCCACCGTCTGAACGGTAAGTCCATGGCGTACGGTATGCGTATATTCTGTGCCATTCACTTCTTCGGTCTTCGCATACTCCAGTCTCGTATCTCCATAGATCTGACTGTAATCCGCAAATGCGTTTCCCGTAACCTTCACATAATCACTCGTAATTGCGCCATCTTTCTCGATCTTCACTTGAACGTTTTCCAGCGAGATAATTCCTAATAAATGTGCAGCCTCAGCGTCACTTGCGGATGCCGTTTCTGTATTCACATTCGCAGTAGATCCACAAGCTGTCAATAATACAGATAACAAAATGATAAAAATAATTGCCTTAAATTTCCCTGTGCTTTTCATTTTTCTCCTTCATCTTATAAAAAAGCGCAGTTCCTATTCAAACTGCGCTTAATCTCAAAAATGTATTTATAAAATCGGATGGGCGGCGTATCCATCATCTCAGGTTCCTCATAACAGGAGCGCAGGGTGCCTTTCCTGCTTGTCAATTTATTAATACATATTTAACTTATCATACATCCTTTTATTCGTCAATCCTAATTAATCTTCACCATCTTAGAAACGGTTGTTTTCCGCTTGATCTGGCTCGGCACAGTCTTCCGCCTGCGAGCAACATTTGACCGGCTGCTGAATGTATATGTGGCTTCATGGATATTTACCGGATACGCACCGTTCATACCAATCTGCCTAAGAGGATTTACACATTACATCTGCCAGATCAGGTTGCCGGATGGATCAAGAGCTTGAATCCGATAGGTATGGGCTTTTAGGTCTGCAGACAGGCGGGCAAGATACCCGTCCTTTTTCCAGGTGATATAAATGCGGTTATACATCTGATCATCCGGTATTTTTGCAAAATGCAAAGCATTTTCAGCCTGAGCAGAGATCTGCGCTGCAGGCTTTGTACGGATTTCCATTTCCGCATCAAATTCAAATGCCGGAAATTCTTTGCGGAATTTTAACATTTCAAGCTGCTTTTTTACGACCTCCTTTTCAAGGCCTGACTCTATATCTTTTTGTGAAAAATTCGTCCGGTTGATCTCTTTATGTCCACCTGCACCTGCACGCTTCACTGCCTCATAATCATTAGATCCGGCAAACAGATCCAGATACCAGACCTGAGGTTTTCCGGGCATAAATATCTGTAATGCTCTGGCCAATAACAATGCCTGCTCATTTTCGCCAAGTGCATTATAATATGTCGTATTTACCTGATAATACATCTTTTTATTACCATGAAGATCCTTTACAAAACCACCACGGTCCACAAGCAGCCGGATCAAATCTTCAATCCTGTCGTCCGGCAACAATCCTGCAAGATCCAGTACCGGTATTCCATCATGGCAGCCAAGCATATTCACAGTATGAATATTCTCTTTTATCTGTTCCTTTGCCCATTGCTCCAGATAAGTGCCATCGCCTCTGTAAAGAGCATCCAGAATCAATCCCGGAAGGAAAAAGTCATACGTCAGATATCCTTTTTCTGCTATCAGCTCATACTTTTTCTCTTTATATCCGGCATGGATCTCCGGAAGAAGACGGATTCCATATGGTTTTGCGAGCTTATGGATCTGTTCCAGAAATTCCCATGTCTCCGGTTCATTTAAGAAATTGGCACGTCCCGGTGCTTTTGGGGCATATGCAAATGCATCCAGGCGTATTATCTTTGCTCCGTAACCTGCCAGTTTTTTTATAGTTTCACGATAAAAGTCCCAAACCTTTTCTGATTTAATATTGAGATCCATTTGTCCTAAATATCTGGTATGATAATCATCCGTATCCCGAATCTCCTGGTAAAACGTATTCCAGTATGGAATCCGACTGCCATCTGCCATTTCAACCATCAACAGAGGTAATCCCGGTTTGCGGAAGAACATCGGATCCAGATACTTCTGTGCCGGTTGTATATAGCCGTCTTCTGTCATTTCTCCACAGTTTTCCCAGAATGCATTCCAGTCAATAAAAAAGTCACGATATTCCGATTGACTGCCATTCTCCAACAGATCCTGAAACTGTGGTGACTGTACAGACGCATGGTTTAAAACAAAATCCAGCTTCAGATCAATATTCTGTCTACCCAACCGTAATAGTGCCTTTTCAGAGTGAAATGTTTCCTCAAGATCATAGTCGATTACAGAAAAACCACGATCCAGATCAGAATGGTAAATACTCGGTAGTATATATATTGAGGAAAATGCGTCTGCAAATCCATCTCTTTCAAATAAATCCGCAACCACTTCCAGATCACCGCCAAGACTGTCCGGATACAGATTCAGCATTGGGCCATTTTCAATTTTATTTATATCTGTCATATTTTTTTCTTCTATCTCTGTTTTCCTCATATTCTACAGCCTCCTGTTCACTTACTATTCCGTATAAATCCTGCCATGCATATCCTGAATGATATCTGCCCGATCCAGTCCATCATTAATCTTTTTCTGCTCAATTCTTAATACTCTGGCTACAAATGGACTGTCAATGGCAGTGTCACGATTCCTCTTTTTTCGGTTTTCAAGTGTTTCTTCCGGCGTGCTGATCAATACAACAGATACATCCACCCCCTGCAGGTATGCACTGTTTCCATGTGTCCATTCAAGGATCAGAATATCTGTATCTGATACATCCCGGCGATCATACCAGATATCTTCCGGGGTTCTTCCCATATGACGTAGCAGCAGTTGTGAGGTTCCTCCATGAAACTGCATGAGAAGATTCGACACAGCTTCATAATCGAGTTCCTGATCCGTACCCAGATAGTCTGTAAGAGCCTTGTCTCCATACTTCTGATATATGGATAACCACTGCAGTTCCTCCTGTTCTTCTGCATCCCTTCCAGCTTTTTGAAGCTCTAATAGTTTTTCTTTTACTTCGTCTGTATATAGCCTTTCGGTTATAAGTCCATTTAATCCGGACATACGAAATCTCGCAATTCGTTCCGCATCATTATACATGGGAATCCGATGTGGATAATTATCCCCGCTTATAATAAGTGATTTCTTTCCCTGTTTTTTAAACATATTTTGAAGTAAGAAAGCCATTCCGGTCTTACCAACACCAGAGCCTCCGGATACCGATATGATTGTTTTTTTCTCTTTTCTTTCTTCTGTTTTTTCCAAAATCAGCGGAAATAATCGTTCTGCGTTTCTGATCTGTTCCCGTGCCAGATCTGATACTGTAGTTTCTTTCGTATCCATCTGTCCGTCACCTCATTTCTGATCATCTTATATCTCTTTTACTCTGTTGTTTTTACCAAACTCCCCGATCTCTGCAAACAGAAACCGGGGAGTCCTATTTATTCTTATTCTACTGCATCAAGCAGGATCTGATAGCTTGGATAATTACCGGACACTATTGTAAACGGCATGCCAAGCTCCATCAAAGCAGCTCCTGAATATACAACACCTGTTTTCCTATCCCGATAGGAACGTTCCGGCGCAAGCCCTCTCAATCGAATATAAAATACAGGATGATTACCATGTGTATTTAATAAAACAGCACCTACAACTGCATGTTGTTTCCCTTCATCGACAGACATCCATGCTCCATATTCCGCCTCAAACGGATTACTTAATCTGTAATAATCCCCTTTTAAAATAACCGGTGCTGCTTCATGATAGGTTTTAATCTGTTCACGGACTGCCGTCTTATCTTCCTCAGATAACTTTCCGAGATCCAGTTCATATCCGAATGCGCCTGTCATGGCAACCACACCTCTGGTATTCATATCCGTCACTCTGCCAGTCTGATGATTCGGCACCGCAGATACATGGGCTCCCATCGTGGATAAAGGATAAGCAAATGATGTACCATACTGGATACGGATACGATCAACTGCATCTGTATTATCACTGCACCATATCTGTGGTGTATAATACAGCATACCCATATCAAACCTTCCGCCACCGCCGGAGCAGCCTTCCCATAACATATCCGGAAATGCCTGCGTCAGTCGTTCCAGCAGGTCATATACACCAAGCATATAGTCATACATTACATTTCCCTGCCATACCATACTGCCGGAATATATATCACATAAGCTCCGGTTCATATCCCATTTCACATAATTGATATCGCCCTGCCTAAGGACAGCCGCGATCTGTTCATAGATGTAATCCACCACTGCTGGATTTGCAAAATCAAGTACAAGCTGATTTCTGCCATGTACCGGATGTTTACCTGGTACCTGAATTGCCCACTCCGGATGTTTCTTATAAAGATCACTGTTTTCTGAAACCATCTCCGGCTCTATCCAGATACCAAACTGAACACCTTTGTCATGAACACGTTTTGTCAGCTCCGTAAGAGAACAGCCCAGCTTATCTTCATTTACAATCCAGTCACCAAGGGATGAATTATCATCATCTCTTGTGCCAAACCAGCCATCATCCATGACCAGAAGCTCCACGCCGAGTGCTGCAGCCTGCTCCGCAAGATTAACGATTGCTTCACCATTAAAATCAAAATAACAGGCTTCCCAGCTATTTACAAGAACCGGACGGATCTGATCTTTATATTTTCCGCGGCAGATATGCTCTCTCACCAAATGATGCATCTGATTGGATAGCTGTTCCATTCCGTCCGCGGAATATGACAGAACTGCTTCCGGGGCATAAAATGTCTGCTCCGGCTTTAATTGATAGGAAAAGAAATCCTCCTGAAGACCCATAACCAGACGGATCTGGTCAAACTGATCTAATTCTACGCTTCCCTCAAAACTTCCACTGTACACCAGTGATACACCATAACAGGCCCCGGCGTTCTCTGTTGTGCCGTGTTCCGCAAGAATCATATATGGATTATACTGATGACCGGACGTACCGCGATTACTTCCGATCACCTGTCTGCCATGTGATACCGGTGTTCGCTGCATATTCCGTTCCATTGCATGCCGTCCATAAAATGTCAATACATCATAATCTCCATACAGAAGATCAAGACATGCGCTGGAAAGCTTCTCCAGATAGATTTCATTTCTTCCGACATTTGTAACTTTTACACTTCTGGTTATTACATCGCAATCAGGTAACACGCCATATAATAATGTCACTTCTACGCCGACTCTTTCATCCTTCAGATATATGCACAGAGTCTGTGCAGCTTCCGCATGTGCTGCCGGAAGTCCCGGAAGATCATACTTACCGTCCTGAAGCTGATAGCCTGTATAGCGGAGATCAAGTGCCATACAACCATTTGCTTCACGGATCTTTCCTGCTGTTGTTCTGTAATCACCGGTTCCAAGAACTGGGAATTCCTGAGGAAGTGCATCCAGGGAATACGTACGGTCATTTCCAAGATCATATGGATTTCCCGAAAAACCGCGATCGTAGTACGTCAGTATATAATCCATTTCCGAATCCAGGCGCTTTCCATAATACAGATGAAGCAAATAATCATGTGCATCGGCCATCATCTGGTAAGTGGTATGTTCCGTATGGAGTGAAAATATTCTTTTCTCTTTGTTATATATAATAGCCATAAATTAGGTCTCCTTTTATTTTACTGCTCCGTTTGCCACACCTGATATGATCTGTTTCTGGCAAATAATATAGAAGATCAGTATCGGAAGCAGCGCTAACAGATAAGATGCAAAGGCCAGATTGTAATTTGTTCCAAACTGAGTCTGGAAATTCAACTGCGCAAGCGGAAGTGTATTCTGATCACCGGACATAATTACAAGCGGTGTCATAACGTCATTCCATGTACCAAGGGCTGTAAGGATTGCAACCGTTGCATGCATTGGTTTCATATTCGGGAAGATAATCTTCCAGTAAGTCGTCCATGTCGTGGTTCCGTCAACATAGGCTGCCTCTTCCAGTTCAAGCGGAAGATTATTCAGATATCCTGCATATAACATGGTGTTCATCGGAAGATAAAATACTGTATAAAGTAACACCACGCCAACCATATTTGCCAGTCCCATTTTTGCTGTCTGTTTTACAAGCGGCATCATCAAAATAGCGAATGGTACGAACATACCACTGACAAGATAAAGATAAATTCCATTATAGATACGATTCTTTTTCTTGCTTCGTCCAAGTACATAACCGATCAGGGAATGTATCACGATCGATAATGCAATCGTTGCCAGTGTGATAAATAAACTGTTACCGAGAGAATGCCAGAAATCTGTCACCTCCATAGCTTCCTTAAAATTACTCAGGCTCCAGTGCTGTGGAAAAGATAAGATTCCATGGATATCATTTGTCATCTCAGACGGCTGCTTAAATGCGATCATAACCGTCATATATAATGGGAACAGGATGGTTACAAGACCAAGGATCAACAGAATCGTAACCCCGATATTATATCGTTCTTTTCCTGTCTTAATCCCCTTTTCTTTATATTCTTTTCTGATCTGTCTCTGCGATTTTTTCATAACTGTTCCTCCTTCTTACCCAGGAAATGCATCTGTAATACAGATATCACTACGATTACAATAAAGAACACGACTGCATTTGCACTCTGGAATCCAAACTGTCCGCCACTCATACCATTGTTGTAGATCAGGTAGGAAATAGATTCTGTGCTCTGCGCAGGACCACCCTTTGTCAACGACATGATCTGGTCAAATACCATCAGGAAGTTCTTCATACAAAGAACTACATTAATTGTAAAAAACGGAAGGATCAGTGGGAATGTCAGATAACGGAATTTTGCAAATCCAGTTGCACCATCTAACGATCCTGCTTCGTATACATCTTCCGGAACTGTCTGAAGACCGGATATATAAATGATTGTATTCATCGCGATCGACTGCCATGCACATACTACTGCAATTGCGAGCCAGGCCATTTTGGAACTTGCAAGCATACTGTTTCCCTCAAAACCGAGCATGATTGCGATCTGTGGCAGAATATAAGTAAAGAAATAGTTAAAAATATAACCAACAACCAGACCGCCTAAGATATTTGGCAGGAAATACAGTCCACGAAGACCGCTCTTAAAGCGAATCTTGCTGTTTAATGCCATCGCAAGAATCAGGCTGACAACATTTACAATGATCGTTGTTACTATAGCCAGCTTAAATGTAAACAGATAGGATGAACCAACTCTGGCATCATGAAAAAGATCAATATAATTCCGAAAACCAACCCACTCATAGCTGCCATACCCACGGAAATTGGTAAAACTGTAAATCGCACCCTGAATCAAAGGCAACGTATTGAATGTAAAGAATAATGCTACAATAGGAATTGTGATCAACATAAATGTTCTGGATTTTCCGGACATTTTCTTTTTCTTTTTAACAAACTTCATATCTTCTGTCTTTTTTGTATCCATTTCTATTCCTCCTCTCCGGAATGCTCCTGCTCATATTTGCGAACCTTTGTGATCAGGTCACGATTGTACCGTTTCCATTCCGCATCAAATTTCTTCAAAAACGCTTCTGTATCTCCATCTAACAGATAAGTCTGAATCATTGCATCTACTGCCATCTCAGATGGATAAAAATGATCCTGATAATCAGTCACGATTCCGTTGTCCAGATATTCCCGCATACCATCTAACATAGATGCAAGCTTGAAATCACCTTTCTTACAAGGTACTGCGTTCTGATTGTCTATATAGTCCTGTACGTTTTCATCTTCTAACAGGAAACGGAGAACTTCATAGGCTGCTTCCTTATTCGGACAGTCTTCCATCACGCAGAACTGAAGATCGACACCGGATGTCAAAACCATGTCTTCCTTATTGTTAGAAGCCGGGAATACAAATGAATCAATATTGATATCCGGATTTACTGACTGAATCTGCGGTACAGCGTAGCTTCCGATCATATACATTGCCGACTCACCTTTTGCAAATGCTGTACAAGCATCATTATAAGAATATGCAACCGGATTGGCTTCCCCATACTGAAGCAGGGTTTTCATTTCTTCCGCAACCTGAACATACTGATCGGAAAATGTAGTTTCTCCCTTATTAACATCCTTACATACGGTCGGGGATGTCAATGAAGCTACTGCACTGTTCCATGGAGAAAGACAGGTCCATGTATCCTTGTAACCCATATAAAACGGAAGAATTCCTTCTGCTTCAATCTCATCGCATAATGCAAGAAGCTCATCCCATGTTTCCGGGATTTCCCATCCATGCTCCTCAAACATATCCCGGTTGTACAGGATACCTGCAGCATTTGCCACATATGGAACACTGTATGTTCCTTCTGTTGGAATAAATTTCAGATTCTCACAGATTGTGAGATAATTCTCCTTAATATCTGCCAGACCATCAAAATCAGAAATATCCATCAACATATCGGCATCAATAAAATTTGAATAATTGATGTCACCGCCAATACCAATGATATCCGGGTTATCTTCACGAACAAATCTGGTCTTCAACACCGTCATTGCATCGTTCGGAGAACTGATCTTCAATTCAATATTATCATGACTGGCATTAAACCGTTCCTCAACTTCTTCAAAATAAGAGGTTGCTTCCGGCTTGTACTGTACCAGTTCGATCACTGTTTTTCCGTCTTTGTTATTCTTGCCACACCCCGTCAGTAAGCAGAAACCAGTCATCATCGTAAGTACAAATAATGGTTTTTTCCATTTTAGCATAAATGCATCTCTCCCTTCTTTTACCTTCTTTTATAATATGCTTTTTTAAGTTATTTTCATTTTAACATATCATAATGCTTGTTAAAATATCGTAATATCGCCATTTTTATACCAAAATGCATTATTTTTGTCCCACTGTTGCATTCATCTAGCATTTTGGTATATAGTAGAAAACAGTAGAGTTTATATCGTGTATTTGTTTTAATTATAGGAGGTTTTTTATGCATGAATACCTTTTTTCTATATTTCCAAATGAGAAATTTATAGATCTTGGACTATATCAGTACGGATGGGAACGCTGTACACCGGCTCATCAGTTCGGACCGGCTGCCAGAACCCACTATCTGTTTCATTATGTCATCTCCGGAACCGGACTTTTAATGGCTCAGGATCAAAAAGGAGAGACTAGAAATTATTCGATCAAAAGCGGACAGGGCTTTCTTCTGTATCCGGGACAGATCAGCACCTATATCGCAGATAAGACTAACCCATGGGAATATGCCTGGCTGGAATTTGATGGATTACGGGTAAAAGAAGCACTGGACATTGCCGGTTTTTCAAAAGACCAGCCTATCTATCATGCCACCGCAAAGGAATACCGGGAAATCATGATGAACGAAATGCTCTATATTGCCAAGCACCCAGATGAACCGCCTTTTCACCTGATCGGTCATTCCTACCTTTTTCTGGATGCACTCATCCGTTCCACCTCCTCTACCCGGATGATAAAAACCGGTAAAATGAGCGATTACTATATAAAAGAGGCAATAAACTTCGTAGAACAGAATTTTCCTTATGACATCTCTATCGAAGATATAGCTGCCTGTTGCGGCATCAACCGCAGCTATCTGGGAAAGATATTTCATGACTCCATTGGCAAAACGCCACAGGAATTCCTGATAAACTATCGGATGTCCAAAGCAACAGAGCTGCTGAAAATGACGAAACTATCAATTGCAGATATAGGAAATGCAGTCGGCTATCCAAACCAACTGCATTTCTCAAGAGCTTTTAAAAATATATATGGTGTCTCCCCCAAAAACTGGCGGGATCAGAATCACTAAAATAGCATGAAACTCCGCAAGTCCGCATAACCGTTTTATCATTGTTCTAAGGTTTGACGTATTTTGCAATGGTAGCGGTTACTTCTTCCATGTCAAATGGTTTTGAAATATGTCCATTCATACCAGAATCCACGGAAGCCTTGACATCCTCCGCAAACGCATTTGCGGACAAGGCAATAATCGGAATCGAACTTGCGTCCGGTCGTTCCTTCTCCATGGCCCGGATCGTTTTCGCAGCCTGATGTCCGTCCATGTTCGGCATCATAATATCCATCAAAATAATATCATAAGTGCCTCGCGGATGATTTTTGAATCGTTCGACCGCTTCCTTTCCATCGGATGCCCGTGTCACAACCATGCCTGCATCCTCCAGCATGACCATAGCAAGCTCGGCATTCAGATCATTATCCTCTGCCATAAGAACATTGACCCCTGTCAAATCACGATACACCGGTTCTTCTTGCTTTTGATGAATATCCTGCTCTGTCAACTCCAGCGGAATCTCCACTGTGAAAGTAGTTCCAATGCCCTTTTTGCTTTCCACATCAATTTTGCCACCCATCATGTGAACATATTCCTTTGTAATGGCCATTCCAAGTCCGGTACCTTTATATTGTGTTCTGGCACCGCTATCATCTTCTTGCGAAAATGGTTTAAATAGTTTTTTCTGAAACCCTTCACTCATCCCAATACCGTTATCTTTCACAATATAACGGACTATCATATGCTTGTCATCCTCTCCCGGATGACTGCTGATATCCAGGGTTATCATTCCACCATCCTTTGTGAATTTCACAGCATTACTGAGAAGATTCGTCAGAACTTCCCGAATACGTGCAGCATCTGCAAGAACATAGGGATTCTTTGGTCTATCACGGTATACTTCAAACTTCAAATCTCTGTTATAAAGAATACCTTTCATGATTGCCAGAACATTATCTGTCAGTCCGGTAATATCCACCGGTTCAGGAGAAAAGACTGCTTTTCCGCTCTCAATACGACTGAGATCAAGAACATCATTCAACAATGAAAGCAGATGATTTGAGCTTTCCCGTACCTTTTCCAGACTTCCATGAATATCTGCAACAACATTCTGGTGCAATGCAATATTGGTAAATCCAATGATGGCATTCATTGGCGTTCGGATATCATGGCTCATGTTAAGTAAAAATGTAGATTTTGCCTGGCTGGCAGCATCTGCTTTTTCCGCAGCCTCCAACAATAATTGCTTTTGCTTCCGTTCTTCTTCCTTACTTTTCTGGTATATAAAATAGGTGCTCAAACAGATCATCATCAACACCAATCCGACAATCGAGCCACAGATTGCAGAAATTTTTTTTGTTTTCACTACCATGCCATACGCAGACTGCATATCCATTTCCATACAGAATGCACCTACAATATCTCCCGTTCCATCCAGATTTGAACGTACCGGATAACAAGCCGTGAAAATCGGTCCCCAGGTTGTGTCCACAATATCTTGGGAATACACGTTTTCTCCAGAGAGAGCCCTTTCAATATAGGGAATCATTTCATCCTCTATATAATCCCCAGGATGTCTTACATCCCCGGCATCTGGATCCAAACCGTCCACTACATAGATCAGTTTTCCCTCTTCATCTCTCGTAGCAATGTAAATATATCTTGTAGAATTCAATGTCCGGATCTCATTGAGATAGCAGGAAATATCCTTATAAAACTGTGTTTCTTCATCTGAACGATCCTTGATTTTTGAAAAATCCTCCCATCCAATTTTTCCATCCACCAGTTTATGGACTGCATCTGCACTTGCTCGATCACGGGAGATTTCTGTTTCCAGTGCGGTCTTAGTATAGGCACTTTGCAGAATAAATGTGTATGCTGCTATAGCCAGAATGATAGACAGTCCCATAATCACAAAGATCTTTCCTGATATTTTTTGTTTTACAAACCGTTTCTTTTTCTTCAAATGTATCTCTTCTTGTGTTTTATCCATTTCGTCGTTATATTGCATAATGAATCCTCATATCTATTTTTATTATCTTTTATTCCTAATCCAATTATAAACACTCCGAAAAGTGACCATATAATAAA
>ERZ1035006.876-NODE-876-length-22148-cov-9.392613_pt1 | contig 22148 bp, 19 predicted proteins | sample MGYA00520694_ERZ1035006 | MGnify/ENA primary metagenome ERZ1035006 (study PRJEB33766, sample SAMN09781746) | gut metagenome | biome: gut microbiome | host: Homo sapiens | place: Madagascar | study: EMG produced TPA metagenomics assembly of the PRJNA485056 data set... | reverse complement strand
ATATAATAAAATAGTATTTTATTAAAAAAGAGGGAGGTACTTATGTTAGAAAAATTCTTTAAACTCAAAGAAAACAAAACCACCGTCCGTACCGAGGTTGTGGCTGGTATTACCACTTTCATGACCATGGCGTACATCCTGGCGGTAAACCCCAGCATTCTTTCCGCATCCGGCATGGATGCACAGGCAGTTTTAATCGCTACCGCTCTGGCTTCCTTTATCGGAACCATTGCCATGGCGCTGCTTGCCAATTACCCGTTTGCACTGGCACCCGGACTGGGACTCAATGCTTATTTTGCCTACACGGTATGCGGCTCTATGGGATATTCCTGGCAGATTGCACTGTTTGCCGTATTTGTGGAAGGTATCATTTTCATTGTACTGTCACTTACCAATGTGCGTGAGGCTATTTTTAATGCCATTCCTCTTCAGCTTAAGAAGGGCGTTTCCGTTGGTATCGGTTTATTCGTAGCTTTCATCGGTCTGCAGAACGGTAAAATCGTTGTGGACTCTGCTACACTGGTTTCCCTGGTCGATTTCAGACAGGATTTCCACACTGTCGGTATTTCCGCACTGCTTGCGCTTATCGGTACTTTTATCATCGCAATTTTATATGTAAAGAAGGTTCGCGGCGCTATCCTGATCGGTATCTTCGCAACCTGGATTTTAGGTATTATCTGCCAGTTTACTGGTATTTACACCGTGGTTCCCGAAGCAGGTTACTACTCTTTAATTCCTGCATGGAGCAGCTTTAATTTAGGTGCGATTTCTTCCACCTTCGGTCAGTGCTTTAAGGCTGACTTCAACGGACTCAAGATTTTTGACTTTATTGCCATTGTATTTTCTTTCCTGTTTGTAGATATTTTTGATACTCTCGGAACCTTGATCGGTTGTGCAAACAAGGCAGATATGCTTGACAAGGATGGCAAGCTGCCCCGCATCAAAGAGGCTCTTTTGGCAGATGCCATTGCAACCAGTGCAGGTGCCGTACTCGGTACTTCCACCACCACTACCTTCGTAGAAAGCTCTGCAGGTGTGGCAGAAGGCGGAAGAACCGGTCTTTCTTCCATCGTAACCGGTTTATTATTCCTGGTAGCTATCTTCTTATCCCCGATTTTCATTGCCATTCCGGGATTTGCAACAGCTCCCGCTCTTCTGTTCGTCGGTTTCTTAATGATTTCCGCAGTAGTGGACATCGATTTCTCCGACTTCACAGAAGCAGTTCCCGCTTACCTGGCACTGATTTTCATGCCTTTAACCTACAGCATTTCCGAAGGTATCGCAGCAGGCGTTATCTCCTATGTGGTTATCAACCTCGTATGCGGCAAGGCTAAGAAGATTACACCGCTTATGTACATTTTAGCAATTCTGTTCGTAGCGAAATTCATCTTCCTGTAAGGTGAACGATGGCGGAAGCAGCGCGGCTGCCTGGCTGACCTGCTTTCAAGATGTTAATTCAGAAATGAATGAAAAATGGAATTTCAGACCGGCTCTCCATAGCCAGGCTTATTGCCTGACCGGGGAGCCGGTTTCTTATTGCGCATATTTCATGTATCAGGCATTTTTTTCTCTTGACAATATTCCACAAAAGTAATATTGTATATATACGATATATACAATTAAATCATGTAAGAGGATAAACCATGGATATTATCATCAGCAACACAAGCGGAGCCCCGATTTATGAGCAGATCGAGGTGCAAATCTGCGAAATGATTCTGCGTGGTGAGCTGAAGGCAGGGGACGCCCTTCCTTCCATGCGCACATTGGCGAAGGACCTTCGCATCAGTATGATTACCACCAAAAGAGCCTATGAGGAATTAGAGAGGGATGGCTTCATTGAGTCTTTTACCGGCAGAGGCAGTTTTGTGAAAGCCCAGAATAAGGAGCTTTTGCGGGAACGTGTGCTGGCGGAAACGGAAGAATATTTTGCCAAGGGTATTCAGAAAGCACTGGATGCCGGCCTCACAAAGGAAGAAATGGTGGAAACATTCCGGATGCTGTTAGAGGAAATGTAAAAATTCAGATACAGCCGGAAAAGGTATGTGAGGGAATAATTGTAAGAGGAAGAAATGCAAAATTTTGGGAGGTGCAGAAAGTGGGTAGCGAGAAGGAAGTAAATGTTATAGAAATTCACAATCTGAATAAAAGTTATGACGGGTTTGCCCTGCAAAACGTGGATTTGCAGGTAACCGCAGGCAGAATACACGGTTTTATCGGACAGAACGGCGCCGGTAAAACTACGACCATTAAGGCTATGCTGAATATGATGCCGTTAAACGCGGGAGAGATTAAAATTTTCGGGAAGAATTTTCAAAAGGACGAGCAGACGATAAAAGAAGATATTGGTGTCGTTTTTGATGAAATGGGATTTCACGAGTTTATGACGCCGAAGCAGATTGCAATGATGATGTCCTATGTATATGCAAACTGGGATGGAGAAGCTTTCCAAAAGTATCTGACAAGGTTCGGACTTCCCTTAAAGAAACCCTGCGGAAAGTTCTCAAGAGGTATGCGCATGAAACTGCAGATTGCGGTAGCGCTTTCCCATCATGCGAAGCTTCTGATTTTGGATGAACCTACCAGCGGGTTAGACCCTGTGGTCAGGAATGAAATTCTTGATATTTTCCAGGAATTCATAGTGGATGAGGAGCATTCTATTTTTCTGTCTTCCCATATCATATCCGATTTGGAACGGATTGCGGATGAGATCACCTTTATAGATAAGGGCAGAATTCTTCTTTCCGGGGAAAAAGATTCCATTTTAGAGGAGCACGCCATTATCCGCTGCGGTAAAAAAGAGGCGGATAATATAAATGACGATTGTGTCATATTCAAAAGAATGGAAGCCTACGGCTGTGAAATTTTAGTAAATGACACCGATACCGCCCGTAAAAAATGGGGTGATGCACTGGTAGAACCGGCAACCCTCGAAGAAATCATGTTGTTTTATGTAGCAAGAGAAAACGCCAGAGAAGGTGGAAGAGCCGCATCTGATGAGGGAAAGTCTATAGATACGGAAAATGGGTCTGATGAGGGCAAAGGCAGAAAGCCTGCAGGGGCAGAAAACGGAAAGGCGCGCTTATGAGAGGTTTGTATTATAAGGACATGTGCTGTCTGAAAAAGCTTCTGCACACCATGATACCGGTCTGCATCGCGACACTCATTTTCGCACTTTTGGTTGTACTGAGTATCCGGTACGGAAATATGGGACGGATGCTTTCCGGGGAAGTGGAAGAGGCAATCGCAATCAATGAAGAAAATGCGCCGGTGATTCTTTTTTATATCATCGGCATCTGCCTGCTTATTCCTATGGGATTTTTTGTGGATGCCCTGCGATGCTTTGAAATGGATGAACAGGCGGGTTTTGAAAAGGTTGTGAGAACCCTGCCGGTAAAAGCTGCGGATGCGGTTACGGCAAGATATCTGATTTATCTGACATTTGGCGCCATCAGCATGGGAAGCTCTTTTTTGTCGGCAGCCATTGTGGCAGCCAGCGCCGGAGCGGTAGGCATAGAAGAACTGTCCATGAAAAATCTGACGCAGTTGATTTTGGTGATAGCAGCCGTATTACTGTTGTTCTGTGGCATACAAATTCCGCTTTTTTATGCGCTTGGAAAGAAGAAAGGAACCGTAGCCAGCCTGATTTTGTTTCTGGTGCCGGTCGGTCTTCTTTACCTGAAGTTCATAACCCTGCTGGATGCTCTGCCGGGCATGGAACTGTTCCGGTATCTGATGGAAAAATTCCGGGAAGGCAGGAACATAGTAAGCAGGTATCTGTGGGCAGAGGTCGTTGGAATGGTGCTTTTTTATATGATTTCTTACGGGCTCAGCGTGCGGTTTTACCGGAAAGGAGGCAGAAAATGACAGGTCTTCTTTATCAGGATTTTTGCATGGCAAAAGGGAAATGGATGCTGCGGATACTGGCGGCTTGTGTGCTGATTTTAATTGGTATTGTCATCTGGGGGGACCTGGATGGAATGGACGGAGCCCTTTTCCTGGCAATTTTAGGTCTTATAGCTGTCTGTTACGGCATCAGTATTCCGGAAAAGATTTTTGCCTCCGATGAAAAAAATTCCATCCGGACGTTTCTGTTAAGCCTTCCCACAGGAGGCAGGAAATATGTGCAGGAAAAGTATGCATTTATGGGGATTTATTATTATACACTGGCAAATCTGCTGGTGGTTTTGCAGACCTTTGTTCTGGGGGGAATAAGGAAAGAAGAGCTGACGGAGAATATGGTTTTGTACATATCCATGCTCGGTACCATGCTGTTTTTACTGGTTGTTTCCGCACTTTTTATTACTGCGGTAGAATTTCCGTTTCTGTTTGCCTTCGGGAGCAGGGCAGCACGGTATGTCAAAACAGCGCTGTTAGCATTCCTCTTTTTTGCCGCTATGGTCTGGCAGCTCTTTGACCCGGCGGCGATGGAGGACGGAGCGGGTATGAAGTTTCTGCTGGAGTGGATGACCCGGCATACGGACGCGGTGCAGCTGCTTGAGGTCTGCATGCCGGCAATCGTAATTCTCCTGTATTATATATCCTATAAGGGAAGTGTGCTTTTATTCCGGAAAAGGGGGGAAAAGTATGAATAAAAAAAGGTTTTGGATGTATATCGGCATTTCCTTCGGACTTACCTGGGGATTGGGTGCGGCAGCCTATGCGATGGGTGTCCGGTACGAAGATATGGCGATGCAGATTGTTCTTATGCTTTCCATGTTTGCGCCCCTTGCGGCAATGCTTCTGACAAGGCTGTGGACCAGGGAAGGGTTTCGCGGAATGGAGCCTGTGATAGGCTTTGCCGGCAAAAAGAAATATTATGTACTCGCCGTGCTTATTCCGGTTTTATACATAGAAGCAGGATGGGGACTGCTCTGGCTGCGGCACCCGGAGGCTTTTTCGACGAAGCAGATGACTGTGGTATTGCCGGCAGCCTGTCTGGTCAGTGGGCTTGTTTTTTCCACAGCGGCTTTTGGGGAAGAAGCGGGCTGGCGCGGCTATATGTACCCGAAGTTAGAGGAAAAGTTTGGGGATATGGGTGCCTGTCTTATCGGTGGTACGGTCTGGGCTGTATGGCATTTTCCCATGATTGCCCAGGGACATACCTTCGGACTGGATTATCCGGGAGCCCCGTATCTGGGTTTTCTGGCGTTCATTCCCTATTGTATAGGTGTGGGATCCATTCAATGGTACCTGACGAAAAAATCCGGTTCTGTCTGGCCGGCAGCATTTCTTCATGCGGTCAACAATGCCTACATAAGCGGTTCGTTTCTCGTGACAGCGGCAAAGGATGCGGGCGGAGTTTTAGACAACGGCAACCAGCTTGCGGAAATTACGGTGCTTATGCTGCCATCCATGCTGGTGGGTGTTGTGTGCATGATTGGGATGAGAAAGAAAAAAGAAAGCTGAAAAAACGGCATAGTCTGGTTAACAGCAGACTATGCCGTTGTGTTATTCACAGCAACATTTTCTTAAAACTTCAGGAAGGTGCTTAACAATCCACGGCCTAAGGAGGCGCCTACGTTTCCGCCTAACTTTTTGCCGAATTTGCCACCGACAGAGGAACCGAGGGAGTTGCCAAGTTCCCTGCCAATGGTACCGGCAGCCGAGCTGGCTACGCTTTTTACTGCTCTGTTGCGGGCAGCGGTCTGTTTCTGGGCTGCTTTTTCGGCCGCTTTCTGTGCGGCAAGAGCCTGTCTTTCGGCGGCCTTCTGTTCTGCAAGAGCCTGCTTTTCGGCGGCTTTCTGCTCCGCCAATGCCTGCTTTTCAGCAGCTTTCTTTGCAGCAGCTTCTTCAGCCGCTTTCTGGGCAGCCTCCGCATCGGCGGCGGACTGTCTTTGCAGGAATTCATAAGCGGAATCTCTGTCAAAGAAATCCTTATAACGGATGTATAAAAGATTGTCTGTAATTTCTTTCTGGCGTTCACTGTCATCCAAAGCGCCCATTTTACTCTGGGGAGGCAAAATCTGACAGCGTTCTACTATGGTAGGAACGCCGCCTTCGTCCAGAACGGAAACAAGTGCCTCTCCGATGCCTAATTCCAACAGGGTATCGTAGGTGTTAAAGGCGGGATTTTCACGGAAGGACTGGGCTGCAGCCTTGGCGCCCTTCTGCTCTGAGGGGGTATATGCATGAAGAGCATGCTGGATTTTGTTGCCAAGCTGGCTTAACACACCGCCGGGAATATCCTTGGGATTCTGGGTAACGAAGTAAATGCCGACGCCCTTTGAGCGGATTAATTTTACCACCTGCTCAATCTTGGTGAGCAGTGCCTTGGAGGCAGAATCGAAAAGCATATGGGCCTCATCGAAGAAGAACACCATTTTAGGCTTTTCCAGATCGCCTGCTTCCGGCAGGAGTTCAAACAGCTCGGAGAGCATCCACAGCAGAAAGGTAGCGTACATGGTAGGATTGTTAATCAATCTTTGGCAATCCAGTATCTGGATGCAACCCTTTCCGTCACAGTTTCTGGAGAACCAGTCGGCAATATTCAGGGCGGGTTCGCCGAAGAACTGTTCTCCGCCTTCTCCTTCAAGTGCTACTACGGAACGGATAATGGCGGCTAAGCTGGAAGAAGACATGTTGCCGTACTGCATGCTGTATTCCTTGGCATTTTCACTGACATACTGCAGCATGGCGCGCAGGTCCTTGGTGTCGATTAAGAGCAGTCCTTCATCATCGGCAATCTTAAAGATGATGGATAAAATATCGGACTGGGTATCGTTCAGGTCTAAAATACGGCTGAGCAGCAGGGGACCCATTTCCGAAACAGTCGTTCTTAAAGGCATGCCTTTTTCTCCGTATACATCCCAGAAATTGACCGGATATTTCTGAAAGGAAAAGCCCTCCTTGTCAAGTCCCATTTTAGCGGCACGTTCCGCTACGGAGCCGTTTGCTTCACCCTGACGGCACATGGCGGCGAGGTCGCCCTTTACATCGGCTAAAAATACAGGTACGCCGCAGTCGCTGAAAGACTCGGCAAGCACTTTTAAGGTCACTGTTTTACCGGTACCGGTTGCACCGGCAATAAGTCCATGGCGGTTTGCCATTTTCGGGTAGATGTACACTTTTTTATCACCGGCACATCCCACCCAGATTTTTTTATCCTGATACATAAATTTCCCTCCCGGATAGGTCTGTTATTTTTTACACATAACTTTATTTTACAATGCCGGTTCCTAAATTACAAGTCAGTGGGGAATCTAAAAAAAGTAATTTACATATTGAAAAAACGTAATTATTATGTTACACTACATGTAAGCAGAAAGTTCACAATCTAATATTCTAATTTTTCTAAAAGATACATTCTATTTACTCATCAAACTTCACTGCTTAAATTTCTTATTCAACTAAAAAGCAGGGAGGTTTGTGTAAGCTTCATGCGGAAGTCATGCAGGGGAAGGGGTTCTTCCAAAGTGGCAGCGCTTTTGGAACAGGTTTCTTTCAAAAGCGTGCAGACTGCATGAGTGAGCGCATGGAAGCATCGGGGACCTCCCTGAAAGGAGGACCCATGACAAACAAATTTACAGTAACAAGGGAGCAGATGGCGGAAATCCTGCGGAAACAGACCGACTTTTCCAAAATCGGCATCTTCAATGACGTAATGTTCTGCTCCGTGTTCCGGAACCCGGAGGATTGCAAAGAGCTTTTACAACGGATAACGGGGCTTCAGATTGCAGAGTTGTACATCGTGCAGGAGCAGAAAAGCATAAAAACCGGTTACCTGGGAAAAGGTGTGCGGCTGGACGTGTATGCAAAGGATGTGGACGGCAATTCCTATGACATTGAGATGCAGGTGATGAATACCGGGGAACTGCCTTTGCGGAGCCGTTACTATCACAGCCAGATGGATAACTACCAGATACAGACAGGTCAGATGTATACGAATTTGCAGAAATCCATGGTGATATTTATCTGCGGGTTTGATTTATTCGGACAGAACAAGAGCATTTATACCTTTGAAACGGTCTGCCGGGGAAAATCGGACATCGTACTGGATGACAAAAGAAAGACAATTTTTGTGAACATTGGCGGCGACAGAACGGAAATCGAAAAGGAAGCGGCGGACCTGCTGGATTATTTCCGGACGGGCAATCCCACGGATACATTTACCAAGGGACTGCAGACGGAAGTGGAGAAAATCCGGCAGGATACGGAATGGAGAGAAAACTATATGACGTATGAAATGAAAATCGAACTCCAGAGCCGGATAGGCAGGGAAAAGGCGGAAGCGGAGGCAAGAGCAGCCGGCATGGCGGAAGGCTTAGCGGAAGGCAAAGCGCAAGGCATGGCGGAAGGTTTAGCGCAAGGCATGGCGGAAGGCTTAGCGGAAGGCGAAAAATCCCGTGACAGAGAACTGATTTTAAAATGGCTGCAAAAAGGCAGAACCATGCAGGAGATAGCGGAAGACCTGGACAGACCGGAAAAGTATGTCCGGAAACTGGCGGCTGAAAAAAATTAGTTTTCAGAAAATAAATTTTTAAAAGAAATCCTTACACAAAATAGTATTTTCTGTTATAATGAGTTCTGCAAAATAAAAATAATAGATGTAAATCCAGCAAATGCGTGTAATCTATAGGAAACTATGGGTTGCACGTTTTTTTGTTGTGACAACGAGGGAAAAGGAGAAGAAATGGAAAACGTAAAACAAAACAAGATGGCAGAAATGCCGGTTAACAAGCTTATGCTGAACATGGGAATTCCTATGATTTTATCCATGATGCTGCAGGCTGCTTATAATATTGTGGACAGTGCCTTTGTGGCCAATATGCAGGAAAACGGAGAGGCTGCCATCAATGCGCTGACACTGGTGTTTCCGGTACAGATGTTTATGGTGGCAATCGGAATAGGAACCGGCGTCGGCGCCAATGCATTAATTGCCAAATGCCTGGGCGCAAAGGACAGTAAAAGGGCGGGGCTGGCTGCCGGCAACACGTTATTTTTAGCAACTGTGATCTATGCAGTATTTCTGTTGTTCGGAATTTTTGGCTGCCGCAGTTATATTGCATCCCAGACGAAAAATCCGCTTATTTTGGAAATGGGTGTGGATTACCTGAGAATATGCTGCGTCTTTTCTTTTGGTATTTCTTACTTCTCGGTATTGGAAAAAATGCTGCAGGCAACCGGGAAATCCTTATATTCTACCATCGCACAGGTAACAGGCGCGGTATGTAATATTATTTTTGACCCCATCCTGATTTATGGGCTTTTAGGCTTTCCCAGGCTGGGTGTACGGGGTGCAGCATACGCCACCGTACTCGGACAGATTGTATCTTTTCTGGTGGCGCTTTTTGCCCACCTGAAATGGAATAAAGAAATTGAAAAGAAGAAGGAATATTTTAAGCCTTCGGGGGATGTCATAAAAAGTATTTATGCCATTGGCGTGCCGGCCATTATTGCCCAGGCGCTTATGTCCGTCATGACCTATCTTCTGAATATTATTCTGGTAAAGGTCAGCGAAAATATGGTAACGGCATATGGGCTTTATTATAAAATCCAGCAGTTTATTCTGTTTGCGGCTTTCGGACTCCGGGATGCGATTACCCCTATTGTTGCTTTTAATTATGGTATGGGAGATAAAGAGCGGGTGCAAAAAGCCATTCGTTGCGGACTCCGGTATACCTTATATATTATGCTGGCTGGGTTTGTTATTCTGGAGGTCTTTGCAACACCGTTCTCGGCTTTATTTGACCTTTCGGGTGAAACACATAGTCTGTGCATCAGCGCCATCCGTATTATTTCGTTAAGCTTTGTATTTGCCGGATGCAATATTGCTTTTCAGGGAGTGTTCCAGGCGCTGGACAGCGGTCTGCCGTCCCTGATTGTTTCTGTATGCAGACAGTTTTTATTTGTAGTGCCGGTAGCTTATGGGTTTACCATGCTTGTGCTGCACGGTAACGGTGTACCGTCCTATATTATCTGGTTTACCTTTTTGATTGCGGAAGGGGGTTCGACAATCATAGCCCTGGTTTTCTATAAAAGGGTTTCCTCACGCCGCCTTCCGTGAAGACGGTAGTCGGAGGGAGTCATGCCGGTCTTTTTCTTAAAGGTACCGGAAAAATAGCTTTGGCTGGGAAAGGCTAAAATAGCGGCTATTTCCGCGGAAGAATACGAGGAAAACAGCAACATGTTCCTGGCAGTATTGATTTTCTGTTCACAGATATAGGAACTGATACTCTGACCGGTTTCTTTCTGAAACAGCCGTGACAGGTAAGAAGGGCTTAAACCGGCTATTTCTGACAACTGTGTCAGAGTAATGCGGGTGTGCAGATGGTCGTAGATATAATCGATACATTTTACCACCGGCTGTGAGCAGACGTTCTGTTTTATGAGCTCCTTCATGCGGCGGGTGTAGTCCAGACACAGAGGGGTATGGAGGGAAGCAATTTCCTCCGGGGTATGGCATCTGTCCGCAGCAGAGATGTAATAATCACTTAAATTATAGGCTACATGCAGATCCATGCCGGCGTTGATACAATAACGGGCAATAACGGCTGCGGTAATGGCAAAATGGTACTTTACATTCTGGACCGGATTTGCAGACAGGGTACCCCAGCCTTCTTTTTTAGCAAGAAAGCTTTCTTTTGTCATTTCTTTTATCTTTTTCAGGTTACCGGATACGACGGCCTGATAAAATTCCAGCTCCGGATTATAGGGCGCTCTCACAAAGCGCTCTTCTCTTTGCACAAAATCCCGGTAGGCAAGAGCCTGTCCGGAGGTGTCTGACCGGAAAATACTCATTTTAGATTTCCTCCCTGTAACCCTGTAAAAAATGTAAGGAACATAACGCCTTATATCAAGTATATGATAGCATAAAAACATAAATAAAAGCAATAAAACGATATTCATTCCATAGAATTTCAGACATACTGAAAACAGAAATGAAAGAGCCACCGGATTTGTATAGGGAAGATACAAATCCAAAACAGGGATTGCAAGGAGGAAAATCAGGATGAACTTAAAACGTGGAATTAACTTGGGCGGGTACTTGTCACAGTGTGATTACAGTAAAGAACATCTGGCATCTTTTATCCATAAAGAGGATCTGGACAGAATTGCGGAAATGGGTTTTGACCATGTCCGGGTGCCGGTCGATTACAATATTCTGGAAACGGAAGATGGAACTCCCATCGAAAGCGGCTATGAATTACTTGACCGGGTAACAGACTGGTGCAGGGAAAACAAGCTGAATATGATTTTGGATATGCATAAAGTTTACGGCTATGATTTTAACGATGCAGGTACCATGGAAAACAGTCTGTTTAGGAGCCCTGCGCTGATGGACCGCTTTCTTGCGCTGTGGAGAAGGCTTGCAAAACGCTACGGAAATAAAGATTTCATGGCTTTTGAGCTTTTGAATGAAATTGTGGAGGAGGATGTGGCAGAAGCCTGGAATGATTTAATCATCCGTGCGGTGAGAGAAATCCGCCGGTATGCACCCACAACTCCGATTATCTACGGCGGCATCCAGTGGAACAGCGCCAGAACCGTCAGATTTTTAAGAAAACCGGAAGATGAAAATATTATTTTTACCTTCCATTTCTATGAGCCGCTTCTGTTTACCCATCAGAAAGCATACTGGGTGGCGGCAATGGACCCCAATAAGGAAATTTCCTATCCGGCAACCATGGAATATTACAGGGAAAATTCCAAAGTACTGGGGTATCAGGGAAATGTAGCGGTCAATGCACATTCCGGTGAGATGGGACCCAAATTCATGGAAGAGCTGATTGCGGATGCCGTAGATGCGGCAAAAAAAGCAGGTGTACCTTTATATTGCGGTGAATTTGGAGTCATCGACAGAGCACCGGTTATGGATACGCTTCGCTGGTTCAGGGATGCGAATGAGGTATTCCGCAAATTTGACGTCGGATTTGCGGCATGGACTTATAAGGAAATGGATTTTGGTATTACCGGGGAACATTATAAACCGATTTTACAGGAACTCATAAATATCTGGAACCGATAAAACAGTATAACCACGGGAGGGTACGGAATGAAAAGAAAAACAGCAAAATGGCTGACGGCTGTTCTGGCATTTACAATGGTAATGACAGCGGGCTGCGGCAAGGAAAAGGGAGCAGAGAAACAGACAGAGAATACGGAGACCGTACAGGAAACGGTAATCCGGGAAACAGAACCGGTGCAGGGAAATGACCTTGACATGACGGGGTACAACCTGGTATGGGAGGATGATTTTGAAGACGGAATTTCAGAGGATGACTGGAATTATGAGCTTCATGAACCGGGCTGGGTGAACAATGAACTGCAGTCCTATGTGAAATCGGAAGAAAATGTGTATACAAAGGACGGAAAGCTTGTCATAAAGCCGGTGGAAACGAAGGATGAGAACGGTAACACTGCCTACACATCCGGACGTGTGAATACCCAGGGCAAGCATGATTTTACTTACGGTCTCTTTGAAGCAAGCATTAAAATGCCGAAAGGCCAGGGCTTTTTACCGGCATTCTGGATGATGCCCACGGATGAAAATTTATACGGTCAGTGGCCGAGATGCGGGGAAATTGATATTGCAGAAGTGTTGGGTAATGATACGGGAACCACCTACGGAACCATCCACTATGGAAACCCGCACAAAGAAAGCCAGGGCAGCTATGTACTTTCCGAGGGGGATTTCGCAGAAGAATTCCATACCTATGCCTGTGAATGGAACCCGGGGGAAATCAAGTGGTATGTGGATGGCAATCTGATACACACAGCAAATGACTGGTACTCAGCAACGGAGGGTTTAGGGGAAATTACTTTTCCGGCACCTTTTGACCAGCCCTATTATATCATCTTTAATCTGGCGGTGGGCGGAAACTGGCCCGGTAATCCGGATGCAACTACGGATATAGCCGGTGCAACCTATGAAATTGATTATGTAAGAGTGTACCAGAAAGATGAATATGACGAAAATGTCACAAAACCGGAAAAGGAAATCACCTACAGAGAGCCGGATGAAAACGGCAACTATGTCATCAACGGAGATTTTTCTGCGTCAGAGGATTTGACGGATAATGCAGACTGGAAGTTCATGGCGCAGAACGGCGGAGAAGGCAATGCGGAAATTAAGAATAATGAAATTGTTATCTCCACAGCGAATGCCGGCAGTGAGGAATACAGCATCCAGCTGGTACAGCCGGATATTCCTATCCTGAAGGGAAGCGAATACCGGGTAACCTTTGATGCCTGTGCCGATGAAGAACGCACCATGAAGGTAGCGGTTACGGCGCCCAATGCCGGATGGATCCGTTATCTGGAGGATACAGAGCTTACTCTTACGAAGGAAAAACAGAGCTACGCATTTGATTTCACGGTGACGGCGGAAAACGACCCCACCGGACGACTGGAATTCAATATGGGTAAAACAGATAGTACTGCAACGATTTCTATATCCAATGTGCGTCTGGAGATGACAACGGAAGGTTCTGGCAGCGCAGGCGGTAAGACTGTTCTTTCCGATGGCAATTACGTTTACAATGCAAATTTCCAGGAAGGTACCGACAGAGTCGGAAGCTGGGATTTTACGGAAAATGATGCGGTGACATATGAGGTTACACCGTTAAGCGACGGCAGAAGACTTCACGTAAATATGTCAAAGGATTCAGATACCCCGTTCTATGTTACGCAGAAAGACCTGGCATTGACGGAGAACGCGGAATATCTCTTAAGCTTTGAAATGCAGGCGGAAGCGGGAAGCCATATGAAAGTCCTTCTGAATGGGGAAGAACATGACATAGCTTTGTCCGAAAAGCAGGATACCTACAGCTTAAAGTTTGTATATTCCGGAAAAGAAGGAGCCAATACACTTCAATTTGGTTTTAGCAGTGCCGGGGATTATTATCTGGACAAGGTGCGTGTGGAGGAGAATGTGATGATTAAGAACGGCAGCTTCAATGCGGGGACGAGTGGATACGAGATTTTTGTGGATACTTCTGCAGATGCGAATTACGTGGTGGATTCCCTGTCAGAAGACAATGCCATGGATTTTACCATTCTTGACACCGGAGCCAGTGACTGGAACGTCCAGCTCAAGCAGAATAATATCACTCTTGAAAAGGGAAAAACGTATACCTTAACCTTTGAAGCCAAATCCGATATGAAAAGAGACATTCGTGTCATTATACAGGGCAGGGAAGACAAGGGCTGGCCGGTCTATTCCGGAGAAAACATTGTGACGCTTTCTTCTGACTATCAGACCTTCAGCACCACCTTTACCATGGAAAGCGATACGGATCCGGATGCTTTCTTAAGCGTATGCTTAGGCGCTGTCAGCGAGAGAATCGACAGCCGGCACAGAGTGTGCATAGATAATATTTCCCTGGAGGAAGTTAACTGATTTTATCCTGCTGTAGGAAACCTGAGTGGATTTCTTCATATAATATACTATACCTTAACTAAGAGAGGAAATAGTATATGGCACGATTTACCAATCAGGCACAGCTGCGATATGGCAACGCAGTAGCCAATTCCAATATTGCTGTCGGTGAAATTATGGAAGTTTTATCGGCAACAAAAACAGCGGTAAACAATACCTACGGACAAAATGATAATGTAACATATGTCATCAGTATTGTAAATTCGGGAGCTGTCCCTTTCAGCGGCATAACTGTTACAGATAATCTCGGTGAATATAATTTTGGCACGGAAACACTGACACCGTTAACGTATATTCCCGGAACGGTTAAATTTTACGCAAACGGTGTTTTGCAGCCTGCCCCTACGGTGGCGGCGGTTTCTCCGCTTACGGTTACCGGGCTGACGGTGCCGGCAGGTGGAAATGCAACCGTTATTTATGAGGCAGAGGTGAATTCTTTTGCACCCATGGAAACAGGTTCCAGGATTACCAATACGGCGGTTGTATCCGCAACCGGTATTACACCGGTTACGGTCAGTGAAACCATCCTTGTAGAGGAAGCGCCTATCCTGTCCATCACCAAATCGGTAAGCCCGGTTCCTGTTACGGAAAACGGAACTCTTACCTACACTTTCTTAATTCAGAACATGGGAAATACAGCTGCAGATGCTACTGCCGGTGTAGTGGTTCTGGATACTTTTTCCCCGATTCTCAGCAATCTCTCCGTTACCTTTAACGGAGCCGGCTGGGCAGAAGGGGCACAGTATACGTATGATGAAACAAGCGGTACCTTCAGCAGTGTAGCAGGCCGGATTACGGTTCCTGCAGCCACCTATACCCAGGATCCGGCAAGCGGTGCATGGGTAGTCAGTCCCGGTGTCAGCACTCTTATCATTTCCGGTATCGTATAAAAGGCCCCTGCTAACTGCAGGTATATCAGTAACCGGCATAGTCTTAATCGGCTATGCTGGTTTTTTTATAGAAAAGACCGGGGGCATGAAATTAAGCAGAAACACCGCCGAATTGGTTAACAAAGCAAAAGATAAAGAATAAATTGATTTTGTTGGGGACGGACATGAGTTTGTTCCCCTTCTTTTTATTCCTTCCATAGCGGATTATATAAATGTGCATAGACATAAAAGGGCATCCTATTGCGTTTGAAATGAAGCAAAAAATCAACATAGAGGAAAATGCTTTAAAGCATAGCGGGAAAGATCAAGCAAATTGCGAAAAAAGTCTGAAATGCTTTTCGGGAAGGAAAAATCAGGAAAGCAAATTCTCCAATAAGTGAAAAATGCTTCTGATTTAATTGAAATTCAAGAAGCAAAAAGGGGATTAGTGAATAAATGCTTTAAAACCAATCTTATTTGAAACAGCAAAAAAAGAAATTTTAAGATTATGCTTTAAAGAGTTTGTAAAAAGAGGAAGCAAAATGGAAGAATTGTTATATTTGCTTTAAAAATGCCGGCGAGTGCGGAAAATGGGGTTGAGTCCTGGCAATTTCAGGCTGTGCCATGCGCCATTCGGGAGCTGCGGAGCAGCCCCTCATGGACGGCTGTCGCCGTATAATAAAAAAGAAGAGGCTACATCTTAGTGAGCAAGCGGCGCCGAGCCATTCATAGCCCTGACGGGCTATTTCATGATGGGCTGTCGCCCAATAAATATAAAAAGAAAAGCCGACTGGAAAGTGAATATATTCCCTTCCAATCAGCTTTCTTTTTATACTTGCTCGGCTTGTAGCTTAGCCAAAGTATCTATTCAGTAATCCTTCAAATGCTTTGCCGTGTCTTGCTTCGTCGCGTGCCATTTCATGGACGGTATCATGGATAGCGTCTAAGTTTAATTCTTTTGCACGTTTTGCAAGGTCTACTTTGCCGGCGGTTGCGCCGTTTTCAGCGTCAACTCTCATCTGTAAGTTCTTCTTGGTGGAGTCGGTTACCACTTCACCTAAGAGTTCTGCAAATTTTGCAGCATGTTCTGCTTCTTCGTAAGCTGCTTTTTCATAGTACATACCGATTTCAGGATAGCCTTCTCTGTGAGCTACACGTGCCATTGCCAGGTACATGCCGACTTCGGAGCATTCTCCTTCAAAGTTAGCACGAAGGTCCTTGATGATATCTTCGGGTGCACCCTGTGCAACGCCTACAACATGCTCTGCAGCCCATACCTTATCTGCAGACTGTACAGTGAACTTGGAAGCAGGTGCGTGGCAGATAGGGCACTCTGCAGGTGCTTCAGTTCCTTCATAAACATAACCGCATACTTGACATACAAATTTCATAATTCATTTCTCCTTTTCTTGTAAATAAAATGGTTTTATTGGTTATTGTTTCCCGAAAGGGCTTAAACTTTCAGGAAATAAATTACAAACAATTTCACGGAAATTCCAAAGCTCTTGCAAACAATTCCAAAGGAAAACTCGAAGCTCTTGCAAACAATTCCAAAGGAAAATTCAGAACTTTTGCAAACAAATTTAAGGAAAATCCACTTACACCCGGCACTTTTCGCAGGTGCCGTAAAAATAAATATCGTAGCCTTCGATGGTACCGTTGAAGCCCAGGGCTGCGGTTTCCATTACCGAATCAATATTTGGCATGGCGAGATCTATGACAGCACCGCATTTTTTGCAGACAAAGTGGTGATGCGGGGAAGTATCGTAATCGAAATGATCCGTTTTGTCCCCTACCTGCAGCCGCAGGATTTCGCCGGTGTCTGCTAAGAGATTTAAGTTCCGGTAAACGGTCCCAAGGCTGATATTTGGTATCTTGGTGCGCATGGCGGTGTAAACCTGGTCAGCTGTTGGATGATCCTTCCGGGTAGAAAGATATGCTTTTATTTCTTCTCGTTGCTTACTGTATTTTACTGCCATAGAATTCCTTTCTGAAAGTAGTAACTGTTACTGTTATCAATATAATACAGATAATATAGAAAGTCAACTGTTTTTTATAATTTTTTTAGGATATTCTTCGAATCAGTTCATTTCTTTTTATAAGAAAAGATGATATAATTTTCATAAATTCGGTAATAGCCGCATAAACGGCGGAATGAGAGGGAATATGAAATTCAAGACAAGATTGCGCATAGCATTTGCGTCCATTGTTTTTTTGCCCCTGATACTGACCGCATTAGCTTTTTTGGCCATCAGTGTGTACCTGGTGCAGGATGACCAGCCGCATTTCTTTGGACAGGTCAATTATGCAGAAATGGTGGACAGTGTGCAGTCTGTGGGCGAACAGGTACAGATGCTTTATCAGAAACTGGCGGATACGGCGGTGAGCGAACCGGGGAAATTTGAAGACACCGCTTATCTACAGTCCTTAAACAAAAGCCTTAACCGTAAAAATTCCTACATTTTGGTCAGAAAAAACAATTCCATTTATTATGCGGGAAATATGGAAGCGGCAGAACTTATTTTTGATAAACTGCCCGAATACGGTTACGAATATGGGGATGCTGCCGCCATGTATTTTAATGACCTGCAGAAATATGTCAAACAGGTGGATTTCCGATTTTCGGACGGGTCAGAGGGGAGTGTATTTATAGTAACAAGGATCAGCGGCATTATCTCCAAACGGCTTTTGATAGATATGTTTATTGCCATTTGCCTGATTCTGTTATTTACCAGCCTGATGCTGACGCAGTGGATTCACAAGGGAGTGTTTACACCGGTAAACGAGCTGAACGTAGCCATGCAGAAGGTAAAGGAAGGCAATTTTGATTACCGGCTTTCTACGGATGCGTCCGGTGAAATAGGTGATCTGTATCGCAACTATGAGGACATGCGCCTGCGTCTGAAGGAAACGACGGAAGAACAGCTGCAGCAGGAGAAGCAGAACAAAGAGCTTATCAGCAACATTTCCCATGATTTGAAAACGCCTATTACCGCTATCAAGGGGTACATGGAGGGTATCATGGACGGCGTTGCCGATACACCGGAAAAAATGGATAAATACATCAAAACGGTGTATAACAAGGCAAATGACATGGACAGGCTTATCAATGAGCTGACAATTTATTCAGGTATTGATAATAACCGGATACCTTACCATTTTCACCGCATAAACGTTGCCGAATATTTCGGAGACTGCGTGGAAGAGGTGGGATTGGAGCTGGATTCCCGCAATATTAAACTGAATTATTCCAATTTAGTGGATCCCGCCACACTGATCATTGCCGATCCGGAGCAGCTTAAGCGCGTTATCAATAATATTATCAGTAATAGTGTAAAATATATTGATAAGGAGCAGGGCATTATTGATATCCGTATACTGGATGAGGTAGACTCCATCCGGGTGGAAATCGAGGATAACGGCAAGGGAATTGCCGCCAAAGACCTGCCCAAGATTTTTGAACGGTTTTACCGGACGGATGCTTCCCGCAACTCCACAAAGGGCGGAAGCGGCATCGGGCTTTCCATTGTAAAGAAAATTATTGAAGATCACGGCGGTTACATCTGGGCCACCAGTAAGGAAGACGAAGGCACCTGCATGCATTTTGTCCTCCGTAAATATAAAGAGCAGAAAGGAAATGAAAAGGTATGAGCAGCAGAATACTGATTATTGAAGATGAAGAAGCGATTGCAGATTTGGAAAAGGACTACCTCGAGCTCAGTGATTTCGAGGTAGAAATACAGAATACCGGAGACGGCGGCTTAAAGGCTGCTTTGGAAAAGGATTTTAACCTGATTATACTGGACCTGATGCTTCCCGGTGTGGATGGCTTTGAGGTGTGCAAGCAGATTCGGGAAAAGAAGGATATCCCCATCCTCATGGTTTCCGCTAAAAAGGATGATATTGATAAAATCAGAGGTCTGGGTCTGGGCGCGGACGATTACATGACAAAGCCTTTCAGCCCCAGCGAACTCGTAGCAAGGGTAAAAGCGCATCTTGCCAGATACGAAAGACTGGTTGGCACCAATGCAAAGCCCCAGAACGACATTGTGGAAATCAGGGGACTGCGCATCGATAAAACTGCGAGAAGAGTGTATGTGGACGGTGTGGAAAAGACCTTTACCACCAAGGAATTCGATTTGCTGACCTTCCTTGCGGAGCATCCCAATCATGTATATACCAAGGAAGAGCTGTTCCGCCAGATCTGGGACATGGATTCCATCGGTGACATTGCCACCGTTACGGTCCACATCAAGAAAATCCGTGAAAAAATCGAGTACGATACCGCGAAACCCCAGTACATCGAAACTATCTGGGGTGTGGGCTACCGCTTCAAGGTATAAATTATGCAGACACAGATTGTATACGAGGACGAGGCGGTACTGGTTATCCGGAAGCCTGCCGGGCTGGCAACGGAAAGCGCCGGCATCGGGCAGAAGGATGTAGTCAGTGAACTGAAGAATTATGTGGCAAAGAAAAATCCGGGGAAAATGCCGTATCTGGGTATTGTTCACCGGCTTGACCAGCCTGTGGAAGGGCTTTTGGTATTTGCCAAAACGAAAAAAGCCGCCGAGGATTTAACGACGCAGCTTGGAAAAGGTATGCTTAAGAAGGAATACCTGGCGGTGGTATGTGGAAAAGTACCGGAAAATACCGGCAGGCTGGTGGATTATCTGGCAAAAGAAAAAGGTATGGCGGTGGTAAAGAACGCCGCGGATGCGCAGATAAAGGACGCTGCGGATGCGCAGGTAAAGGACGCCGCGGATGTGCAGGTAAAGAACGCCGCAGATGCAAAGACAGAGAAAGACGTGGATGCGCAGGCAGAGAAAGCAGCAGACCCACAGGCAAAAAAGGCGGTTCTTACTTACACGAAAAAAGCGGAAACTGAAAAGTTTACATTGCTTGCGGTACAGATAGAAACCGGGCGTTTTCATCAGATAAGAGCGCAGCTTTCCCACGCGGGATTTCCTATTCTGGGAGATGAAAAATACGGTTCGGAGGAAAGTAAGGAACTTTCCCGGGAAAAGAAAATCCGCTTTACGGCACTTTGCGCCGCTTCCTTAAGTTTCCGGCATCCCGTGACCGGCAAAACCATGGTGTTTACCCAGACACCGCAAAATCCGGCATTTGCGGATTTTGCGGCGGAAGAATAATCGGTAAAGGAACGGGAACTTTTGTCAGCACATTTAGCAGATAAGCGCAGAAGCTATTGCATAAATATATAAGAATAGAAACAGAAACATGTCATATACTAAACCCTATCAACAGGGCGGGCGTGATGGATGGGCGCCGCGAAAGATTGCGGGGAGGGATTGGTATGCAGAAGAAATGGTATGAACAAAAAGGAATGGTACTGCTCCTCTTAACCGGAGCAGTCTATTTTTTTTTACGGTATCTTTCTCCGCTGCTGACGCCCATTTTAGCGGCAGGAATTCTGCTCACCCTGTGCTATCCGGCATTTGACGACATCCAGAAAAAAACAAAGATTAAAAAGCAGTACATGGCAAGCGCCATGCTGGTGCTCATTGGGGCGGTGCTCATGGGGCTTCTGTGGTGGGCAAGTGTGTATTTGTTCCGGAAAATTCCCCAGTGGGCAGCAGGTGTGGACGGGCTGCAGGAAACCCTGCGTATTTTTATCGGGGACTGCTGCGGCAAAATGGAAAGTTTTCTTGGGATAGAAGCCGACGATCTGAGCCATTCCCTCACCGGTCAGATGGACGCTGCGTTTGAAAACCTGAAAATCTCCATTTTGCCGGAACTTTTACAGAACAGCTGGACCTATGTAAAAGCGGTAGGCTCCGTTTTTGCAGTGCTGGCGGTCACCATGATTGCCACGGTGCTGCTTGCCAAGGACTACGACGATTTGCTTGCCATGGTGGGAAAGCAGAAATGGAGTGTTATTCTTTTGGAAGTGGCGCTTAAGGTTATCCGTTATCTGGCGACCTATGTGAAAGCGCAGCTTCTTATCCTGCTTGGGATTTCCCTTATCTGTGTGACACTCCTGTCGGTTGCAGGGGTGGAAAAAAGTGTATTCTGGGGGATATTAGCGGGAATATTGGATGCTCTGCCTTTTATCGGCACCAGCATCGTGCTGCTACCGCTGGCATTGTGGGAGCTTTTCTCAGGGGCATGCCTGAAAGCCTTTTTCTGTCTGCTTGCATACGGCGTCAGCGCTCTGTTCCGGGAGCTGGCGGAGCCGAAGCTCATCGGCAAAAGAGTGGGCGTTTATCCATTTATTATTCTGATTTCCGTGTATGCGGGGATGAAGCTGTTCGGACTGTGGGGCATTATCAAGGGACCGGTGGGGCTGGTTATGATTGAGCAGTCCTATGTCTGTATCTGCCGCTATATTGACAATAAAAAGGCGGATGGATTATGATGGAGGAAACGTGTGTAAAAAGAAGGGACAGGACACATGAAAAAGAAACAGGTTAAAAAGAAGCAGCGTTCGCTTGCGGCGGATATACAGACGGTTTTGCTGTGGGTTCTGCGGGGCATAAGCTTCTTTTATCTTATTATGATGGGCGTGGTGCTGCCGTTTTATTACCACCCCGAAACATCGTATATGACAATTGGCTCCGGAAAGGCGGAATTTTACAATAAATGGGCATTCGGCACGGCAAAAGCAGCGGGAGTGTTTCTTCTTCTTTATCTGTTGACGGCGTCAGTAAGACAATTCCTGCTGTGGAAAAAGGACAGTAGCCGGAAAACAGGGGGAGCTTCCCTGTGGATGGCAATGAAGACGGGATGTCAAAATTTCTGGCAGAGCCTTACCGGCACGGAACTGTTTGCCGTCTGTTACATAGCTGCCCTGTGCATTTCTTATCTGCTGACGGATTACCCGGAATTTGCAAAAATGGGTGCCGACGGATGGAACATGGGCTTCTGGCCCCAGATTT
>ERZ1035006.874-NODE-874-length-22159-cov-5.598127_pt1 | contig 22159 bp, 20 predicted proteins | sample MGYA00520694_ERZ1035006 | MGnify/ENA primary metagenome ERZ1035006 (study PRJEB33766, sample SAMN09781746) | gut metagenome | biome: gut microbiome | host: Homo sapiens | place: Madagascar | study: EMG produced TPA metagenomics assembly of the PRJNA485056 data set... | reverse complement strand
CACCACATTTTCCCCAAGGGCCGGGGTGATGCCGGTGAAATGGAACCATTCGGCCCCCGCAAAAATGGCATCCCAGTCGAAATCCTCCGGCTTGGCCTCCTGGATGGCGGAGTGGGCCCGGTCGTAGATGCACACGGAGCCCCGCTGGGAAGCACCCTTTTCATTGAAATAAATGCCCACCCGGTTGCCGCCACGGACAATTTTGGAGGTATCCACACCGTAGCGCCGCAGGCTGTTCACCGCCGCCTGGCCGATGGCGTGGGCGGGGAGCTTGGTGACGTAGGCCGCATCCATACCGTAATTGGCAAGGGACACGGCCACATTGGCCTCGCCGCCGCCAAAAGTAAACTCCACATGGTCGCACTGGACAAATCGCTCGTAGTTGTAGGGCTGCAAACGCAGCATCAGTTCACCGAAGGTAATGATTTTTGCCATATTACAAGTCCTTTCCCGCCGCTCTTCTGGCATCCCTGCAAAGCTCCGTGATCTTCTCCCAATTCTTTGCGGCTATGACTTCCTTGGGGCATACCCAACTGCCGCCGACGGCATGGACAAAGGGTGCATCCACGTACTCTTTAATGTTGCCGCCGTTCACGCCGCCGGTGGGCAGGAACTTGATGCCCACAAAGGGGGCGGACAGATTTTTCATGGCGTTCAAGCCGCCGTAGACGTTGGCGGGAAAGAATTTGACCACCTTCAGGCCTCGCTCCACCGCCATCATGATCTCCGTGGGAGTCACGCAGCCGGGGGTCACGGCAATGCCGTTTTCAATGCACCAGTCCACAGTCTCCGGGGCAAAGCCCGGAGACACAATGAATTTTGCCCCCATCTGAACCGCCAACTTTGCTTGGGCCACATTCAGCACCGTACCCGCACCCACCAGCATATCGGGGCAGTTTTCGGCAACAGCCCGAATAGCATCGGCGGCACAGGGAGTGCGGAAGGTGATCTCCATGGTGTCCACGCCGCCAGCCAGCAGGGCCTGAGCGGTGGGCAGCGCATCCTCTGCCCGCTCCAAAACAACCACCGGCACTACAACGGAGCTTGCAAGACGTTCCATTACATTCATTTTATTTGCCTCCCGCAATTATTAGAGTCCACCGAGATATGCTTCTCGCACCACATCGGAATTCAGCAGAGCCTCCGCAGTATCCTCCAACACAATTTTTCCTGTTTCCAGTACATATGCACGGTCAGAGTGCTTCAATGCGACCCGGGCATTCTGTTCTACCAAGAGAATGGTCGTTCCCATATCCCGAATTTTATCGACCATGTCAAAGATCTCTTTGATGATCAGAGGGGCCAGCCCCAGGGAAGGCTCATCCAGCAGAAGAAGACGGGGCTTCCCCATCATGGCTCTGCCAACGGCCAACATCTGCTGCTCACCGCCAGAGAGCGTACCTGCTACCTGTTCACGACGGTCATAGAGCTTCGGGAACAGGGAGAACACGGTTTCCAAACTGCCTTCCATTTCCTGGTCCGGACGGCTGTATGCACCCATGCGCAGATTGTCCAGCACGGAAAAGCGGGGAAATACCTGACGGCCTTCCGGCGAAAGGATCATGCCCTTTCGCACCATATACTGGGTGTCCTTGTTGGTAATGTCTTCCCCGTTGAAGGTGATCTTTCCCTGGTCGCAGTATTTCAGTCCCATGACTGTCCGCATGGTAGTGCTCTTTCCCGCACCGTTGGAGCCAATAAGGGTTACGACCTCGCCCTCGTTTACTTCCAGATTGATTCCACGAAGGGCATTGATGCTGCCATAGTTTACAGTCACATTTTCCAGTTTCAGCAAAGCCATGCTCAGTCCTCCTTGCCCAAATAGGCTTCGATCACCACGGGATCCACCTTGATTTCTCCGGGCGTACCGCTGGCAATCAGGCAACCGTTGTTCAAAACGTACAGCCGTTCGCAAATATTCATCACGAATTTCATATCGTGCTCGATCAGCAAAATCGTGTAGCCCATTTCCTTCAGGCGGTATACAATGTTAGCCAGGTCTGCAGTCTCCTGTTCGTTCATACCGGCTGCCGGTTCATCCAACAGAAGCAGCTTGGGGTGCGTTGCCAGTGCCCGGGCAATTTCCAGCTTCCGCTGGGCTCCGTAGGGAAGGCTGGTGCTCATCTCAAAGCGGAACCGATAGAGGTCCAGCAATTTGAGAATTTCATCCGCTTCTTCCTCGCACTGTTTTTCTTCCTGTCGCTTGGATCTGGTGTTGAAAATGGACGAAAGGATCCCGCTTTTGGTATGGCAGTGCATACCGGAAATTACATTGTCACGGACACTCATCCGGGCATAGAGCCGGATATTCTGGAAGGTTCTTGCAAAACCCAACTGTGTGATTTTATGAGGCTTCCAGCCGGTGACATCCTGACCCAAGAGAGACACCTTTCCCTCGGTAGGGCAATAGATGCCGGTGATCACATTGAACAGCGTTGTTTTTCCGGCACCGTTTGGGCCGATGATGCCGATGATTTCTCCGCTATGGACTTCCATACTGATGTCAGAAAGGGCGACCAGGCCACCGAAGCGCTGGGTAATGTGTTCTGTCTTTAGAATGGTATCGGTCATTTTTCCAGTGCCTCCGTTTCTTCCTTTTTCTGCTCCATTCGCTGCCGGATGTACTTGAAATTCACATCACCAAGCAGACCTTGGGGCTTTACCATCATCAGTACCACCAGCAAGACTCCATAAATCAGCTGACGGTATTGGGACACGCCCCGCAGCAATTCCGGAAGCACCGTCAGGACGATTGCTCCGATAAAGCTGCCCACCGTGTTGCCAAGGCCGCCGAAAATAACCATAACCAGCATGTTGTTGGACTGTGCGGCGGCAAAACTGCTGGGGTCAATATAGCTGGTATAGGCTGCATAGAAAGCACCGGCCAATCCGACCATCAGAGAAGAAATAATGAACACGATCATCTTATAACGGAAAACATGGATGCCCATTGCTTCCGCCGCAAGCTCATCGTCACGGATGGCCAGAATCGCATAGCCGATCCGGGAGTTCATCAGATTGCGGACAGTCAGCGTAGAAAGGACGACCAAAACCAACATAAAGAAATAGATTCGGTGCGGTGTGCTGAACACATACCCGAAAATCGCCGGCTTGGGAATCGCCATAATGCCCAAGGGGCCTCGGGTCAGGCTCATCCAGTTCAGTTCAACCACACGAATGATCTCGCAAAACACCATGGTGATGATGGTAAAATAGTATCCTTTCAGCTTGAGAACAGGCAGTCCCAGTAAAAGGCCAAACAGTCCGGCGACAATTCCCGCCGCCAGAAAGGCAATCAGGAAGGGAACATGATAGGTCACCGTCAGGATGGCAGCCGTGTAGGCACCGATGCCGTAGAAAGCTGCATGTCCAAAAGACATCTGGCCCAAATAACCGACCATCAGATTCAGACTCAGCGTGATCATAATATACAGCAAGCTGACCGTTGCGATACGGATAACGTATTTATCCGGGAACACAAAGGGAAGGGCAATTGCGCATGCCAGTGCCAGGGCAATCAGGAAGAACCGATGCTTTACCAATTTCTGTGCAAATTTTTCCAGCATAACCCTTTCCTCCTTACACTTTATTGATCTGCTTGCTGCCAAACAAGCCGCTGGGCTTGAACAGCAGTACAACGATCAGCACCAAAAAAGCAATGGCATCCCGGTAGCCGGAGCTGATATAACCGGCGGCAAAGGTCTCAATGATGCCGACCAGCAGGCCGCCGACCATTGCACCGGGCAACACACCGACACCACCAAGGATGGCAGAAGCAAAGGTCTTCATACCCACACTGGCACCCATGGTGACACTGACCGTCTGGTAATACATACCCACCAGGTTTCCGGAAATACATGCCAGAACGCCGCTGATAATAAACGTAAAGGCAATGACACTATTGACATTGATGCCCATGAGCCGGGCCGCCTCCGCATTCTGGGCGGTACACAGCATTGCTTTTCCGATTTTTGTTTTATATACAACAAAGGAGAGCATCAGCATCAGGATGATGGCGGTGATCAGGATGATGATCTGTACCCAGCTTATCACGGCACCGCAGACTTCAAAGGAGCCAAAGTTAAACTGATTGGGGAAAGACTTGGTTTCGCTGCCGAATACCAGCATAATAAAGTTGTCGAAAATCATGGACATTCCCAGCGTGGTGATCAGTGCTGTAAGCTTCGGTGCCTTCTTGTTGCGAAGACGCCGCAATGCGATCCTGTCCAGAAGAAAACCGGCCGCTCCTGTCAGCAGGATACTCAGGAAAAACGCCAGGAAGAAGGGCATTCTGGTTGATGTGTATAGCATGAGGGACAGATAGGCACCCAGCATATACAAAGAACCGTTTGCAAAGTTTGTTAACTCCAGCACACCGAATACCATTGTAAAGCCAATGGATACCAGCGCATAAATGCTGCCAATGGTTATGCCGTTGATCAATTGCTGTAGAAACAAATTACCGTCACCGCCTTAATCTCGTTGTAAAAAACAGGCGGGAGAGCAACATATTGTGTGCCCTCCCGCTTTTTCAAGCCTTACTCAGCAACAACAAACTGGCCATTCTCGATTTGGAACATATAAATACCCTTGACCATTTCTTTGTTCTCGTTGAAATGCATATCATAGCCGGAAACACCAGGGAAGTCACGCAACTGGGCGATTTCCCCACGCAGGGCAGGAGTGTCGGTTCCAACCTTGGCGCAGGCATCCAGAACAATGTTGACTGCATCAAAGGCACTTGCCGCAAAACCGTCAGGGATCTCGTTGTACTCTGCCGTATAGCTATCCACAAAGGCCTGCATGGAAGCATCCAGCTTTGCGGTTTCCAGGACAGAGGGAAGGAATGCGGGAACGGAGCTGAGTACCAGGGTGCCGTCGATAGAAGTGCCTACCACATCCAGGAATTCCTCTGTCAGAGCCATGCCGGGACATACATACTGGCAGTTGATGTTCAGTGCCTTGGCCTGCATGAGGATCTGCGCACAGTCACTGTAAGAAGCGTTGACGTACAGCAGGTCTGGGTTCTTTTCCTTGATTTTGGACAGGACCGGGGAGAAATCCGTGGTCTGACCGGGGACAAAGGTTTCCTTGCTGACGATGGTGCCGCCCTTTGCCTCATATTCCTTTGTAAACACATCGGTAGCAATAACACCATGGTCCGTATTCTGATACAGCAGTGCAATATTCTGGGTTCCAAAACGATCGATCAGCGCATCTGCAAACTCAGCACCTTCGTATTTCTGGCTCATAACTGCCGAGAACATGTTTTTACCCATGGAGGGGAAATCTGTGTGAGAGGCGTTGGGGCTGAACAGCAGCAGGTCCGCTTCCTCAAAAATAGGAGCAGCTGCCATGGCGCAGGAGGAAGAAAAGCTGCCCATACCGGCAATAACCGTGGGGTCGGAAACGATTTTGTTTGCTACGTTGACGGCCTCGGTGGGGTCACCCTTGTCGTCATATACCTCGATAACGTAGTCGGTGCCACGGGCCTCGTTGTACTGCTTCAGTGCCAGCTTTGCGCCGTGGGACAAAGACTCGCCATACTGCATCTGGTCACCGGTCATGGGCAGGAAAAACGCCAGCTTGTTTTTTGCGGAAGCAACGCTCCCGCCGTTGTCGGCAGAGGTTGCGGCGTCAGGGGCCTTGGTTTCAGAGGGGGCTGCGCCACAGCCCGCCAGGGCCAACAGCATCACCATTGCCAGGATCAGGGAAACCATCTTCATCATTTTCTTCATCATACTGTACATCTCCTTTGTTTTTTAGTTGTCGTATGCTCTTACATTACAATATGTCAACTTGTAATGTATCATCCATCTACATCATAACACTCATTTACATTTTGTCAAGATGTCATGCAATATTCTATAAAAAGCACAATTTCTTAAAGCGAATTTTGTTTGTTCTGCCAGTCAGCACAGATCTTTCTGTTTTTCTTTCCGCACCTGTTCCAGCATGGTAAGCAGTCCGGCAAGTACCACCAGGGCCGCTCCCAGTACAGAAGTGGGTTTGATGGGCTGTCTCAGAACAATCAGGCCGAACAGCATGGAAAACAGGATTCCAGAATAATTGAATATACTCACCTCTGATGCCTTTGCCATGGTATAGGAGTAGGTAAGCGCCAACTGACCGCCCAAGGCAAATACACCGATCAGCAGCAGCATGGCAAAATCTGCTGCCGACGGAAGAACAAAATTGCGGATCATGAAAACAGCCGTAACGACGGTGGAGAAAAAGGAAAAGAAGAATACCGTTACGCAGGGTTCTTCCCGGCCTTTCAAGGCACCCACTGTTGTATAGGCGATCCCGGAAAAAAGTGCGGACAAAAATGCGATCAACATGGTATACCCTCCGGAGCTGAACGTGGGGTTCGACACCGTTACAGCACCTGCCATTGCCAGCAGCAGTGCCAGGATCTGCCGCCCGTTGACCTTTTCTCCCAGAAACGCCACCGCCAGCAGCGTTACCAGGAAGGGCGAGAGTTTATTCATCACCGCCACATCTCCCTGGGCTCCATGGGCACTTGCGTAGAACAGGCACACCATTCCCAAATATCCGGCCACGGAGCGCAGCAACAGCAGCTTGCGGTTGCCCGGTTTCCCGAATGGACTCTGTTTGAGTCGGCGTATCTCTATAAGCGCCACAAAAGAAGTCAGCAGATTCCGGAAAAGCAATTGCTCAAACAGTGGGATCCTGTCCGCACTCCGGGCGACGACCACCTGCATCGCCGCAAAAGAGGCAGCAGACAGCAGCATCAGTAAGGAAGCTTGTGTGCGTTTTGACATAGGACCCGCCTTACTCCGAAATCATAATGCGAATGATCTCATCATCCGTCTGCAACATTCCCTTGCTGGCAATTTCACCTACTGCACTGATGGTTTCCTCCAGTTCTCCCTTCACGATCCCGTCCCCCGGTTGGAATGAGCGCTGTTTCTTTGCCAGTGAATATCCCACCAGTGCTGCCTCTACGGCAGAGGCTATTTTTGCCGCACAGGAAGGCTTTGCGCCGTCGCACAGGATCCCGGAAACATTTGCCAAGGTATTGCTGATGGTCAATTCAATCAGTTCATGGGAAGCACCGTCCAGCCAGGCAATGGCCGCACCGCTTCCTGCAGCAGCACTGACGGCGCCACAGTAGGCAGAAAGCCGTCCGACCTTAGATTTTTGATGGATCGCCACCAAATTGCTGATGGTCAGGGCACGAATCAACCGTTCCCGGGAAGCGCCCAGGTGCTGTGCATAGACAATGACCGGCATAGACACCGTAATTCCCTGGTTTCCTGAACCGGAATTAATGACGACCGGTAAAACAGAGCCACTCATACGTGCATCTGATCCGGCTGCGGCTGCAGCCCTTGCCCGTGTCCAGACATTTCCGTCAGCGGTTTCCAGCAGGGTCTTTCCCACATTCGCGCCATAGGTATGAAGCAGCCCTTCATTGGAAATAGCAGTGTTGTACTGGATCTGCCGCTCTATAATATTCTCTATTTGGGAAATTTCAACATGTTCCGCAAAGGAAAGAATCCCCTCCACCGACAGAAAATCATAGTCGGTCTTCGGTTCCTCCGGGAGTGCTTCCGCACAGGCTTTCTTTAAAAGTGCAACGCCGTTCCGCTCCAAGCGAATGAGATTGGTATGCGTGTCCCGAATTTCAGCCAAGGCACTGTCGCTTCCGTTGAACGCTTCGACGATGATATGCAGTTTGGCATCGGTTTTCAGGTGTTCCACCGTGCAGTAATCCGGCTGTTCCAAATACTTTTCCGCCAAGCTGCGGTTCTCCGGAGAGATTTCGGATAAAACCTCCAGCTCTTTACAGGCGTTTCCGCCAATTGCCCCAAAGATTGCGGCTGCGGCAATGCCCTTCCGGCCATTGGTTCCCGGGACGATCACGCCCTTTACATTTTTAATAATATTGCCACTGGCATGCACCCGCAGCTTCTGGGGCTGGCATCCTAGGACTTCCCTGGCCTTTGCCGCGCAAAACGCCAATGCAATAGGTTCCGTGCATCCCTGTGCGGGAACCAGTTCCTCCCGAAGCAACGAAATATATGCCTGCTCTGTTTTTTCTGTTTGCATTGCTCTCGCTCTCCGTTCATTTGAGGATGCCGGCATTATACTCGTCCGCAGCAACTCGCAGCTGGTGCACCGCATCCTCTGTAATATCCAGCGGGAGCGAACAGCCGGGTGCAAAAATCAGGCGGTGATCCTCCGACTCCGCAGCCGCTCTTGCAGCCCGTCTGCGAAAACGTTCCAGGATTTCTCCTGTTGTTCCGTAAAAATCATGGAACTGATCGGTGCCGGTGACCAGAACCTTGTCTGTGATCTGCCGCACCTTTGCTACTGTGGAGCGATCTTCTTCCGGAATTTGCAGCGGGGTATTTTCCCAGCTGATGGCCTGCACATTGTAGGTCTTGAATTGGTCCCAGAAGAAATGGCGGGCACCATGGACATGGATCATGTTAAACCAGGTCCGGTCCTTGATCCGGTCAAGCAGCATTTCATCATATGGACGTGCAAAGCGTTCAAACTCCGCCTCCGAGAGAATATCGGAATTGCTGTAGCGCTGGGCAAAGAAGAATCCGTCGGCTCCGGCATCGATATAAGCATCCACAAGCTGGAGTTCTGTCTGAACCAACGCCTGAAGCATCCGGTCCACCGCTTCCGGGTGGTTTTCATAGTACCAGCGAGCCTTGTCAATGCCGCCTACAAATTCCGGAATGCAGTGCATAGGGGTAAAAATGGTGGGGAGGATGGGCACTGTTCCCTTGTAGTGTTCTGCCAGTGCCCGGACATTTGCGATTTCCCGCTGATAGACCCGATTCTTGGACACATCCAACACAGGAAACGCTTCCATCTGACGGGGCGATTGGATCAAATAGTTGTGGATATGGAAAACCCGTTTTGCTTTCAGATCTTCCAGGGACATTTCTCCGAAAAAATACTCAATATCAGAGCCATGGGCTTCCTGATTGTAAACACCGTTGGGCATGATTTTAATAAAGTCCCAACGGCTGCGGTCGGTCATGCGGATGATTTCAGAGGAAAACACTTCCGCACGATCCCGGTCAGCACCCGGGCTGTGCAGCCAGCCGCTGGCGCCGATTTCTGATACCGGCTTTCCTTCAACCATTTGACGAAGCCGTTCGGTAGCTGTCATAATGGCCCTCCTTTTCAGTCCTGCTTCCGTTCCCGCTCACGGAAAGAATAATCCGGATTCAGCGTGATCCCACGGCCGCCGCTGACCTCCACAGACGTACCCGTCATAAAGGTAGAACCGTTGCCGCACAGGAACACGATGGGCTTGGCCACTTCTTCCACACGTCCGGGACGCTGTAACAGCGTTCCGTGGCAAATATGCTTCATGTTTTCGTCCGTGGTATGCTCCGTATTAAATTCGGTCATGGTATAGCCCGGCAGGACTGTATTGACCCGAACGCCATAGGCGGCATACTCACCGGCCATGGTAACAGAGAGCATGTTGGTTGCCGCTTTCATAGGGCCATACAGTGTTGCCGCACCGGTGGTGGGGCAGCGTCCGCCCAGGGAACTGATGTTCACAATAGAGCCGCCTCCGTTGTTCTTCATGGAGCGGAACGCAGCCTGGCAGCCAAACATTGCGGCCTTGAAGCAGATGGCAAAAACACGTTCCATCAGTGCTTCGGAGTATTCTTCCTCGTCCGGCCGCTTGGTGATTTGGGCGCCGACATTATTGACCCACGCACTGATGGGACCCAGTTCCTTTACAACATGGTCGCCAAAAGCATAGGCCTGCTCCTCCACGGTCATATCCACGACTTCCGCATACACCGTTCCAAGGGGCTTTAATTCCGCCTCCGCCTCCCGAAGATGATTTTCACGGGAGGAGCAGATGGCAACCTTTGCGCCTTCTTTCAGCAGCTCCTTGGCCGTTGCCAAACCAATGCCCTTGCTGGCACCTGTTACTACAACGACCTTTCCATTTAATCCAAGATCCATAAATTAACCTCCAAATTCATCAGATTATGATAAGATCAAAGCCTGTGCTGCAATTCGGTATAGCAGTTCAGCGCATTCCGATAACAGAATTGCTCCGCCACTTCCCGTGCCCGTGCCTTGGTCAAATATCCGTCTTGTGTAAGAGCTCCTAATAGCCGAGCCAGCTGTTTCCGGAAATGATGATGGGCAAACCACGAAACCTCCGGAAACATCACACCGTCGCTTCCATACATAATTTTGTTAAGGGGCGCTCGTTCCAGAAGGGCGGCCATCCGCTCCACACCTTTCAGGCTGCACAGATAAAAGGTGCCTGAAAAGTCACTGTAGACATTGGAGAACTGGGCCGTCAGATAACTGGTATCCTCCTCATGGGGATGTCCGCCATGAAGCAGGACGATCCGGACACGGTTCAATACCCGTTTGTCCCAAAGGAAATCCACCATATGGATGGGGTCAAGGGTTTTGAAATCGATCCAGCTGCCGCCTCCGGCGCCGGTGTGGAACTGTACCGGAAGATCTTTCTCCGCCGCAATATCCATGCTTTCCAGCAGCATGTAGCAGCGCAGACATTTTTCATCTCCTGGCCCGGCATGGCCTCCTCGGATGCGCTCATAGGCTTTTTCCGCCTCCAATTTTTCCGGTAGCCAGATGTCCAGTCCGCCGTTGTATGCCATGCAGGATTTCAGGCCAATTGCCTGTTCTTCCGAAATCTGATTGCACAGCTCCTCTTTATAGCGGCTGCACAACGTTGAAAAATCCAGGTCCTGAGAAAGCAACTCATCCAAAATCCGATCCAGCCGCACAATATTTGCCCGTTTCTCCGGTGGAATAGAGGCATTGAACTCATTTTTTTCTTTCTCGGAGTATGCAGGCCCGCCGATGGGGCTTCCGATTTCCAGGCAGTGCATGGCTACATTGCAATCAGAAAGCAACCAGGTGTAATACTTCTGGGGGTCCTCCTGATAACGCCGAAAACGCTCCTGCTCGATCTGCTCCATAGAGGCGTTTTCGTCCATCTCAAATTTTTTCCGCAGTGCCTCCATGACCATTCCGTAGAGAATCGTCTGGCGGCCAAAGGCCTCCTGCCCGGGGCCTTGAATATATCCTCCGCCGAGGTTTCCCCACTGAGGTGCTCGATTCGGATGCACCCGGTGCACATGGGTGTCGATCAACGGAATCTGATATAATTCCTGTTCAAGCATCCGTTTCCCTCCTACAAGCAAGTTGTGTATCTCTGTTTTGCCTGTTCCAGTTCCTCCACACCCTCGTGGATATGAAGTTCAAAATAAAACTCTTTACGCTCCAGGGGCTTCAAGAATACCAGATCCTTGTTTTCCCGGGCCTTATCCCGGCCCCAGGTCCGGCAGTTGCAGGGTTCCAGCCCCACCACATAATTCCGTTTTTGCAGGCACTTCCAGAGATTAAACTTGTTCAGATTGTCTGCCGCAAATTTAATGGTAGCACCCAGGCCCAGGGATTCATTCAGAATGGAAGCATAGGCAAATCCCTGGGCATCTGCCAATACCGTGTGATTGTAGGCCCGGGCCCTGTATGTATCATCCGGTGCTGAGATCACGCCGATTTGTGGCAGAGACTCCTCTGCCCAGGAGGAGGTTGGGAAGCAGGCATCGGCAGTCAAATACAGCTTTGCTTGCTCATCCAGCAACGGATAGCCAAAATTCATATGGTATATCAGCATCAACGGAGATTCCTGAAAACCCATATTCTCCACAGTATCCTTTACATAGACCACATTTTCTCCCATTTTTACAGTGATTTCTCTGGTCAGGCACAGATTTTCACCGTAGGGCCGAACCTGGCGGGTTTTGGAGGTGTATTGCAGGTAATACCCATCTTCCTTCCAGAAGCTGCGGCAATTTACCTCCTCCGACGGTGTATTGGAGATTTCTCCGTGAAGCATCAGCTTTTCGCCGTCATCCACACAGGGCAGACCGGCAGTCGTAAGACCGCAGGTTGCCATCATGCCGCCGCCAAAATTTCGGTCCCACTCAAAATCCCCTTTGTGCCAGAATTCCGGTCCGGATATTCCTACACCGGACAGCCAGCATAATGACCGCCCCCGGAATGTCAGCGACGAAATATCAGAGGCCCGATCCGGAAGGACCGTCATATACAAACCGTCCCCGTTCCATAAGTCTACAGCGTGAACCCCCCGCTGTCTGCCGTCCTGTAAAACATACCGTTTTATTCCGGCCAACTGTTCCATACGGCCGACCCGTTCATATGCCGCTTGTCGTGTCAAGTGCTTCATGCAACTACCATCCTCGTCATTATGTCGTTTAACACTAACATATAATCATTATGTAACTTACAACTTCATTATATGGTTAATGTTACATAATGTCAACATATTATATTCGACAAAAAGAAACATCCCGGTTTGTTGAAATTAACAAACCGAGATGTAAGATGCTGTTTGTTTTTTTGTCGGACCTGAACAGAGTTCCCTTATACCTGATAGGCCAGGTACACCTTGTCCCCACGATACCTGGATATGGACCAGCACAGCGGGGTTCCGTCCTCGCTCTGGAGCAAATCCGCAATATACAGAAGGGAGGCCCGTGTACGGTCAATTTCCAACAGTTCAATGTCGTTTTTACTGGCCAGAACCGCCTCAACCTTGACTTTTCCGGAGGAAACCGGCGATTTTGTACAGCGGCTCAGCACGTCAATAAGACTGAATTTCGTAAAGTCCTGGTCTTTAACGGATTCCCAAAGGCTTTCCGGCATATAGGTAGCATTGTAAACGATGGAGCAGTTGCCAACCATCCATTTGCGTTTGAGATAGATAAGCCGTTCACCGGCAGACAGGTTCAGCCGCTGGTTGATTTCTCCGATTTTATCTACAAGGCAGAAATCCAGCACCTGAACGGTGCAGTCCCGCCCGGTTTGCTCCATATACTTCTGGAATTGCTCAATGCAGATATTCAGCCCCAATTCAATTTTCGGCTCCGCCACAAAGGTACCGCTGCGTTTTTTTCGTATCAGAATACCCTCTGCCACCAGTTCGTTTAATGCCAGACGAACGGTGGGGCGGCTCAGCTGCAAATATTCGCAGAACTCCGTTTCCGCCGGAAGCTTGTCTCCCAACTTCAAATTCCCACTGGCCAGCTCGTTCAAGATCATCCGTTTTACCTGATAGTAAAGTGGAATTGGAATGTCCTTATTCAGTCTAAAGCGTTCTTCCCGTAAATCCACAGTAATCCCCCTTCTGTTTTTTGTTATGAATAGGTTCCCTATACTTAGGATATATCATTTTGACAAAATGTCAACCGGAAATTGTGTTTTAATCCGTACTTTTCTTGTTTATGTCCCATTTATGGTTCTCCGGCTACAGTTGTGTCTATTGTGTGCCGCATATGGGTACAGCAAACACTGACCTGCGTGCTTCCATGAGACACGCAGGTCAGACCCGATACATTTTATGACACAGGAAGAATGAGCAACTCTTTTGGATATTCGTTCAGGCTTTTTGCTCCCTGATCCGTCATCACAAAAATATCCTCGATGCGCACTCCGCCTATAGAGGATTTGTAAATTCCAGGTTCTATGGTGAACACCATGCCGGGACGAAGGACTGTTTTTTCAGGAGCGCTCACATAGGGAAGTTCGTGAATGTCCAATCCGATGGAATGACCGATCCGATGTGTCGCATAGGCACCATACCCGGCTTTTTCAATCACCGACGTACCGATGCGGTCCAATTCCCCAATGGGCATGCCCACTTCCGCAGCCTTGGCCGCTGCCCAGTGTGCCTCCAAAACCGTCGCATAAACCTCCCGCTGTTCCTGGGATGCTGTCCCATAAAACACGGTTCTTGTCATATCCGAGCGATAGCGTCCCCAACGGGCACCAATATCCAGGAGAACGCTGTCCCCATAGCACAGCGGGGTATCATCTGCCTGGTGGTGCGCATCCAGTGCATTGGAGCCATAGGCGATCACACCGCCACCTTCAAAGGTTCCCATCCGGCCGCACAGTTCCGGGAAATACCCCGCCAGCTGCCGTTCTGTCAAATCCGGACTGATGCGCCGGATCAGCTGCCCCATGACAAAATCGTTTTTCTTTGAAGCCTCCCGTAGCATCCGCAGTTCCTCCGGTTCCTTGACCTGACGAACGTATTCGATGCACGGTGAACCGTTTACAAACCGGCAATCCTGTCTCTGGGCCATAAGTTGAAAGAGAAAGCCTGTATTCCAGTCTCTATCCACACCTACCACGCAATTTCCTGGAATGTGGACGGATACCGCTTTGATCCAGTCATCCTGGTCCCGATGGGTAAGGAAGGGAACATCTCCCTCAGCTACAGGCAGCAGACTGTTTCCGATGAATTTCCGCTGCCCTTTTCTGTCCAGTGTCAAAACCAGAAGCCTGCGTCCCGGATTCAACCACTGGCCTGTCAGATAATAGAGGTTGGCGGAACCGCTGAGTATCAGAAAGTCGATTCCCCGCAACTCCATCTGTTCCACTATTTTTTGGATCCGCTGTGTGTACATAAGCAATGCTCCCCCTAATGGCTATTGGACAAAGCTCCGCTTCCGGCGTTCTTTTTCTTGATTTGAATGGCAGTGTTCATAGCCAGCGACACAAAAATGATTCCGTAAGCCACAAAGACCCGGAAGAATTCACCGACCTGGGCCTCCGCAAAGAGGGCCGTACCGGCCATGGGAGAAATCGCCAGCAAGGAATGGAACAGCAGCACACCAATGATTGCCTGGGCGTTGGTAGCCCTGGAAATAGAGGCACCGCCTACCAGGATCGCCGCCACAGCCAGCAGGCCCACCTGCTCATGGTGGGAATATACATTCATGGTGCCAATGTTTTGCAGACTGATGATTTGGCCCCAGGCCGCAAAAATCGTAGAGATGATGATCGCAATGATACGAGTCCGGTCAACATCGATACCGGCAGCTGCCGCAACATCCTGATTCTGTCCCACCGTGCGCATATCCTGCCCCAGCTTGGTCTTGAACAGCCAGGTGTTGAACAGGCACAGCAGGCCAATGGTAATGAGCGTAGAAACGGAAATATCGCAGAAGTCCAGGGTAAAGGAGAAATTGGGATCCGTGTAATACCGTGCGATTCCAAATGCACACAGTACGATCAACGCAATGCAGCACACCATGCTCCGGCTCTTGAATTGTTTTTTCAGAATATCCCGTGTTGCCTTTGTCAGGCAACAGACGATCACAATGGCACAAACTGCCACAAAGAACTTTCCGGCAGTTGTCATCCACAGACTGTCCAGAGAATACTTGAACGTACCGGTAAAATCCAGGGTGCTGACAATGCCAACACCGGTATTGATCATCATTTCCTTTTTGGAAAAGGGGATGATTGTACCAACCAGGCACAGAAGCACGAATTGATAGATGCCGTTTGCCAAATAGCCCAGGATCTGGGATGTGATCATCTCATTGCCCTTTGTCTTGTTCAGGATCTTACCGGTGACCCAGCCAAACAGAACCGCAAACGGCACACTCAGCACAATGGCACCGAGGAAGCTGGAAAATCCGGTCATATTCCAGCCCACCACCATGATAATTGCAACCTGGCCTGCCATAGCCCCGATAACAATACCAAAGTTCAAACCGATACCGGCTATGACCGGCACGATCAGGGACAATACCAGAAATGCGTTACGCAAAAATCGGGAAATGATTTCCTGCAGGAAGAAACTGGGACGAACGCCGGAAACAGAATAACCGGCCACCGTCAATACCAGCATGATCACAACCACGATATTATTCTTCAGGTATTCTGCGGTACGGCCCGTCAGAGAAGCCACACATTCTTTGTTTCCTTCGATACGCTTCATCTTCTCAGCCCTCCTTTTTGATGGTGGTCAGAGCATAGACAATGATGCCGTTGCTGACAACGACACGGACGATCTCTGCCAGATTGCTCTGAGGCGCAACTGCGTTTGCTACGGGCATGGACAGGGCCAGCACGCCGTTAAACAGCAGTGTGCCGATCAGGACATGGCTGATCCCGGCCTTTTTGGTCGTCGCACCGCCAATCAAAATACCCGCTACAGCAGAGAATCCCATCATCAGCGGGGATTCGTACAGCTGCATGTAGCCATAGCTCTGGGAATAGAACAGGATGCCCACTGCACCCAGAATCGTAGACAGCACGGTCCCGAGGATCCTGGTACGATTTACGGGAATACCGATGCTGCTTGCAAATGCGGGATTTTCGCCGGCAACAGTCATCATCGTGCCGATTCTGGTATTCAGGAACAGCTGAAGCAGGCCGCAAATGGCCAGGCACACCAGAATATATCCCAGGGGCAGTCTAAACTCCCCCAATTTTATCAGCCAGAAGTTATCCAGAATGTGGCCAAATGTTTTGCTCAAATCAATAGCCTGACGGATACCGCTACCCATCGTCATAGACAGTGCAGGGTTGGTGATCGGCAGGAATAGCCATACAATGCACATCAGAGAAATCAAAGAGAAGCCCACATAGGTCGCAACCATCATTTCAGAACCCTTCAATTTGTTCAGAAGCAAACCGTAAAGGATCCCCACAACGATCGCAAAGGGGATGGACAGCAAAATCGCAACAATCAGGCTGGGCACTCCGGTAAAGCCCCACTCAAGAGACAGAACACCACCCAGCAGACCGCATACGATGCCCAAAGGCAAGCCAAAATTCAATCCGACTCCGGAACGTACCGCCGGAACCATGGCCAGGACCAGAATGCAGTTCATTCCCCAGCGAACGCAAACGTCACTCATGGTATCCGCAAAGGATAGCCCCAGAACGTAGGTGATCGCAACCAGCAGCAGGAAGAACCCTCCAACGATCAGTCTTGCACTGCCGATTTTTTTATAAATCAAGGTCATTTGTTCTTTCATTGCGGTTCCTCCGTTCTTGCGGCTTTACTGTATGCGCCGGACATCATCAGGCCAAAATCGCTATCCGGTGCAGTGGGCGGCAAAACGCCTTCGACCTTTCCTTTGTTCACGATTGCGATGCGGTCGCACACACTGCGCAGCTCTGCCAATTCAGAGGAAGTAATGATAATGGTAACATTGTTTTCCCGATTCACCTTGGTCAGGTAATCAAAGACCAATTTCTTTGCGCCAATATCAATGCCCCGTGTAGGCTCAGACACCAGCAAAATTCGAGGATTCAGTGCCAATGCTCTGGCAAGACAGACTTTTTGTTGATTGCCGCCGCTAAGTCGGCGGGTATTCTGCGAAATGGATGTACACTTGATATTCAGTTCTTCTACAAATCGTTCCGCAACGGCTCTGGCCTTCTTTTCGGAAACCAGTTCCACACATGCCGCCTTATTGAGGAATGCGTGTTGGGCGACAATACCACTGATGGTGATGTTGCTCTCGATGGAGCTGTCCAGCAGCAGGCCCCTGCCACGGCGGTCTTCCGAAACAAATGCGCCACCCTGGGCAAACAGTTCATGGGGGCTGGGCTTGGACATTTCTTTCCCGTAAATCTCCAGATAGCCTCTGGACGGGTAGATACCAGCAATACCGTTGGCTACACCAATTTTTCCCTGACCTGCCAGCCCTGCAATACCCAAAATCTCCCCTTCGTGTACCTCCAAATCAATGCCCCTGCATTCCTCGCCCGGCATATCCACCTGGAAATCCTTCAATTTCAAAACCGCAGGCATTTTTTCCCAGACATAGGGCCTTTCACGGTTATACACCTGCTCAACAGAGCGGCCAACCATCATCTGCGCCAGTGACACAGCATCCGTTTCCCGAACCGGCTTGGTGGCAACCACTTCACCATCCCGCAAAATAGTGACCCGGTCCGCAACCTGGACAACCTCATCCAGCCGGTGGGTGATAAAAATAATGGCAATTCCGCTTTCTGCAAGTTTCTTCATAATATCCAGCAGAATAGCAGCCTCACTCTCCGTTAATACCGCCGTAGGCTCATCGAACACCAGCAGCTGGATGTTTTTCTTGTCGATCTCCCGGGCAATTTCAACAAACTGTTTATAGGCAACAGGCAAATGCTCAACCGTTACCATTGTATCCAGGTCCATACCGATGCGGTCCAGTGCTACTCTGGAATCCTGGTTCATCCTGTTCCGATCCAGAAGCTCGATTCGCTCACCAAAGACTTTGGAAAGCACACTTTTCTTCCTGGGTTCACAGTTGAGCTTGATGTTCTCCGCAATGGTGAAGCCGGGAATCAGCATGAATTCCTGGTGGACCATGCCGATTCCAAGCTCCATGGCATGTCGGGGAGAGGCCACTTCCGTGGCCTTCCCTTTCCATAGGATCTCTCCGCCGTAGCCGCCTGTATTTCTGATCACAGGCATTCCAAAGAGAATATTCATCAGTGTAGACTTGCCTGCACCGTTCTCTCCCAGAAGCGCATAGATTTCACCGGGACGGACATCGAAACTGACATTTTTCAATACCGTATTCTCGGCAAATCTTTTCGATATGCCCCGCATCTCCAATAAGCTGTCGGCAGTTGATAGTTCTCTCACAAAAACACTTCCTTTGTACTCTTTCGCTCAGCCACGGCAGAGTGTTGCTGTTTACAGGTCTGCCCAGCTAGGCAGGATCAGAGCATAGTTGTCGAACTTCAAGCCTGTTTCGGGGTTATCGTAAAGTTCAAAATCCACGTCCTCGGGGCTAGACTCCATAATGTCTGCGTAGATGCTGCGCAGAGCATCCATGTCAACCTTGCCGTTGGTCTTTCCTTCAATATAAGCGTTTGCATAAGCCACACTGGTCTTCATCAGATTGATGCCAACAGGGGCAACACGGCAGGAAAACCGTCCGGAGTTGCCGCTTTCTGCCAGGAAGTTTCTGACTTCATCCATCATCCAATCCACATCCGCCTGCTTGTCCTCAGGTACTTCAATACCGAAGGGTGTGGCATACTGGAAGGGGGAAGAATTGCAGGGATTCGGGTAGATGCCGCCATTCTCCAGCACCGCTTTCGCAACAGCAGGCATGGACAGGGGGTTGGTGTCGTAAAATGCAGTTTTGGGGCCATACTTTTCGATCTGCTTCGGCACATCTTCCAGGCAGAACTGCTGGGTACCGGCGGTTCCGGCATCGGACTGAGGATCGGGCATGGTCACACGAACAAATTTGATGCCCAGCTTCTCGCTTGTCTCCTCCATCATCCGGCCCTCATAGTTGATTTTATCGATGGCCTGGTGACGGGGGAAGGAGTAGTAAACGAAGGTTTCTGCCCCCAATTCGTAGGCACGCTGGGCCAGGCTCTGGCCGTTCTTATTGGTATTATTGTCAATAATAATGTCTGCAGCAGCTGCGGCAACCTGAGGGTCTTCTCCAATGCCGGAAGCAATATACAAAACATCCGGGCGTTTTTCCTTCGCCTTGGCGATTGCCGCAGATGCACCGGAAATTGCCTCAATGAATACAACGGCCTTGATTTCAGGATCGCTGACCAGGCTCATCAGATTAGAGATGACCGTCTCCTGTTCTTTCATAAACTGGACGGGATAAGTCTGAATCACCACACGGTCTTCACCATAGCGTTTTACCATGGCCTCCGCTGTACGGTACAGTTCCTCGTTCAGGGCAACAGTGGCAGTGATAATGCCGATTTTGCCATCAGGTGCCACTGTCTTCGTTGCTTCCTCAAGCTCCTGAGCGGCCTGGGAAGCGGTTTCGCTGGCAGACTGATTGGTGCTGCCGCAGGCAACCAGGGTGAACATCATAGTGATCGCCATGATCAGGGAAAGAATGCGTTTCATTTTTTTGTCTCCTTTTTCTTTTATTAAAAAGCGGATCATTGTGCCGTATCCGCTCCTTTACAAATTTGTTTGCTGTACCTATGCCTGATACAGCGCTTCGTCTGCCTCAATCAGGGCCAGCGCATATACCTTCACCGCATTGAGTAGGTTCTCGATTTTCATGCACTCATCCGGCTGATGGCCGCTGCCCCTTCCGATACCACCCGGCTGGGTCTCTCCCTGGATATGCGGGCCATACGCCAGTGCGTTCGGAATTTTCCGAGCATAAGTACCGCCGCCCATGGTATATGGAGCATGTTCATCCCCCAACACCCGCTGCGCCAGACGGACCAGTCTACTGACAATGGGATTGTCCAAAGGCATATACGCCGGGGGATTGACATCCAGTTCCGTGACCGTGAATCCGCCCTTCTGGAAAAACTGCCGCAGCTGTTCTACCACCGCTTCTTCCGGTTGGGTCACAGCGTAGCGGATATTATAGCCCACCGTCAACACGCCCTCCTTCATCCGAAGCTTGCTGCACACGTGAGTCGTCTTACCGGAGAAGGCATCCTCATATGCAATACCAAGGCCATGTCCGTAATAGTCGGCGCAGCTTTCACTGATCAGCTCCAAGGCCGTTTTCGCCTGGCCGGTCAGTAGATGGTGTTCTGTCAGGAACGTTACCAACAGGCCAATGGCATTTACCGTCTGCTCCGGAAACGCCGCATGTCCGCCCTGGCCCACTGCCTGAACTTCCACACCGGATGCAGTCTCCTGCGCCGTAAATCTGGTGTCATTGCCAATGGCTTCCCGCAGGGTTCCCAGGCTCACGTTTTTGAGAACCGCAACTGCCGTATTGGGAACGATATTGATGGCATGCCCCGCTTCCAGCGCCACCAGATTTTCTATTTTCAGCTCTTTCTCCGCATACAGCTCAATAATTCCTTTTTCACCGTAACAGGCAGGGAAAGAAGCGTCCGGTACGATGGAGAAATCCGGGAAACCGCATTTCTTTCCGTAGTATACCACGTCTTCCATACCATGTTCTTCCGCAGCTCCGCAATATAGCAGCACGTCACTTTTCAGCGGGTATTTCTGCTCTTGAAGGAACCGCATGGCAAACAGAGAAGATACAATGGCTCCTTTGTTATCCAGCGCCCCCCGACCGTAAATAAATCCGTCCTTTACGCTCGCATTATAGGGCTCGACCGTCCAGTCATCCCCTTCCGGCACCACATCCGCATGCCCAAAAATGCCAATGGTTTTCCTGCCATCCAGCCCTTTCATCCGTGCCGTGGTACAATAATATTCATGGATTTGTGCCGGAAATCCGTAATTCTCCCCAACAGTCTTAAAATGTTCCAGGATTCTCCCGCAACACTCCTTTAATGGGTACTCTGCAGCATGATCCGGCTGCGCAACGCTTTTGATGTTTACGGCAGCAATTACCTGCTCCACCAATTCTTCCCGGTGAGCAGATATCCATTGGTCTAATTTCAGTTCCAATTCTTTATTCTTCATGAATATTCTCCCTCCAGAATCGTATAAATATCTCTTATTTCGGCGATTATGTCAATATGTAATGTGCATAATGAGATAATAGCAGCAAAGTGACATATTGTCAATATGAATCATTTTCTCGGAAAGTATTTCTATGTTGTTCACAATTCTCCGGGCTTCAAATTGTTGATTTTTACCATCAGGCAAAATATACAAAGGCTTACTTTGCGTGTTCATAGCCTGCAATCACAATCGTCATCAACGCCCCCAGAACATCAACTTGTATTTCCATGCACGGTGTCATCTACACCGGAAAACCTACCGGATCACCAGAGTTTAGATGGGTTCGAATCCACCTTTAGGCAACAAAAAAGGCTCCGCCAAAGGCGATGTCTCAGAGTGTCGACAAACCCCAGTTCTGCGTCAAACAGAACTGGGGTTTGTTCTGAAAAATGGGAAACGAGCGATATAATACAGGAAAAACAGTCAGGATATGTATCCCTCCATACCCATTTTGCATACTTTTTCAGATTCATGGCAGCAAATTTAAGCTTCACCCAGTTCGTTACCTGAGCCAAGCCTGTGTATCGAGTATATCGCAGACCATGCTGCTCTTTTGCATCCGCAAAGACACGTTCAATCGTCTCTTTCCTAGCCTTGTACATCCGCTGGTAGATCGGAGTGTAACGGGCATCGTCGGCCAATTTCTCGTAGTCTTTCCAGATGTGTCTGGTAACTGTTTTCACGCAGTCCTTGCTCTTTGTGCATATTTGCGTTTTTTCAGTTTTTTTCTAGAGGTATTGTCGCGCTTCTTTTGGGGAGAAGCAGAATAAGAACCATTTTGAACAGCACAACTGGATAATAGAAAAAGCCCAGCATTAACTGGACTTTTTCGACACTCTGAAATCGGCCCTTTCCGGCCGATTTTTTCGTTTAAAACTCCGTAAAGGTGTACCG
>ERZ1035006.873-NODE-873-length-22169-cov-8.578683_pt1 | contig 22169 bp, 17 predicted proteins | sample MGYA00520694_ERZ1035006 | MGnify/ENA primary metagenome ERZ1035006 (study PRJEB33766, sample SAMN09781746) | gut metagenome | biome: gut microbiome | host: Homo sapiens | place: Madagascar | study: EMG produced TPA metagenomics assembly of the PRJNA485056 data set... | reverse complement strand
AGCCTGTTTGAAAAATCATTCCTGCAATCTGCACGCCCCACTTTGCGGTATATTTCACCCGAATTCGGTTGCCGTAGCCCGCTACGGCGCCCTCATCCGGGTGAAATCTCCCACAAATTGTGACGCACATCTTGCAGAAAGCCTTTTTCAAACACACTCTAGAGCCTGTTTACACACAGTCATAAGAACAAATTTTACTGTGTCAAAACATGGTCAAATTTAAGATAAAGCAGCGTAAAAACGCATGAAATAAGGAGTTTTATGAGTAACGAAAAACTGTCACCGATGATGTGTGAATATCTGAAAACCAAGGAAGAATACAAGGATTGTATTCTTTTTTATCGTCTGGGAGACTTCTATGAGATGTTTTTTGACGATGCCCTTTTAGTGTCCAAGGAGCTGGAGCTGACGCTGACCGGTAAGGATTGTGGGTTGGAAGAACGGGCTCCTATGTGCGGGATTCCATTTCATGCGGCAGATACATACATCAACAGACTGATTGAGCGGGGCCACAAGGTTGCCATCTGTGAGCAGGTGGAAGACCCCAAAAAAGCCAAGGGCCTTGTGAAACGAGAGGTTATCCGTGTTGTTACACCAGGAACCACTCTGGATGCCACATCACTGGATGAATCCAAGAACAATTACCTGATGTCCATCGTGTCAGTAGCAGACCGCTTTGGCTGCGCCATTGCAGACATCACCACAGGTGACTGCTTCCTCACAGAGGTTCCAAATGGCCAGAAGCTGGTAGATGAGATTAACAAATTCAGTCCGGCAGAAATTATCTGCAACGAATCCTTTTTTATGAGCGGAGTGGATACCGATGATCTGAAAGAACGTCTTGGTATCTGTGTTTTTTCTCTGGACTCCTGGTATTTCGATGACGATTCCTGCAGAAAAGTGTTAAAAGAGCATTTCCATGTTAGCAGTTTGGACGGACTTGGAATCAGTGATTATGACAGCGGGATCATTGCAGCAGGTGCATTATTTCTCTACTTAAAAGAGACGCAGAAAACAGGTCTTTCCCAGATGACATCCATCCGCCCTTACACAGCAGAGCGGTATATGCTCATCGACAGCTCCAGTCGTCGAAACCTGGAACTGGTCGAAACTCTTCGTGAGAAACAAAAAAGGGGTTCTCTCCTCTGGGTTCTGGATAAAACCAAAACCGCAATGGGTGCCCGTACCCTGCGAAGCTTCGTAGAGCAGCCCTTGATCGATGCCCGGGAGATCAACCGCAGACTGACTGCCCTGGAAGAGCTAAATGAAAAGCCGATGCTCCGTGATGAGATAAGGGAATACTTAAATCCTATCTATGACCTGGAGCGATTAGTCAGCCGCATCAGCTTTAAGTCGGCCAATCCAAGAGATATGGTGGCATTTGCTTCCTCTCTTGAGATGATCCCCTATATTAAACAAATATTAAAAGATTTTGAAGCTCCTGTTTTAAAAGAAATCTATGAGGATATGGATGGTCTGGAGGATATTACAGATCTGATCAAACGTTCCATTGTAGAAGATCCCCCACTGGCACAAAAAGACGGCGGAATCATCCGGGAGGGCTTTAATGAGGATGTTGATAAATTCCGCAGATCACGTACCGATGGAAAAAAATGGCTTACAGAGCTGGAAACAAAGGAGCGTGAGCGCACAGGGATCAAATCCCTGAAAATCAAATACAACCGTGTATTTGGTTATGCTCTGGAAGTAACCAATACCTTCAGGGACCTGGTTCCAGACAACTATATCCGCAAACAAACCCTTACAAATGCAGAGCGTTACATAACAGAAGAACTGAAAAATCTGGAAGATCTGATCCTGGGGGCTGAGGACAAGCTCTACGCACTGGAATACCAGTTGTTTTCTGATGTGCGTGACAAGGTAGGAGAAGAAGTTGTAAGAATCCAGCGCACAGCAAAGGCCATTGCCGGACTTGATGTCTTTGCTTCTCTTGCCCTTGTAGCAGAGCGCAATCATTATACACGTCCTAAAGTAAACGAGGGTGGAGTCATTGACATTAAAGGCGGCCGCCATCCTGTTGTAGAACGGATGATCGATAATGATATGTTCATTGCCAATGATACTTATCTGGACAGCAATAAAAAAAGAATTTCCATTATTACCGGACCAAATATGGCTGGTAAATCTACATATATGCGCCAGACAGCCCTGATCGTACTCATGGCACAGATTGGAAGCTTTGTTCCTGCAGACAAAGCTACCGTAGGAATTGTGGACCGCATCTTTACTCGTGTAGGTGCCTCTGACGATCTTGCAAGCGGTCAGAGTACCTTTATGGTGGAAATGACAGAGGTTGCCAATATTTTGCGAAATGCCACATCCAAGAGCCTTTTGATCCTGGACGAGATCGGCCGTGGCACCAGTACCTTTGACGGCCTTGCTATTGCCTGGGCAGTGATCGAACATATCAGCAATACAAAGCTTTGCGGAGCCAAGACTTTATTTGCTACCCATTACCATGAGCTAACCGAGCTGGAAGGAAAGCTCTCCGGCGTTACCAACTACTGCATTGCGGTGAAGGAAAAAGGAGACGACATTGTTTTTCTTCGTAAAATTGTTCAGGGCGGAGCTGATAAGAGTTACGGAATCCAGGTTGCCAAGCTTGCCGGAGTGCCGGATACGGTTATCAACAGGGCAAAGGAGCTGGTAGAGGAACTTAGTGACGCAGATATTACAGCTGCTGTAAAGGATCTGACCTCTCCTAAGAAAAGGCAGAAGGTTGTTTATGACCAGATGGATATGGCACAGATGTCCCTTTTTGACACTGTACAGGACAATGATATTATAGAGGAACTGAAGAGCATTGATATAGGAAATCTTACTCCTATGGAGGCCTTGAATACTCTTTACAATCTTCAAAATAAAATAAAGAACAGATGGTAGAATGTTAAGGATAAATGGTGATGGATTTTGAGAAAAATTGCAGTTTTAGATAAGCATACCATTGACAAGATCGCAGCCGGAGAGGTAGTAGAACGCCCCTCTTCTGTTGTAAAGGAGCTTGTAGAAAACTCCATTGATGCCGGAGCCACAGCGATCACTGTGGAAATCGCAGATGGCGGAAAAAAACTGATCCGTATTACAGATAACGGAGGGGGAATAGAAGCCTCCCAGGTTTCTACCGCTTTTTTAAGCCATGCCACCAGCAAAATTGAAAAAGTAGAAGATCTGGAGCATATAGCTTCCCTTGGATTTCGTGGTGAGGCTTTATCCAGTATTGCAGCGGTTTCCCAGGTAGAGCTGATCACAAAAACGCCCTCTGCCATAAGCGGTGTGCGCTATGTGATCGAGGGTGGTGTGGAACAGAGTCTGGAAGAAATGGGTGCTCCAGACGGCACCACTTTTCTGGTGAGAAATCTTTTTTATAACACACCTGCCAGAAGCAAGTTCCTGAAATCAGATTCTACAGAGGCGAATTACATTGGAACGATGATGGAACAGCTGGCACTTTCCCATCCGGAAATCTCTTTTAAATACATTCAGAATAAACAGGTGAAGCTTCATACTTCCGGAAATTATAATGCAAAAGATGTGATTTACAACATTTATGGAAGAGATATGGCGAAGGCTCTACTGGAGGTTTCCTATGAAAATGATTTTATGAAAGTGGAGGGGTATGCCGGAAAACCGGAGGTATCCAGAGGAAACCGTACTTTTGAGAATTATTATGTAAATGGCAGATATGTGAAAAATACTATTATCACAAAAGCCATTGAGGATGCCTATAAAGGATTTGTGATGCAGCATAAATTTCCCTTTGTTTCCCTGCATATTCAGATGACAGGAAATGACCTGGACGTAAATGTTCATCCCAGAAAGCTGGAGGTTCGTTTTGCAAGAGGCGCTGAAGTCTATGACGGTATATTTGAAGCAGTACACAGTGCCCTCACACACAGGGAACTAATCCCGGTTGTGCCAGTTGGAAAGGAAGAACGGGAAAAAAAGACTGTTCCCGTAAACCGGAGTACAGTTCCTGAACCCTTTGAAAAAAGCCGCAGGCCAGAGCCGGTAAAAAGAGAAACACCATTTGGAAATATGAGCAGTCGGCGGTTTGACGGAGCGTCCATGGTGCGTGACCAGGGTGCTGCTTACAGGGCCAAGCCCTTTACCAGGGAAGAGGAAGCTCTTTTTGCAGGCAGTCTGAAAGAGAAGGCAGCAGAGGAAACAAAACAAGTAGCTACCGAACAAAAGATGCAGTCTGCTTTTGAGAAGAATGATAAAATTCGACAGCCAGAAAACAGATCAGAAGAAAAGCCGGAAATTCCACTTCAATCCCCTTTTGAAAAAAAACCTTGTCAGTTGGAATTATTTGAGGAAAAGCTTCTTGCACCAGAGTCAAGAAGCCGTCACAAGCTGATCGGCCAACTGTTTGATACCTATTGGCTTGTAGAATTTGAAAATCAGTTTTATATTATAGATCAGCACGCAGCCCATGAAAAGGTTTATTATGAGCGTTTTGTAAAGCGCTTTAAAGAACAGTCAGTAGAATCCCAATACTTAAATCCTCCATTGGTAGTGACCTTAAATATGGAAGAACAGTCCAGGTTAAATGCAAACCAGGAATATTTTGTCAAATATGGTTTCGAGATTGAACCCTTTGGAGGACGGGAATACTGCATCAGCGCAGTTCCTTCCAATTTATATGGATTTCATGAGGAGGAGCTCTTTCTGGAAATGCTGGACAATCTGGCCGGAGAAGGGGCAAAGGATGCCTTCGATCTCTTTACTGCAAGACTTGCAACAATGGCGTGTAAGGCAGCAGTAAAGGGAAATCATCAGATGTCTGCTCTGGAAGCAGATAAATTGATTGATGAGCTGCTTACCCTGGATAATCCTTATAATTGCCCTCATGGCAGGCCTACGATCATTGCCATGACAAAAACAGAGATAGAGAAAAAATTTAAACGAATTGTATAGACGGGGGAGTTTATGAAAAAACCTCTTATTGTACTTACCGGTCCTACTGCTGTGGGAAAAACCAAGCTATCTGTTTCCCTTGCAAAGTCAGTGGGCGGTGAGGTCATATCTGCTGATTCCATGCAGGTATATAAATATATGGATATTGGTTCTGCCAAGATCATGCCACAGGAAATGCAGGGAGTTCCCCACTATCTGGTAGATGAGCTTATGCCGGATGAAGAATTTCACATTGTGCGTTTTCAGCAGATGGCAAAGGAGGCAATGGAAAAAATATACGCCAACGGTCATATTCCCATCCTGGTGGGAGGAACTGGCTTTTATATCCAGGCCATCACAAGAGACATTGATTTTACCCAGGCATCTCAGGATGACGGCTACCGTGCCAGGCTGGAACTGCTGGCAAAAGAAAAAGGAGCATCCTATCTTCATGGAATGCTGGCTCAGGTAGATCCCAAGAGTGCAGAAGATATCCATGAGAATAATCTAAAAAGAGTGATTCGCGCTCTGGAATTTTACCATCAGAATCAAAGCCCTATTTCCAGCCACAATGAGGAACAGCACGAAAGAACAAGTCCTTATAATCTGGCATATTTTGTACTAAACGCTCCACGGGAGCTTTTATATGAGCGCATTGACCGGCGTGTGGATGAGATGCTGGAGAATGGACTGGTTGAGGAAGTGAAACAGCTAAGAGAAATGGGCTATCACCGTGGCATGGTTTCCATGCAGGGCCTGGGCTATAAGGAGATTCTGTCTTATCTGGATGGTGAAATGCCCTTGGAAGAGGCAGTGCGCATATTAAAAAGAGATACCCGCCATTTTGCCAAGCGACAGCTCACCTGGTTTAGAAGAGAACCGGAAACTATTTGGGTGAATAAAGAGACGTTCGGTTATGATGAGGGTAAAATTTTGGAATACGTTCTGGAACAATGCAGAAAAGAAAAAATAATAGGATAGATAAATGGAGGCAGGCTGTAAAGAACAGCCAAAAATAAAAGGATGAAAGAAATTTATGAACAGCTTGGGATTTCCTCTCAGGTATATGATTTTTGTCATGAGATCGAGGAATCCTTAAAGGAACGCTTTGAGCAGTTTGATAAAACAGCAGAATATAACCAGATGAAGGTTCTTCTTGCCATGCAGAAAAACCGTGTCAGTGAGGAATGCTTTGGTTCCTCTTCCGGATATGGCTACAATGACTATGGCCGTGACACTTTGGAAAAGGTTTACGCAGATACTTTCCACACAGAGGCCTGCCTGGTACGCCCTCAGATTGCCTGTGGAACTCATGCACTGGCTATTGCACTTTTTGGAAACCTTCGCCCGGGAGACGAGCTTCTGGCACCAGCCGGAAAGCCTTATGATACGCTTGAAGAAGTAATCGGAATACGCCCTTCCAAAGGCTCTCTTGCAGAATACGGAGTGTCCTATCGCCAGGTAGACCTTCTGGAGGATGGAACCTTTGACTATGAAAATATCCGAAAGGCCATTAATGAGAAAACAAAGCTGGTAGAGATCCAGCGCTCCAAAGGCTATATGACAAGACCCTCCTTCTCCGTAAAGCAGATTGGTGAACTGATTGCTTTTGTGAAGAGTATTAAACCAGATGTGATCTGCATGGTAGATAATTGTTATGGAGAATTTGTGGATACGATTGAGCCAAGTGATGTTGGTGCTGACATGGTGGTCGGCTCCCTGATCAAAAATCCAGGAGGCGGACTTGCACCGATTGGCGGTTATATTGCAGGAACCAAGGAATGTGTGGAAAATGCGTCCTACCGCATGACCTGTCCTGGACTTGGAATGGAGGTGGGTGCATCTCTTGGAGTGAACCGTTCCTTCTATCAGGGATTTTTCCTTGCACCTATGGTGACAAAGGGTGCTTTAAAAGGTGCTGTTTTTGCTGCTAATATTTATGAAAAACTGGGATTCTCTGTAGTTCCGGATTCCAAAGAACCTCGTCAGGATATTATCCAGGCAGTTACCTTAAACAGCCCGGAGCGTCTGATCGCATTTTGCAAAGGAATTCAGGCTGCCGCACCTGTTGATAGTTATGTAGATCCGGAACCATGGGATATGCCGGGATATGACAGTCAGGTTATCATGGCTGCAGGTGCCTTTATCCAGGGATCCTCTATAGAGCTTTCCGCAGATGGTCCTGTAAAAGAGCCTTATGCCGTATATTTCCAGGGCGGGCTTACCTGGGAACATGCAAAACTGGGAGTTATGATGTCTTTACAGAAGCTTGTAGAACAAAATCTTGTAACCTTGCTCTAGAGCGTGTTTGAAAAATCATTCCTGCAATCTGCACGCCCTAGAGCCCATTTGCCAGGAGATGTTTATGGAAAAAAAGAGAATACTTGTTGTAGGTGGCGGTGCAGCCGGTTTGATGGCAGCTGTAGCGGCTGCTAAAAAGGGTGCAGCCGTCACGATACTGGAACAAAATGAGAAACCAGGGAAAAAAATAGGTGCAACGGGAAATGGAAAATGTAATTTTACCAATCTGCAGATGCCAAAGGATGCTTACCGTGGAGCATATCCCAAGTTCAGCCAGAGAGCACTGGAAAAGTTTTCTGTTCAGGATACAGTGGCATTTTTTTCTGATCTGGGGATTTATCCAGTGAATAAAAATAATGGCTATCTTTATCCTCATAGTGGCCAGGCATCCAGCGTTACAGAGGTTCTCTGCATGGAGGCACGCAGTCTTGGGGTGAAAATAAAGACCAATGCCCGTGTGTGCGATGTTTTCCGGGAAAAGGAATCCTGGAAGGTCAAGACTGAGGATTGGTGCTATGAGGGCGACGCTGTAATTCTCGCTAATGGCTCCTGCGCTTCGGCTATTTCCGGCTCAGATGGAAGCGGATATGAACTGGCGAAGAAGCTGGGGCATAGGGTCCTGAGACCCCTGCCTGCCCTCACTGCCTTGAAATGTAAGAATGCAGGCTTTTCTGGCTGGACCGGAGTACGTACAGAAGGAAAAGTTACCGTATATATAGATGGAAAAGAGACGGTTTCCGAAAGAGGGGAATTGCAGCTGACAGAATACGGGGTATCCGGTATTCCGGTGTTCCAGGTAAGCCGCTATGCCATTCGTGCTTTTGAAGAGAAAAAACAGGTTTCGCTTTCTCTTAATTTTCTTCCGGATTTCGACCAGGATCAGCTTCATAGATTCCTGGAGCAGAGAAGAAAAAGTATGCCTTATAAAGAAAAAAGGGAATTTCTGGTAGGCCTTTTTCCGGAAAAATTAAATAAGGTTCTTCTGGCAGAAGAAAATCTTGAGGAGGCTATTAGCAGCTATACTTTGAAAATGACAGGGTATCTCCCTTTTGAGCAGGCACAGGTCTGCTCCGGAGGTGTAAGTGTCCTTGAGATTTCAGAGGAAACCATGGAATCCCGGCTGCATCCAGGCCTTTATTTTGCTGGAGAACTGATTGATATTGATGGAAAATGCGGTGGCTATAATTTACAGTGGGCGTGGTCCAGCGGATACGTAGCAGGAAGCAGAGCAGGAGAAGCCTAATAATTATGCCATTGGAAAATAAAGGAGAAAGACATGATCCGAATTACCCAGATGAAGCTTTCTGTCAGCCATTCTAAGGAAGAACTGATTCATAAGATCTCAAAAACCTTACGTTGTCAGGAAAGTGGATTTTCCTATAAGATCGTGAAAAAGTCCGTGGACTGCCGTCATAAAGATGATAAAAAGTTTGTATACACGGTGGATGTCACCATGAATGAAAAAAAACTGGAAGAAAAAATCATCCGAAAAGTTCACGATAAAAATGTTATGTTAACAAAAGAAAAGAAATATGTTTTCCCTCTTCCCGGAGAGGAAAAACTGGAGCATCCGCCTGTGATAGTGGGAAGTGGACCTGCGGGTATTTTCTGTGCCTGGTATCTGGCAAGGGCTGGTTACAGACCCCTTGTTTTGGAACGTGGGGAGGAAGCTCATGTCCGTCAGAAAACAGTAGAAAATTTCTGGAAAAACGGGGTTTTGGATCCGGATTCCAACGTACAATTCGGAGAAGGCGGTGCAGGAACTTTTTCCGATGGAAAATTGAATACTCTTGTGAAGGATTCTTCCGGGCGAAATCATGAGGTGTTGAAAAGATTTGTAAAGGCTGGTGCACCGGAGGAAATTCTTTACCAGCAGAAGCCTCATCTCGGGACAGATGTGCTGGTTGGCGTGGTAGAGACTTTGCGCCATCAGATCGAGGAGATGGGCGGCAGCTTCCGTTTTCGCTCCAAAGTGACGGATCTGTCTTTCCAAAAGGGACGATTGATGGAAATCCAGATAAATGAGCAGGAGTGGATTCCTGCTCAGGTATGTGTGCTGGCCGTTGGTCACAGTGCAAGGGATTCCTTTTCCATGTTCCAGAAAAAAGACATTTATATGGAGCCGAAATCCTTTGCTGTTGGTGTGCGCATTGAACATCCTCAGAAAATGATCAATATGGCTCTTTATGGAGAAGAGGAAAATAAACAGCTTGGCGCAGCTGCCTATAAGGTTACTCATACCTGCGGCAATGGCCGCGGAGTCTACTCTTTTTGTATGTGTCCGGGAGGCTATGTGGTAAATGCATCTTCGGAAGAAGAATGCCTGGCTGTAAATGGAATGAGTTATCAGGCTCGTGATAGCCGCAATGCCAACAGTGCACTGATCGTATCCGTAACGCCTGCAGATTTTCCGGAAGAGGGACCTCTTGGCGGTGTGGAATTCCAGCGCTCCCTGGAACGAGCCGCATGGCAGGCTGGCGAAGGGAAGGTGCCGATCCAGCTGTTTAAGGATTACTGTGAGAATAAAGTTAGCACAGAGCTTGGGAAAGTGATTCCCTGTGTAAAGGGAGAATATGTTTTTGGAAATGTACGTGGAATCTTTCCAAAAGAAATCGGGGATTCTATTGAAGAAGGTGTCAGGGCATCCGGAAAGAAGATAAAAGGCTTTGACCGGCCTGATAGCGTGCTTCTTGGTGTGGAAAGCCGTACCTCATCTCCTGTGCGTATTGTAAGGGATAAGAGCTCCCTTGAGGCCAATTATCGGGGAATTTACCCCTGTGGTGAGGGTGCAGGATATGCAGGGGGGATTACTTCTGCAGCTATGGATGGAATAAAGGTAGCAGAGGCCATTGCTTCTGTGTATGCAGTATAAATTGGCTCCAGAGCGTGTTTGAAAAATCATTCCTGCAATCTGCACACTCCATTTTCTGGGATTTTTGTCCTGGATTCGGTTATTGCAGCCCGAGCCTGTGCTGTCATTTATAAACTTTTTAGAAATTTTTAGGAGAGAGTATACATCTCTCCTTTTTTATGCTAAAATAAACCTGCATTGCAGTTAGCAGTGTTTACCTGACAGCCCTGGAGAACTGCAGGTGAAAGAATTTGAATGATAAGAAACAAACCATCAGAGAACTGCCCACAGAGCTTCGTCCCTATGAGAAATGTATTCACAGCGGACCTGCTGTACTTGACGATGCAGAGCTTCTGGCAGTGATCTTAAGATGCGGTGTACAAGGGACGAATTCCCTTGCACTTGCTAATCAGATCTTAAGTCTTACGAAAGATACCGCATATCCAGGCCTTTTGGGACTTCTGCATATGTCCCTTCCGGATTTGATGAAAGTAAATGGAATCGGGAAGGTAAAGGCCATCCAGCTGAAATGCATCGGGGAGCTTTCCAAGCGAATGGCTGCAGCAGCTGCAAGACCGGGATTATCTTTTAACGATCCAGTTACAATTGCCAGGTATTATATGGAGCATCTCCGCCATGAGGAGCAGGAGGTGTTGATTGTTATGATGCTTGACGGAAGAAATCATCTGCTGGGGGAGAAGACGATTTCTAAGGGAACAGTAGGTGCCACACTGGTTACGCCACGGGAAGTGTTTGTGGAGGCACTGAAGTACCATGCAGTCAGTCTGATATTGATACATAATCATCCAAGCGGAGATCCAACGCCAAGCGAATGTGACAGGGAGATCACAGAGCGCATTTACAAGGCTGGGGAGCTTCTGGGAATCAGACTGCTGGATCATATTGTGATCGGTGACCAGAAATATGTAAGCTTCCGGGAACAGGCAATGCTCACATATTAAGCGGGTACACTGCCTGGCGGCATACCCGCATATGGGTGTTCCAGAGGGGAATATGATGAAGGGACAGATATATGCTGTTTGAAAAAACATATGGGATAGATCTTGGAAGCAGTTCCGTCAAGGTCTATTCCATGATCCGAAATAAGAGTTACATTGAGAAGAACATGATTGCGAGCCGAGGCCGCAAAATCATAGCCGTGGGCAACGAAGCGTATGAAATGTACGAGAAGGCACCTTCTGACATTTCCGTAAGTTCGCCGATGGCTTTTGGTATGATAGCCAACCTGGAACTGCAGGAAATTGTACTTTACAGTATGATGAGAAAAATTGATAAAATTCTTGGAATAGGCTCTGTTATGTATTTTGCTGTTCCCCTTGATATGACAGCGATTGAGAAAAGGGCCTATTATCAGGTTGCAAACGGCCACTGGCTTAGGAAGAACAGAGTCTATATGGTGGAGTCGCCAATCGCAGATGCCATTGCCATGGGAATCGACCTGGAAAATAATGAGGGAAATATGGTGGTAAATATCGGTGCCCAGAGTACGAATTTCTCCATTATTACAGGGGGCAGGATCATCATCAGTAAGAAGATCCCCATTGGAGGCAGGCAGATGAATGAGGCAATCTGCAGTGAGGTGCGCAAGCGATACAATCTTCAGATTGGTACCCGCACAGGAAAAAGACTGAAGCTGGTGCTTGGCCGTCTGGCAGATCAGCACAAACAGGCCCGCAAGGTGGTCGGAATCGACAGTGTTTCCGGCCTTCCCCGTGAGGAAGTGATTTCTGCCTATGTGGTAAATGCAGGTATTATGAACTGTGTCAATGAGATTGGAGCACAGATGAAGGTGTTTCTGGAGAGGATTCCTCCTCAGATTGCTTATCACATTGCAAAAGAGGGAATTTACCTTACAGGAGGAAGTACACGGATTCCTCACATAGATACTTATCTGGCCAGCTACACCGGCTATAGCTGCAACCTGTCTGAGCTTTACGAGACTTCGGCTGTGACAGGACTTGAGAAGATCATCCACGACAGAGATCTTAAGAAATGGGCACAGCCCATTAAGCAAAGAAAACTCTAGGGTGTGTTTGAAAAATGCTTTCTGCAAGATGTGCGTCATAATTTGTGGGAGATTTTCTCTGCAAAATGGAGTGTGCAGATTGCAAGAATGATTTTCAAACAGTTGCTAAGCGGCCACAGAAAATTATAGTTTTTAGGGGTGCTTTTTCATGAAAAACCTGAGAAAAAAAATTCGATTTCGTATAAATCTGAAAAGCAAACATTTGCTTGCCATTATGACCTTGTTTTGCCTTTGCTGTATCCTTGCTACGTTTGCATCCGGAATCAGCACGGCACCTTTGCAGGAGACTGCCGGAATGATGATCGTACCTTTTGAGAAAAGTATTCAGCGGATTGGTGCTATGGTACAGTCAATTCGTGACAGTTTTAAGGACAAGCAGGATCTGATCTTTGAGAATGAGGAGTTGAAGGCAGAGATCGACAGCCTGACAACCCAGAACAACAAGCTGATCCAGGATCAGGGAGAATACCAGAGGCTGAAAGAGCTGTACAATCTGGATCAGACCTATGACGAATATCCCAAGGTAGCTGCTACCATTATTTCCAAGGATCCAGGAAACTGGTACGATACCTTTATGATCAACAAGGGTTCTAATGACGGAATCCGTGTGGACAACAATGTAATCGCAGGAAAGGGACTTGTGGGAATTGTTACAGAGGTAGGTTCTTCCTGGGCAACGGTTCGCTCCATCATCGACGACAGCAGCAGTGTCAGCGCCATGACAGTGAGCACATCGGATAATTGTATTGTAACCGGAGATCTGGAACTCATTGACGAGGGAAAGCTTCGCTTTGAGCAGCTGTATGATCAGGACAATAAGGTATCTGTGGGAGAGCGCATTGTCACATCCAATATCAGTGAGAAATTTGTGGAAGGCCTGTTTATCGGCTATGTAAGTGATGTACAGCAGGACAGCAATAACCTGACCAAAACAGGAACCATTGTTACACCTGTAGATTTCCTCCACCTGAAGGATGTGTTTGTGATTACGGTAAACAAGCAGGATATGCTTGACGGAAGTGCAGATCAGGATACACAGGAGGATGCCAATGAAGAGTAAGGTGGCTTTTTTTCTTACCGTTGTAGTATGTTTCTTACTGCAGTGTACGGTTATGAGCCTGATTTCCATAGGTTCTGTGACACCGAATCTGATGCTGGTGCTTTGCGTTTCCATGGGATTGATGCGTGGACGGAAAAGTGGATTGTGGGTGGGCTTTTTTTCAGGACTTTTGGTTGATCTGTTTTTTAGCTCTATATTTGGTTTTTACGCATTAATCTATATGTACATCGGTTATTTGAGTGGATATGCCCATAGAATTTATTATGATGACGATGTGAAGGTGCCTATGTTCCTTGTTGCTGCTGCAGATCTTTTGTATAATATGGCAGTATATGGTCTGCAGTTCCTCCTTCGAGGAAGGCTTGGGCTTCGCACCTACCTTTGCAGGATCATTATTCCGGAAATGTTTTATACGGTATTTATTACCTTGATTGTATACCGGATTTTCCACCACATTAATTATCGCTACATGAATATTGCAAGGAAAGAAAGTGAGTCAATTTGGGTACTAAAATAAAAAAAATCTTTAAGAAGATCAGCTTAAAAAGAACAACTGTCCTGATGGTGGCATTTGTATTCATGTCTGTAATTTTGGTCCGCCGTCTTTTTGACCTGCAGATCATTCAGGGAGAAGACTATATCAGCAAGTTTCAGGCGAGAACTACGAAAGAACGTGTGATCAAAAGTACTCGCGGGAATATTCTGGACCGCAACGGAGACATTCTTGCTTCCAATGTACTTTCTTATTCCCTGACCTTTGAGGACAACGGAACATACAGTACTACCAGGGAAAAGAATCTTACTTTAAATGGGATTGCCTACCAGGTGATCAAAATTTTGGAGAGCAATGGGGATGATATTACCCATTCTTTTCATATTGTTGTAGATGACAGCGGAAATTATTCCTTTGATGTATCGGAAGGTTTTACCTTAAACCGTTTCCGTGCAGATATTTATGGGGAAGCTCTGATCGACAATCTGACAGATGAACAAAAAAATGCAACAGCAGATCAGATGATGGAATTTCTTATCGGATCCCAGAAGTTTTCCATTGTACTGGAAGGGGACCATGCATATACAGAGGAAGAGCTGTCCTCTCATGGACTGCCGCTTACTCTTACGAAACAGGAAATGCTGGATATTGCCAATGTACGTTATGAGCTGAATACCAATAGCTTTAAAAAATATATGCAGGTTACCATTGCTACAAATGTCAGTGAAAAATCAGTAGCTGCCATTATGGAAAATAAAACCGGGCTTCAGGGAATTGATGTAGTGGAAGATTCTGTCCGCCAGTATATTGATGACGAAAGCATGGCGCCGATCTTGGGATATACAGGAAAGGCTTCTTCCGAGGAACTTACTGAACTGCGTAAGCAGAATCCAGATTATTCTAATGATGCCATAGTAGGAAAAGCCGGTATTGAGCAGTACATGGAGCTTTCCCTTCAGGGAACAGATGGAAAGGAAACGGTTTCTGTTGACAATCTTGGAAAGGTTCTGAAAATTGATGAAGATACCAAGGTAGAACCAGTGGCTGGAAATGATGTACAGCTTACCATAGAGACAGACTGGCAGTCTGCTATTTATCAGATCCTGAAGCAGCGCGTGGCAGGTGTTCTTCTTACAAAGATCGATGCAGCCAAAACCTTTGATTATTCAGCAGTTACAGATGCCAGCCAGATCCGCATCCCGATTTACGATGTTTATAACGCATTGATTTCCAACAGCGTAATTGATATCAGCAAATTCAGCAATGAGGATGCGTCTGATATAGAAAAAAATTTATATGCCAAATTTCAACAAAAGCAGCAGCAAGTTTTTGATACAATAAGTACGAAGCTGAACGGCTCAAATCCACCGGCCTATAAGGATGAGGATGAGGAAACACAGGAATATCTTTCCTATATTTGCAATGATCTTCTTCGTGATACACTTGGAATCATCTCAAAGGATGCCATAGATACTTCGGATGCTACATACAAGGCATGGACAAAGGATGAGAGTATTTCTCTGAAAGATTACCTGACTTATGCTACCAGTCAGGGCTGGATCGATATCACCAGCTTTTCTCTGGAGGGTGAGTATCTGGATTCTGAGGAAATCTATCAGGCACTGTCCGATTATATTATTGATTACCTGAGAACAGATACGGGATTTTCCAAGCTTCTTTATAAGCATATGCTTCTGGAAGATACCATTTCCGGACAGGAGATCTGTCTGGTTCTGTATGAGCAGGGAGTACTGGACAAAGAGGACGACGGTACTTATGAAAGTCTTGCTTCCGGTGCAATGGGTGCCTATGACTTTATGATCAATAAAATCTACACTCTGGAGATCGAGCCTGCACAGCTTGCTCTGATGCCATGCTCTGCTTCTGCCGTTGTAGTAGATGTAAAGACAGGAGATGTTGTTGCCTGTGTAACTTATCCGGGCTATGATAACAACCGTCTTACAAATGATATGGATACAGAGTATTATGCAAAACTGGCATTGGATCAGTCCAGCCCGTTTTTTAATAAAGCGACTCAGCAGACAACTGCACCTGGTTCCACACTGAAGCTTCTTTCCACCATTGCAGGTATGGAAGAGGGAATTATTGATGAGGGTACTTACATTGATTGTACCGGTCAGTTTGATTATGTGGATCCGCCTATCAACTGCTGGAACAAAAACGGACACGGGGCGCTTGACATCCGTACCGCCATTGAGCAGTCCTGTAACTACTTCTTCAATATGATCGGTTTCCAGCTGGGAAAAGTAGGAGACAATGAATTTTCTGAAGTGCAGAGTCTTTCAAAGCTTCAGGAATATGCATCCTTGCTTGGACTGGACCGAAAAACCGGTATTGAACTTTCTGAGGCGACCCCTAAGGTTTCCGATGCTAAGGCAGTACCTTCCTATATGGGGCAGGGTAACAACCTGTTCACAACTGCGCAGCTTGCAAGATATGCCACAGTGATTGCAACCTCCGGCAATGTTTTCAAACTGACTCTTCTTGATAATGTAAGCAATCCAAAAGGCGAGATTATAGAAGAGTATACACCGGAGATCGAGGATGTGGTCAATATCTCTTCTAATATCTGGGACGTACTTCATGATGGTATGCGCCGTGTTATCCAGACACATACACAATTTGACGGTCTTGGAGTCGAGGTGGCCGGTAAAACCGGTACTGCAGAGCTGGATCTGCGCCATCCAAACCATGGACTTTTCGTGGGATACGCCCCGGCTTCTGATCCGGAATATGCTGTGGCAATCCGTATTGCAAATGGTTACAGTTCCGGAAATGCTTGTTTGATTGCTAATGATGTTTTTAAATACATTTTCAATCTTGCAGATGAAGATTCTATACTTACTGGCTATGCTTCTACAGATACCAGTGATACATCGAATGACTAAACAGCAGGAGAAATACCAGGATTTTGGAACATTTTGTTTAGGAGGAATCAGAGAAAATGGGTGAAGTCATTGTCATTACATCCGGAAAAGGCGGTGTGGGGAAAACTACTACCGTTGCCAACATTGGAACCGGACTGGCTATGATGGGAAAAAAGACAGTGGTTGTAGATACTGATATCGGACTTCGGAACCTGGATGTAGTTTTGGGACTGGAGAACCGTATCGTATACAATCTGGTTGACATTGTAAATGGAAGCTGCCGTCTGAAACAGGCACTGATAAAGGACAAGCGTCATCCGGAACTGTACCTTCTGCCTTCTGCACAGACAAAGGATAAAACAGCAGTTTCACCAGAGCAGATGATTAAGCTTACAGATGATCTGCGGGAAGAATTTGATTACATTTTGCTGGACTGTCCGGCTGGAATTGAACAAGGCTTTAAAAATGCGATTGCAGGCGCTGATAAAGCCCTTGTGGTTACTACGCCGGAGGTTTCTGCAATCCGTGACGCAGACCGCATCATTGGCCTTTTGGAGGCAAATGAGATACGGGATATCCATCTTATCATAAACAGACTCAGACCGGATATGATTGCAAGGGGGGATATGATGTCTGTAGATGATGTGACAGAAATCCTGGCAGTAGATCTTATCGGAACCCTTCTGGATGATGAGCAGATCGTGGTAGCTACCAATCAGGGCGAGCCTCTTTCCGGCAAAAATTCCCAGGCAGAGGAGGAATATCGGAACATCTGTAAGCGCCTGATGGGAGAGGATGTTCCGTTTGTAGAGATACGCCAGAAAAAGGGAGTATTTTCAAGACTGTTTAAACGTCACTGACAATGTGACCATCATCTGAAGGGATAGCAGTGTGAAGAGGAGGAATTTAACATGAAGCCCTTTTTACATGACAAAAGGCGTTCCGCAGGATATGCCCGTGACAGAATGAAGCTGTTGCTGATATCAGAGCGGATCGAATGTTCTCCACAAATGATGAAAATGTTAAAAAGCGATTTGGTACATACGGTGAAAAAGTATGTCACCATAGAGGAAAGTAAGGTTAAAATACAGATTACACAGGAGCCGGCAGTGCTTACTGCCTATATTCCTGTATTGAAAAAAAAGGACAGATAAATTTATGATTAAACAGTATAAGCTGCGTTTTTATAATTTCAGGCTGGTAGTCCTGCTGATCGCCATCAGTGTTTTCGGGGTACAGCTTGTAGCCAGTGCGTCACCGGATCTTCGCAATAAACAGCTATTCGGTGTTGCCATGGGATTAGGGATCATGCTCATCCTGTCATTAATGGACTATTCCTGGATCTTGAATTTCCAGTGGATCATGTATGGTTTTAATCTGCTTCTGCTTATAGGTGTACGTTTATTCGGTAGTGAGGCCGGAGGTGCTGCAAGATGGCTGCAGATCGGAGGATTTCGTTTTCAGCCTACAGAGCTTTCCAAGATCATTATCATTCTGTTTTTTGCCAAGTTTTTCATGGATCATGAAGATGATATCAACACCCTGCGGGTACTTGCCGAAGCTGTTGTTCTGCTGGCAGTTCCCCTGGCACTTATCTATGCACAGCCAGATATGAAAAATACAATTACAGTAACCATTCTGTTTTGTATTTTGATATATGTGGCCGGACTAAGCTATAAGATCATTGGCGGCGCAGTTCTCATTGCTGTGCCGCTGGTTATTATTTTTCTTTCCATTGTAGTTCAGCCTGATCAGACGCTAATCAAGGATTATCAGAGACAGCGTATCATGTCTTTCCTGTATCCGGAAAATGAGGAGTATCAGGAGGATATCGAACAGCAGAACAACTCTAAAACGGCCATTGCTTCCGGAGAACTGGTAGGGAAAAAGTTAAGTGGTGATGACAATGTGTCCTCGGTTAATGATGGAAATTTCGTTGCAGAGAACCAGACGGATTTTATTTTTGCAGTAGCAGGAGAAGAATATGGATTTATAGGATGTACGACTCTTGTTATCCTTTTGCTTCTCATATCTTTGGAATGTATCAGGATGAGTCTTCGGGCGAAAGATTTGGCGGGGAAGATACTTTGCTGCGGAGTTGGAAGTATTGTGGCGATTCAGAGCTTTCTTAACATTTGTGTTGCCACCGGACTTGCACCGAATACAGGTACCCCTCTTCCTTTTGTAAGCTATGGTCTTACCTCACTGGTCAGTCTGTTTATTGGTATGGGGCTTGTAATGAACGTAGGACTGCAGAGCAGTGCTTACAATAAAGAACTGAAAAAGAAAGAAATCGATAAGAAAGAGGAATATTTATGACATCCGGGAAACAAAAGAAAGCCAGGCGGAAATCAAAGAAGTTCCGCAATTCCAGAAAAAAACGTATTTTAAACACGATTCTCCTTCTTCTTCTTTTGGCTGTGCTTGGTGGCGCAGGAGTGGGAGCTATTTATTTTTTGAAGAACGGAAACGTATTTACAAAGCTGGATGAGCCATATACAGCGTCCAGAGAATTTTCAGGAATGGTGTCCGAATCAGACAGCCTGAAAATGGACGGTTTTGCAAAGAATTTATGTGTTGTAGTTTCAGATGTGCCTATGGATGGTATTTCTCTTGGAGAGAATCAGAAAGGACTGCTTCTGGACCTGAATGATAAAAAGGTCCTTTATTCCAAACAGGCATTGCAAAGAGTGTATCCGGCAAGTATCACAAAGATCATGACTGCTATGCTGGCAGTGAAATATGGCAATATGGATGATGTGGTGACAATCACTCAGGAAGACCTTAACCTGGAATCAGGTGCACAGGTATGCGGATTCTGGGAGGGAGATCAGTTGACCATGGATCAGCTGCTTCACTGTCTGCTGGTGTATTCCGGAAATGACGCTGCAGCTGCCATAGCAGTGCATATTGGCGGCTCTATAGATGGATTTGTAGATATGATGAACAGCTATGCCCAGGAGCTCGGATGCACAGGCACTCATTTTACGAATCCCCATGGATTGCAGGATGAGAATCATTATACGACTCCATATGACATATATCTGATGTTAAAGGAAGCTTTAAATTATCCTGAGTTTACACAGATTACCCAGATGGGCTCCTACACGGCGGAGTACACACACGCAGACGGAAGTGCAGCAAGTGTTACACTAACTGCCACGGATCATTATCTTACAGGAGAGGCCACTCCTCCAAAGAATGTAACGGTCCTGGGCGGAAAGACCGGAACTACAGACCTTGCCGGTAACTGCCTTGCACTGCTTAGCCAGAATGCCTACGGAAAGCCGTATATTTCCATTGTTATGGGAGCTTCCTCCAAGGATGAGCTGTATCAGCAGATGTCTTCCCTTTTACAGAACATTAATGAATAGGGATTCTGTAACTTCCGGCAGAACATTTCCAGTGAACATAAACAAAACGAGAAAAATAGACAGAATTTTTAAAAATACTCTTGTGTTTTTGGAAAAATTATACTATAATATGAATCATATTAAACAAGCTTTTTGGTAATATTTAATATCATATTGTCTAAGGAGGAAAACATCATGGTTGAACTGATTGTAGGAAAGAAAGGCAAAGGCAAAACAAAAGTGCTCTTAGACAGAGTAAATAATGCGGTAAAGGAAGCCAACGGAAGCATCGTTTATTTGGACAAGAGCACCAAACATATGTATGAGCTTAATAATAAGGTACGTCTTATTGACGTTTCCTCTTATCCATTGAAGAACGCAGACGAGTTCGTTGGTTTCATTTGTGGCATTATTTCCCAGGATCATGACCTTGAGCAGATTTATCTTGACAGCTTCCTTAAGGTATCCAAGCTTGAAGATGCAGACGTTACCGATACACTGGAGCAGCTGGATAAAATCGGACAGAAATACGGCATTTCTGTAGTTGTAAGTATTTCTCTTGATAAAGAAGAGATACCGGAAGCATTACAGGATAAGATTGCAGTAGCATTATAATCACAGATGATATGATATTGCAGCTATAGAATTCAGTAAAACCAAAGGTACATAAGAGAGGACATAACTTTATGAAGGTTATGTCCTTTTTTATTTTATTCTGATAATTTAAAACATAATAAACATAATATGATAAAGTTGACGATAAGTATATTATGTAAACTTAAATATGAATGCACATTTCTTCTAAAAAACCAGAATGGACAATCCAAATGCAGGAATTTGTTCATTCTGGTTTTAAGTGAATCAGCAAAGCAGATGGTAAATGTCCCTCTGACTCTTTTTCTCAATCCTCGCGCAGTTTTACAGCAGTGGCTGCCTGGCGCCGTCTGGAGTCATCTAAGGCTGCATAATGTTTCTTGGTAGTATTGACATCCTTATGGCCTAAAACGTCCGCTACAAGGTAAATATCGCCTGTTTCCTGGTAAAGGGCAGTGCCATAGGTACTGCGTAGCTTATGAGGGGTGATTTTCTTGGTGGTGGTGACTTGTCTGGCGTATTTTTTGACCAGGTTTTCTACGGCCTGTACGCCCAGCCGTTTTCTCTGGGTAGAATAGAAGAGAGCATGCTCATGACCCTCCACAGGCACAATATTTTTACGCACCTCCAGATAATTTTTCAGAGCCTTTTCCACTTCAGGACCGAAATATACGACCATTTCATTTCCCCCTTTTCGGGTGACCTTGATTCCATTGTTTTTGAAATCCACATCCTCAATATCCAGACCTACACATTCTGAAACACGAACGCCTGTTCCGAGCAGGAGAGTAACGAGAGCGAGATCACGGTCCTTGGTTTTTTCGTAATAGACCTTTTTTTGTCCAGTGAGGTCATCACCGCCATGCTCAATATAATCAAGGAGCATCGCCACCTCGTCTGCTTCCAGGCGAATAATGCTTTTCTGGTGGATTTTGGGGACGTCCACCAGGACCGTTGGATTGGTGTGGATCATTTCCCGCTTAAAATAATAGGCGTAAAAGCTTCTAAGGGAAGACATTTTTCGCTTCAGGCCACGTTCACCGTTGGTTTCCGTTTTATCACCAGACTGGTACACCTTCAGATATTCTTCATATTCCTCAAGATCTACGGCTGTAATCTGATCCAGAACGTCAATGGTAAAAGCATCCATGGTCTGATCTTTAAATGCGGGATTCAGATCCAGAAGAAACTGGAAAAAAATACGAATGTCATAGGCATAGGAAATGCGGGTTTTAGTTGTGGTACGTGGCTCAATGGCACGGAAAAAATCCTTGCAAAACGGAGGCAGGGTTTTTAAAACGTCACGAAGGCGCAAAGTATTTTCAATATCAGTCTGTTCATGATAAGTAATTTTTTTCTCCATAGAATTCTCCGATCCGCCGCCTTTGGCTGGCTGCACAAAACGGCAAAAGATATAAACTTCAAAATAAAATTGAACCTATGTAATTAAGGCTTTAAAATGGATTTTACCGATATACATAAATCAGCTTAAAACTATTAAAAATCTGAGATTTCCGGAGAAGTGGCTGCTTTTCAAACCAATCTATATGAAAAACTCGGATTTGTCGTATAGATGTAGATGAGGGAGATAACGCCGAAATAGCCACTTCTTCCTGCTTTTCCGGCGTTTTCATTCTTCCAAGATATTTACATAAATTTTTCTTT
>ERZ1035006.872-NODE-872-length-22178-cov-5.148217_pt1 | contig 22178 bp, 19 predicted proteins | sample MGYA00520694_ERZ1035006 | MGnify/ENA primary metagenome ERZ1035006 (study PRJEB33766, sample SAMN09781746) | gut metagenome | biome: gut microbiome | host: Homo sapiens | place: Madagascar | study: EMG produced TPA metagenomics assembly of the PRJNA485056 data set... | reverse complement strand
ATAAAAATCCCTCCGTTTCGTCTTTTAATAAACCAATAATAACGAAAACGGAGGGCAATGTCATGTCCATTACGGCAAGAGGTAGATTTCAGGCGGTAAGATGCATCCGCCCTTCTTTATTTTCAAGAATATGGACTCTGTGCTTTCCAAATAAATCATCTACTTCATTTCTTTTAAATGGAGGAACTAATATATTATTTCCAAATGCTACTTTATCCTTGTAAATAACTATCTTATCCATATATTTCTCGCTTTGCCTGTTCTAAATCTGAAATTCAACTCATTTCCTTTTGTAATTTGCACACCGTCTCAACATTCGCAGTCCCAGGGAACATATCCACGCAGCATACCTTCTCCACCCGGTAGCCCTCCGCCTGCAATGTCACCAGATCCCGTGCCAGACTGGTTGGCTTGCAGGATATATATACCAGGTGCTTCACGCCATAACGGATAATCTTGCTCAGTGCTTTCGGATGGATGCCATCCCGCGGCGGATCCAGCACGATCATATCCGGAAGCTCCGTCAGGCCATCCAGCACCTTCATGACATCACCGGCAATAAACTCACAGTTATCCAGATGATTCAGCACCGCATTATCGCGGGCAGATTCCACTGCTTCCTCTACGATTTCCACACCGACTACTTTCTTCGCTACCGGCGCCAGCATCTGTGCGATCGTACCAGTTCCGCTGTAAAGATCAAATACCACCTGATCATCAATATTCCCTACATATTCTCTTGCCTTCTCATATAATACCTCAGCCCCCAGTGAATTCGTCTGGAAGAATGAGAATGGTGTGATCCGGAATTTCAGTCCCAGAATCTCTTCATAAATATAGTCCTGTCCGTATAACAGATGGGTCTCATCACTCTGTACCACATCTGCCAGTCCGTCATTTACCGTCAGAAGCACTCCGGCAATTCTTCCGTGAAGTGTCAGGGCCTGCAGCTTCTCCAGCCAGCCTGCCGTATCCAGATACTCCTCTATCTGCTCACGGGTCGCTGCCTTACCGCTTTCCGGCTGTTGTGCGAACATGGATTCACCCGCGTTCTCTGCGCCTACTATTCCTGCTTCCCCTGCTGTCTTCCCTGCAATCTGACTGCTGACTACCAGATTGATCAGCATATCCTTGGATCGCGCCGTCTGACGTACCACCAGATGACGCAGACTTCCTTCATGACTCATCTTTTTAAAATAAGGGATGCCTCGTTCCGTAAAATGCTCCAGCGTACATGCCAGCACCTGATTGTAATCCGAATCCACAATCTTGCAGTCCGTTACTGTAACCAGATCATAGAAGCTTCCTTTTTTATGCAGTCCGAGTGCTAACGGACCATCCTTATATTCATCTCCGAATGAGAACTCCATTTTATTCCGGTATCCTTCTACTACCGGACTTCCAATGATTCCTTCCCATGTATATTCCGGACACACCTGATCAATCAGTCTCCGTACCTGATCTGCCTTGATCTGCAGCTGCGTTTCATATGGAAATGTCTGATATGTGCAGCCGCCACACTGTCCGAAATGCTTACATACCGGCTCTGCCGTTTCCTGTGGAGATTTCTCCAGCACCTCCAGCAGACGTCCCTCTGCCTTTCCGTTTTTCGCCTTGGTGATCCGGATGCGCACCTTCTGTCCGGCAAATGCTCCCTTTATGGTCACCTTCCGATCTTCTATATATGCAATTCCCTTATTGGGAAACTCGTATTCCTGAATGATTACTTCATGTTCACTGCCCTTTTTCATGCATTCTCTCCTGCCTGTTTTCCTTATTCTTTCTGTCGGTTCCGATCAGCTTCAGTCATCAAACAACCGACCAAACCATCCCTTTCTGGATGCTTTCTTATCCTCTTCTTCCAATTCCTGCCAGTGATACTCCACATTGCCCTGCTCATCCATCTCCATGAGCATAAATGTTCTGGCTCTGCCCTCCTGCCGCGGATATGTGAGACTCCCCGGATTCAGCAGCGTGATATCCTCACCCCGATCCAGATATGGATAATGGGTATGTCCGAACATCACGATATCCATCCGGTTCATTGTTCCAAACATTCCCAGCCGGTTCAGATCATAGTTCACCATATAGCGATGTCCGTGTGTCAGAAATATCCGCTTGCCGCACAGCTCGATCGTCATGTGATCCGGAAGTGCCAGCCCACCGTCATTATTCCCTGCAACAATATAAGTGTCACCATCAATCAGAGACTCCAGCTCCTCCACATCATCCTCCACATCACCCAGATGAATCAGTACATCAATATATCCGGTTCGTTCTGCCTGCTCTACCGCCCGCACAACATAGTCATTTCTTCCGTGAGAATCACTCACTACCAAAATCCGCATTTCAATCCTCCTACTGCCGGCTTCCACTGTTCCTTGTTCCTCCACTGAACCGCCATTCGTATATCTTACTCGGCCTTCTCCAATTCTTCCCGCATGAGTCGAAGTGCCTTACCTCTGTGACTGATTGCATTCTTCTGCTCCGGTGTCAGCTCTGCACTGGTGCAGCCATATTCCGGCAGGAAAAAGATCGGATCATAGCCAAAGCCATTTGCTCCTGCCTCATGATAACCGATGATGCCCTCCATCGCAGCCTCTTTTACGACCTCTCTGCCATCCGGAAAAACAGCTGCGATCGCACACATGAACCGCGCCGTTCTCTTATCATCCGGCACTCCCTCCAGCCGGTCAATGATCATCTGATTCTTGATCGAATACGGTGTATCCTCGCCGCCAAACCGATGAGAGAAGACTCCCGGCTGCTTATCCATATAGTCTACTTCCAGACCGGAATCGTCTGCCAGAACCAGCTCATGACAGAGTGCATGAATTGCCCGTGCCTTGATCAGTGCATTCTCCCGGAAAGTAGTTCCATCTTCTACGATATCCACATCGATTCCGGCTTCCTTCATTGATAAGATCTCATAATCCAGACCTGCCATAATCTCCCGAATTTCCCGCATCTTGTCCTTATTTCCCGTTGCAAATATTAATCGTTTCATCTTGTACCCTTCCTTATTTTTTCTGTTTTCTTATATTGCTGTTTTTTCGCAATTTGTATTTTAATTCTTCAATTCATACTTTCGTTTTCGCAATTTGTATCTCTGTTTCTTAACTCTCGCTTCTGCTTTCTTCCCTTTTACTTCTTGTTTCTATCGTTCGTAAATGCTTTCAGACACAGATTGCAGTCCTTATTTTTCTCCGCACTCATCCATTTATTTCCATACAGACTGATATAGCCTTCTCCGTCTGTAATATCAAACTCTCTGGTTCTGGAATCTGCATTATATTCAATCGCTACCGGATGTACGGAACCCGGTGTCTGTATATGCACAACCACCGCAAATTTCTGATTGTCTTTCAGCTTTACCGCATCATCCAGCCGGACCGTATAATAACCGGCCTGTTCAAAACTGCCCTCTGCCACCAGCTTCCGGTCATTCAGACTATCTTCATCCTCGAATTCCGGCACCACGTACACCTGATAGGTCGTGTCCACATCCGTTGCATAGAATGAGACTGCTGCCAGCTCTTCGTCTTCTCCTGCCCGATACACATTGGCAAAATAAGCTTCCTCCTTCTCATAGCCGAGCTGTCCGCGCCAGCCCAGAAGGTCGGACTGATAGATATGGTCAAAATTATCGGCTCCTCCGAGCTTCGTATATACCACATTGGTAGTTCCGATATTTGCATCCTCATAGGATACATAGAAATAGCCATCCTCACCAAACTCCGTGCCCCAGCTGTTCTTGCAGATAAAGGCTCCGTCATTTTCCGGCGTAATCGTAAAATATTCCTTTGGAAAATCATCATCCCAGCCTACAATGATAATGTCATGATTACAGGTGGCCTCCTGATTATAGTAATAAGTTGCACGCTCCCGGTTATAGTAGCCGGACCAGCTGTTTGCCGTCTTCATCTGCGTATAAATGGAGGTTTCAACCGCTCCGTATTTATAAATGGCTTCTTTGATCGCCACATAATCCTTCGGTGCCAGAATCTGTGCCTCCTCCAGATGCTTTCTCGCTTTCAGGTTTGGGTTCGTCTCGCCATCTCCGTATGGATCATCCGACTCATACACCGGCCCCTGCCAGCTTGCCATATAGGCGATCGCCATCGTGTACTCGCCACCCTCATTCTGTCCCAGACTGAAGCTGTTACACAGACTCATATGATCCGGTGAAAATACCAGATTCTCCTGTGGTGTCAGGGTCGTTTCCAATGCCGCCAAAGATGCAAATGCCCAGCAGGTACCATAGAGTCCCTGATCCCGCACCGGCGTCACTCTTCCAAGCTCTCTCATATCATAACGCTTCGGCAGCTCCACCTCTGCCGCAATCTGTGACATCGCTGCCGAAGCCGTCTTATAGTTCATTGCAAAATTATAATTAATATACTGCGCAATATCCCCGATCGGCACATACAGCTTATCCGAAACCATCTGTACCTTATCCTGCAGCTCTACAACCTGTCCGTTAATATTCGCCGCTGCACTGTTTGTATACAAACTGATAGAATTCGAACCCTTCTCGATCAGGATATTTCCGTTCTCATATACCTGCGTAGAACAGTTAAATGCATCCGTTAACTGATCCACCGGAAACATCAGACATCCCTTCGCACTCACATATGGCTTCTCCTCCACAAAGGATAATGTCTCCTGCCCGACGACAACCGACACACCCTTCTGATTGTCCATGTCCGCCAGATCACTTAAAAATTCGCTTGAAAAATTTCTGGCCGTCGTGCGCTTCACCTGAACCTCCGAATGTCCGGTCAGCGAAAATATGATCATGATTGCAAATACCAGTACGAATATCGCACCAATTAATTTCTTCAAGTGTACAATCCCTTTCTGCTAAATACTTCTCTCTCCCTGCTCCGGCCGTGGCTGTCTCGGTGGCTTCGGCCCCAGATACTGATAATAGTATGCCTTGATCATACCATTATAGATCTTCCGGTTCTTCGTTGCTTTCTTCCCCAGATACTTCTCGGCCTCCGCATAAGAAGTGATAATATATTTGGACCAGGTATCCAGCTTATCAAAGCTCTTACCGATCATCCGGTACAGATCCGGAAGCTCATCCTGCTCCTCCAGTCGTTCTCCATATGGAGGATTGGTAATGATGAATCCGTACTTTTTCGGATTACTTAACTCCGCCACACTTCTCTGCTGGAAATGGATCTGATCTCCGACTCCGGCAGCTCTCGCATTTTCCATTGCACATTTCACAATGCTGTTATCAATATCATATCCCTGAATATTCATCTTAACATCCCGGAGGATCCGGTCCTCCGCCTCTGCAACCGCAGCCTTCCATGCAGACTCCGGTGTGATGTTTGTCCATTTCTGTCCGGTAAATGTCCGCTTCATTCCCGGTGCGATCCTCGCTCCGATCATGGCCGCCTCGATTGGAAACGTACCGCTTCCGCAGAACGGATCCACCAGAATCCGGTCTTTGTTCCAAGGTGTCAGCATAATCAGTGCGGAAGCCAGCGTTTCAGAAATCGGTGCCTTACCAACCAGCTGCCGGTACCCCCGCTTATGCAGTGAAATACCCGATGCATCTAATGCAATACTTACCATATCTTTATTAATAAATACCCGGATCGGATACTCTGCTCCGTCCTCATCAAACCAGTTCACATGATACACGGTCTTTAACCGCTCCACGATTGCCTTTTTCACAATTGACTGAATGTCGGATGCACTGAACAATGCACTGTTCTTCGTGGATGCCTTTGACACCCAGAACTTCGCATCCTTCGGAAGATAATCCTCCCAGTGCAGGGCCTTGGTGGCTTCAAATAATTCATCAAAGGTTTTCGCCGGAAAGCCGCCAACCTTCACCATAATACGCTCTGCTGTACGAATAAATACATTCGCACGGGCAAGTGCCTCCACATCCCCACGGAATGTAATTCTGCCGTCCTCCACCTGTACGATCTCATATCCTAAATCCTGTATCTCTCTTTTCAGCACCGACTCCAGACCGAAGTGGCACGGTGCTATCAGCTCTATCTTATCCATATTCCGATTCTACTCTTTCTATTAATGTCTATTACTTCTAGTTTATTGTACGTTTCTCCCTGACAACTGTCAAGAAAAAGCCGGCATTACTGCCGGCTTATCGTTAAATCTTTATTATATTGTTTTATTCCTCCCACCGTGTTGATCACCCGATAGCCCTGCTCTGCCAGAATCCGTGCCGCCTTTATACTGTTGACACCATGCTCACAATATACGATCAGGGTTCGATTCTTCGGAATCCGTACTCTTCCACTCTGGATTTCTTCAAACGGAAGGCTCATTGCCATTGGAATATGGCCACTGTTGAATGCCTGCCGGCTTCTCACATCTATGATAATCGCATTTTCTTCCACTGCCTTCTGGATGATATGACGAATATTGATATTTTCGATGGTCGGTACCACGATGCTCACCACCAATGTCTCCTTATATTCTATCATATTCAGGCCTCTGACACTATGTGCCTTGCACTATTTAGATATAATCTGACACATATGGAATATGATGGAACAACAGATCATCCAGGCACTCGACCGCCTCCGGAACCGTCTCGATCCTATCCATTCCATATAATTTTCTCGCTGTCTTATATCCCATCAGTAAGGCAGCCAGGGTTCCGATCGTCATCTTCATGGTGTATTGCGGCTCCATATCCTCCCGCACCTGGCATCTGCCACCGTCAAACCATACCTGAAATGTACCGTTATTCCACGGCAACAGCTCGTCCTCTATCTCAAACCGGATACAGGCTGACGGTTCATCCGGATCACACGGATACTGTGCAAAAAACTGCGGAATATCCACAATTCTTCCCATGGCATATGGCCGGATCGTCTCCTTAATGTCACTGTCATCCAGTTCAAATGCGATCGGTTCACTGTAATAGTTATTGCCACGCACCTCATCGATCATGGAATCATGTGCATAAATATACCGCCACAGGCCCAGCTGTGCCTCCCGGTTCAGATAGATCATCTCTTTCACATGCATGATATCGGAATTAATGAGATAGACCATATATCCATATGGAACTCCATCCCTGGAATAATAGATGGCAACGGAAGTATCATCCTCATCCCAGCGCCAGTATTCTTCCCATGCCAGATTGTTCCGGTAAAGGCAGCCATGTGTTTTCTCCGCAAACTTCGTATGTAATTCCATGAACTGCTTATCATCCCAGGATACCCGTCTGACATAGCCCGGCTCCTCGATCCATCTCGGAATCTGTGTATCCTTGACCGAATACGTCATTTTATTGGATATGATCTCCCATCCGAGATTCCGGTATAGCGGAATCGAATACGGATATAACAGTGCAAATGATTTCTGATTCTCACGCATTCTTGTCAGGCTCTGGATCATTAACCGTTTCATGATTCCATGTCCGGTATGCTCCGGATAGGTGCAGACACTCGTCACAAATCCAACCGCATATCTTGCCCCATAGATGTTCATATCCAGCGGATATACTGCGAACTGGGAAACCAGATCCTCACCATCAAAGCATCCCAGTACATCGGCTCTTTCCAGCACCGGGAACTTCGACTGCTTGATCTCGTCATCCTTCCAGCCGGTCTCCGCCAGCTCCTGCTCTGTTACCTGAAATGCATACCGAAGCAATGCATTGTACTGCTCGGCATCGTCAATCGTCAACGGTCGTATCTTAAAATCCTCTTCGCTCATCATTTCTTAATTCCTCTTTATCTATATAACTTGTCATGCAGACACACAAAAAGCGGCAGATCAAATCCGCCGCTCTTTATACAGGCACTATATCTTAGTAGTAATAAGAATCCATTGCACCTGAAATTGCAACACCGGTTGTTACCATGACAATGATCCATACGATGATTGCAATGATGCTCAGGATCAGACCAATGATACCAAGAATCTTACCAACCTTAGCCTGCTGTGGAAGCTCCGGATACTCATTTCCTAACTTACCGCATAATACAAGGTCAATGATTGCACAAATCAAACCAACACCACCACAAGATGTTACGATAGAAGCAATACCTAAGATTAAAGCGGCAACTGCTTTTCCAGGTGTCTGATTTCCTGTGTTACTTACGTTGTTATCCATTTTTTCTCCTCCTTCATACTCATCCATGTCCTTCTTCATCCTAATCCCTGACATAGAAATATTAAAATCATTGCATATTATACTACACTTTATGCCGGTTATGCAAGCCTTATCACTGTTTTGTTATACATGATACATTTCTCCATTGCCAGAACCGCATGAAAAAGGCCGGAACCCTTTCTGACGGGATTCCGGCTTTCCTTCTTCCGTTGTAATTCCTACTCGTAATCCTTGGATGCTTTACTACTGTTAGTAGTCTTATTGCTGCTCTTGGCAGAATTGGAAGCCTTATTGCTTGCCTTATTCTTAGAGCTGTTCTTTGCATTACTTGCAGAATCGGTGCAGTTTGTCTCGTTTGAGTAGTTGTTCTCAGACATCTTCATGTCCTCCTTTAATGTAGTAAATACTTGTTACAACTACATTGTTGACGGACTGCAAGGGTTTTATACATTTATTTTAACTGGCCTAATCGTTCTTCTACCTGAGCTAACATCTGCGTGTACTTCTCCAGCTTGCCCTTCTCTTCTTCGATCTTGGCTGCCGGTGCCTTCTCCACGAACTTCGGATTATTCAGCATGCCCTGTGCACGCTTGATCTCACCCCGGAGTCTTCCCTGCTCCTTTGTCAGTCGCTCGATCTCTTTCTCGATGTCAACCAGCTCTGCAAATGGCATATAAAGTGCTGCGTCATGGATCAAAACGGATACTGCATCCTCTGCAATTCCGGTCTTGTCTGCCTGAACATGTACCTCACTGGCATATCCGAGTGTTGCAAAGAATACCTTACTGTTCTCGAAAATATCCCGTACACTCTCCTTCTCTGATACAACATAAACGGTTGCCTTCTTGCTTGGAGCTACATTCATCTCAGTCCGGATATTCCGGATACCGCGAACGGCGGCCTTGATCGTGTCAACGGCGGCCTCATCCTCAGCAAAGTTCCATTCTTCTCTGAACTCCGGCCACTTAGAGATCATAATGGATTCTTCCTCATCCTGCAGGTTGCAGAAAATCTCCTCTGTAATAAATGGCATATACGGATGCAGAAGCTTTAAGGACTGGATCAGAACTGTCTTTAACGTCCAGATAGCTGCTGCCTTAGTCTCGTCTTCATCATTCCACAGACGCGGTTTTACCATCTCGATATACCAGTCGCAGAACTCTTCCCAGATAAAGCTATGGACCTTATCTGCAGCAATACCCATCTCAAACTTCTCCAGATTCTCGGTTGCTTCCTTTGCTAATGTATTTACCTTGGACAGGATCCAGCGGTCTGCCTGTGTAAGCTTGCTTAAATCAACCTCCGCGGTATCTGCCTTCTCCATATTCATCATAATGAATCGGGATGCATTCCAGATCTTATTTGCAAAGTTCCGGCTTGCTTCTACACGCTCCCAGTAGAAACGCATATCATTACCCGGTGCATTACCGGTGATCAGTGTCAGACGCAGTGCATCTGCACCGTATTTATCAATAACCTCTAACGGATCAATACCGTTTCCGAGTGATTTACTCATCTTGCGTCCCTGATCATCCCGTACCAGGCCATGGAATAAAACATGGTCAAACGGCAGTTTTCCGGTCTGTTCAATGCCGGAAAATACCATACGGATAACCCAGAAGAAGATGATATCATATCCAGTAACCAGTACATTGGTCGGATAGAAATAATCCAGATCCTCTGTCTTCTCCGGCCAGCCAAGAGTGGAGAATGGCCACAGAGCTGATGAGAACCAGGTATCCAATGTATCCTCATCCTGCTTTAAGTTCTTGCTCTGACACTTCGGACAGGTACAAGGTGTCTGTCTGGCTACGATCGTCTCTCCGCAATCCTGACAGTACCATGCCGGGATCCGGTGTCCCCACCACAGCTGTCTGGAAATACACCAGTCACGGATATTGTCCAGCCAGTTATAATATGTCTTATCCATACGTTCCGGAACAAGCTTTAACTCACCATCCACAACTGCCTGCTTTGCCGGCTTCGCCATCTCTTCCATCTTAACAAACCACTGCGGTTTTACCAATGGCTCCACGGTTGTCTTACATCTGTCATGCGTACCTACCATATGTGTATGCGGCACTACCTTTACAAGCAGTCCCAATGCATCCAGATCCGCAACCATTGCCTTTCTGGCCTCATAGCGATCCATGCCGGCATACTTGCCGCCCAGTTCATTAATGGTTGCATCATCATTCATGATATTAATCTCTTCCAGATTATGACGCTTGCCAACCTCAAAGTCGTTTGGGTCATGTGCCGGTGTAATTTTCACACAGCCGGTTCCGAACTCTTTATCTACATATGCATCTGCAATAACCGGGATCTCACGGTCCGTCAGCGGCAGTTTCAGTGTCTTTCCAATGATATCCTGATAACGTTCATCCTCCGGATTAACCGCTACTGCGGTATCACCCAGCAATGTCTCCGGACGTGTGGTAGCGATCTCAACAAATCTGCCTTCCTCCCCGACTACCGGATACTTAATATGCCAGAAATGACCCTCCTGCTCCTCATGAATTACCTCTGCATCCGAAATGGTTGTCTGACATACCGGACACCAGTTTACGATCCGGGAACCCTTATAAATATAACCCTTCTCATACAAATTACAGAATACTTCCGTAACTGCCTTATTATTTCCCTCATCCATGGTGAACCGTTCACGATCCCAATCTGCGGAAGAACCCATCTTCTTTAACTGATTTACAATCCGTCCACCATACTCTTTTCTCCAGTCCCATACACGATCCAGGAACTTCTCACGCCCCAGATCATGCTTGTCAATGCCTTCCTTTTTCAGGGCCTCAATAACCTTAACCTCTGTTGCGATCGCGGCATGATCTGTACCCGGCTGCCATAATGCATTATATCCCTGCATACGTTTAAACCGAATCAGGATATCCTGCATAGTATTATCCAATGCATGTCCCATATGAAGCTGTCCCGTAATATTCGGTGGCGGCATCACGATAGTAAAAGGTTTCTTACTCCGATCCACTTCCGCATGAAAATACTTCTTTTCCAGCCATTTACTGTAAATGCGTCCCTCAATCTCCTGCGGATTGTAGGTCTTTTCCAATTCCTTGTGCATAATTCTCCTCCTGATTTATAAACCTCTTTTAACCTGTAGCTCTTATACAGGTCTTATTAGTATTTAAACTTTATCTGTTTAATACTACCGCTATGTGCTGATAAAATCAAGTATTTTGTGTTATTGCCACCAGATCATAATGTGCATCAATAGCAGCCTCGCATGCCTCCCGGTCTTTCTCCTTCAGTGCCCGGAAGATCTCGCGATGCGCCCGGTGGAGCGCCTGTCTGGTCTGCTCATCACTCTGTCTCAGGATTTCATCAATCCATTCCCGGTAAACATCCGAGACTGCATCCATCAGCTCCATCCAGAGATGATTTCCAGAAGCAGCCGCCAGCAGATAATGAAACTGCCGGTCATGCTCTGCCGCATCCTCTTCCTGCTCTCCGGTATTGCCCTGTTCCAGCAAGCTTTCCACCTCCTGCAGCTTTGCTTCCGGATTCTCAATCACAGAGGCACAGATTGCCTTCTCCATCATCCTGCGGAAATCACAGATTTCCTCCTGTGTCACCAGCTTGATCCGCAGGAATATACGCAGCATTTCCGATAATCGTTTGGATACATTTCCGGTATAATAATTTCCGGAGCCCTGAACACTCTCAATGATTCCCATATAGTCCATACTGCGCAGTGCTTCTCTTGTAGAGTTCCGGCTGATCTGCAGCTGTTCCGAGAGAACCCGTTCTGTCGGCAGGCGATCTCCCTGTCTGATCCTGCCTTCCCGGATCTCATCACATAAATAGTCAATCACCTTCTGATATTCTCTGTTCCCTTCCATCCTTCATCTCCTGATCTATATTGTTACCCGTTTTCTGCCGTCTCTTGTTTTATACCATTTTCTGATCCATATATTCCGGTTCACCTGTTTCTTTCATCAATGATAGAACCTGTATCACAGAAAATTAGAAAACAGAACCGAGCCACCCACCGTTAATACTCCGGCTACTGCTATGGACAGGCTGCTCATTGCGCCTTCTACCTCACCCATCTCGATCGCCTTTGCTGTTCCCACTGCATGAGACGCCGTACCGATTGCAATTCCTTTAGCAATCGGTTCCTGTATCCGGAAGATCCGGCAGATTGCCGGTGCAAACATATTTCCCAGCACACCGGTTATAATAATGACTGCAACAGTCAGTGTAACGTAGCCGCCTAGCTCCTCCGAAATACCCATGCCGATTGCTGTCGTAATGGACTTCGGAAGGAATGTGACATATTCCTCATGGGATAATCCACAGATAAGGCTCATAACAAGAATGCAGCACAGCGAAGCCAGAACTCCTGCCGTAATGCCCGCAAAGATTGCTTTCCAGTTATTCTTCAACAGCTCCAGCTTCTCATAAAGAGGAACCGCCAGACAGATCGTGGCCGGGGTCAGGAGATAACTTAAATATTTCGCTCCGGAATAATAAACATCATAATCAATATGAGAAACCGCCAGAATCACGATTACCAGAATCACGGAGATCAACAGCGGATTAAAAATCGCCAGCTTGAATTTCTTATGTAATAAACTTCCCAGACCATAAGCAGCCACACTTACGATCATGCCGAAAAATACCGAATCTTCAAAAAAACTCATTTCTTTCCATGCCTCTTTTCTTCCATACGAATCATAACCTGTGTGATATGACCGGATATCACCATAACCAGAAATGTAGAAACAACCGTGATCAGGACATATGCGATCAGGTTAGACTGTATCACATTCCAGGATGTCAGGAGTCCGACCGCCGCCGGAATAAACATCATAGGCATGATTTCTATCATAAAATAGGATGTTGTTTTTACATCCTCTACCTTAAAACATAATGCCAGGAACATTAATACCAGACCATAGATACTGGCCGGAATCGGAAGGGGAACCAGATAATTTAATATTTCCCCTGCAAATGATATGGCAAGAATAATGCCAAATTGTTTCATGTACTTCATATGTACCACCCTTCTTATAATTGGTCGTACCAATTATAAGAGGATACCTGCCGTTTGTCAATTGGAACTACCAATTTTCCAAACAACAAACCGACACGTTTCTATACGGCAATATGATATGAGGTCAGGACCTCCTTTGCCTGCTCCTTGAGCTCCGGATACTCCGTGAGGATTCCCTTTACACAGGTAAAGCTGTTCTGTCTCTGATCCTCATTGTTCTTCATACCCTCACGCAGCTTCTGTCTGCGCACATTCAGGGAATGCTTCACCTCTACCATCTCACGCTTATCCACCAGTGCCATCAGCTGTTTCAGCCAGATCTCTGCATCCCGCACACCGGCTTTCCGTAAAAGATCCAGCAATTCCTCCTGATATACCTTAAGATCGCCCGTATTCCGCTGATATTGCTCTTCTTCCGCTACCATTGCCTGATACTGCTCCCAGTCATATGCCAGCTCCTTCTGTGTATTTATCTCAAACTTGGCATATAAATAATCCAGACTGTTCGTATTGTTCAGCCACTTGATCTTCACCTTATTCTGTAACAGGATTGCCCGGTTATGCTTCCGGTAACATAGCTTCCGCTCGGTTTCCGCCCGGCTATAGGATGCGAAGATCAAAAACTCTGCGATCATTGCCACGATTGCAATCGCAGCGCCCGGAATCGTCAGCTCGATCTGATACTCCATGGTCAGGACCAGAAATCCGACGATCGTCACAGCAGCCAGAATACCGATCACAACGGCACTGTTCCGCAGGGTTTTCTGCTTCTTCTGCAGTTCTTCCTCCTCATATTGCAAGGAGCCCTTCTCGCCCTCCAGATATTCCAGATCCCGCTTGATCTTTCCACGCATGGTCTCCAGCTCCTTTAACCGATCCAGTGCCTCCGGTATATCCTTCTCCAGCCGCATCAGAAGCTTATAACGCTCCCCTGACAACCGTTTGGGTGTATGCTGCAGCTCCCGGCGGTTCTCCTCCAGCATCAGGATTCTCCGTGCATCCTCCTCCAGGTTCTTCAGATTGCCCGGCTCCATCTGTTCAATCCGCTGAATATCCGAGAAATACATGGTCACAAGCTCGTATTCCCGCTTCTGGTCCTCCAGCTCATAGGTAATATCCACGATCTGCTCCAGATGATGATTCAGCTCTGCCTCTTCTTCTTTTTTCCCCTGTTCATCCGCATCTATGGACTCCAGACTTGTCGGTTCTTCCACCTCCGTCTGTCCAAACAGCTGCGCGATCTTCTTAAAAAGTCCCATACTGTCTCCTGCTTATACAATCTGCTCCCTGAAATCTTCCTTCCACTGATTGAGCATCATATCGATTCGCTGATTAAATGCCTCATAATCGCCCCGCTCCTTATTATACAATGCCTTCTGATAGCGGGTGTAGGCGGATGTACTTTCCGCATCCTCTGTTGCATCCTCCAGCTGCATTTTCAGGCGCTGGAAGTCAGCCTCATCCATTCCAAAGGCTCTGGCCTCCTGCTCTACAACGGTTTCCTCTTCCTCTTGTAATCGAAGTATCAGGTAGGCCTCCAAAGATGCCTGCTTCTGATTCCGTTCAAATGCCTCCAGAAATGCCAGCTTCGCATTTGTGACTTCCATATTCTTTGCCAGCGCCACGCCCTTGTTATGATATACATCACCGAGGAATCGCCGATCCTCGATCTGATCCTCTTTCCGAAGAATCGTATTATAAAGCGAGATTGCCTTCAACAGTCTCTTATACATCAGGAAACTATCTGCCTTTAACTTCAGCTTTTCTTCCTCCGGCAGCAATGCCACAAGCTCCTGCTTATCACGGAACTGCTGGATCTCCGCCGGCTCATAATAATTCCCTGCGGAAAGAATGGTCACCAGAAGCTCCGTCAGAGATACCTCTGCTGCCAGCTTCTCCATCAGCCGGTTCGCCAGCTCCTCCATCTCAAGCTCTGTCTTGATCCACTGCACCAGCTTCCCCTGAAACTGTTCCGGATTTAACAGTGCCACATTGTTATAGATATAAAAGCACAGCTCCTCGTAGGAATATACCTCTACCTTTGTATTTGTAAACCGATATGGAATTACCGCCTGCCTGGTCTGGCATAGAATAATTCTTCCCATAATTCTGATCCTTCCTGTCTACTCATCTTTATCCAGCACAAAATCCTTACGATAAATCTTGTTCGTTGTCGGATATAGTTTTCCAAATCCTTCATCCCGAATCACAACCGAGCCCTTGCACCCGCTGTACATCTCAACCTCCAGCGAAAGCCTGGTCGTCTTGTTCGGTCTGGATGGCAGTCCGTGAATCTCTATGATCTCACGCATTGCCTCCTTTGTGTAATGATTCTTATATAACAGCTCTACCCGGTTGGTATCATCCAGGCAGACATATATTTTTCCATGCACGTTATACCACTCTCTGCCGCCTCTGGCAATCGGAATAAAGGTACCGGTACTGTCTCCGCTTAAAATTCCGATATCACTGTGTACCATATCCTCGGCATTTACGATATATTTAGCCGGATTAATGACATTGGAGCCGATATATGCCGCATAGCAGGCACCCTTGGTATAAATATTCTGTCCGACAAATACCCGTCTGCCGTTACACAGTGCATTCTGGGATGCGTTCGCCCATACCTCCGAGAATCCCACTCCTGTCAGATAAACCGAAGACATATAGGACTCCCGCAGCACTTCATTTACGATCTCCAGAAATCTCTGGTCCAGCTCCCGCTTATCATCATAGATCCGGTAATATCCCATCTGCTCCCGGTAGTCTCTGTGAATCACTGTTACCACCTGCGGAGTCGTTCTTCTGGCAATATCTACCCGATAGAAATCCATTCCCTCCGGTCCGTAGTCAAACAGCCCGACGCTGTTATTCCGAAGGCTCTCCGGCTGCTGGAAGATGAAATGCAGATACGCACTGGTATGTCCGATAATAAAGAACCTGTCACCATATAACTCCAGCTCATCCTGCAGCATATGCAATACCCGGAACAAGGCATGCGAATACTTATAAACCGTTACGACCAGCCGCTCAATCTGTGCATCCTCATAGCGGTTGATAAAGTCCATGATATGTCCCTTCAGAATCAGCAGCAGTACATCCTCATAGGTATAATTCTCCTCCCGGAAAGTCATCCGCTCCGTAGATTCCAGCTTCTCCACGACCTGCTCCAGCATGGTTCCTTTCTGATGGAAGCGATGCTCCAGTGCATCGCTTCCGATATACCACTGCCCCTTTTCCTCTCCGAAAAATGCCACATTCGGCAGCAGATAGGTATCGACGGTATTCAGCTGGCAGATGGACTCCGGCTCTTTTGTCTGCTGATTAAAAAAGCTTAACTGCGTATATTCCGCACATACATCCATTCCCAAATAAAATTTCTGCATGAAGCTGTCCCCTTTCTATAAGATCCTCATGACCTCTTCAAATACATGGCTGTATTTCATATATTCCTCCATGGATGCAGTCAGCCCTTCTGCATCCCGCATTTCCTGATGAATCAGCATCTGATTCAGCCGTTCAAACCGGCTCTCCGGTGCATCCTGTGAATAAGCATCACTCCGGATACTGTCACTCTCGATCAGGGTTACCTTACCGGTATATTTCTCTGCAAAATGATATAACAGCTGCTCGCCATGGAATACAACAAATTCCTGTACATAATAGCCCGGAATCCGTTCCTCCATCCGGCACGGACGGAAATCCAGTGTCTGCAGTTCACTGGTTCCCACACTGTAATTTACGATTACCTCCTGACGTTCCTCTCCCTTATAGATCAGATAGGTCTTCAGGAACAGCTCCTGTGGCAGATCTACAATATCTGCAAAGGACTTAAAGAACGGAAGCAGAATGCCCCGGTTCAAAAATCTTCCTACCGTAGCGGCAACATAGGTCGTTTCTTCCTGTGTCAGCCGGATACACTTCGACAGATACCAGAGCATGGCACCATGGCAGATATCATCCTGAATCTCTCCCTTGCCAATCTCCAGCATCAGATACTCAAACACGGAATCCGGTACCCATTCTTCCCGGATAAAGTACAGATATGCCATTCGTTTTAAGAAGGCCTTGGTAACCATTCCCCGGTGCCTTCCCTTATAATAAGACCGGAAAATGTCCATTGCATTGTCGAGGCTTGCATCCGCAAATATCAGCTGTGCCAGAATATTCTCCTCCAGCTCTCTGGCCTCTCCCAGCACAACCATGGCAACCTCCCACAGCTTCGCCAGTTCTTTCGTATCTGCCTTGTAATAGAAAATCAGATACTGTATCGTCCGATCATTATACTGTCCCTTCTGATACAGATAGATACAGAGCGAGGTCAACGCCTCATCCCCCATAATATCCGTATCTGTAACAATGTACGATGCCAGACGCAGCAGTCTGGAGATCTCCACATCTCCATATCCGAATCTCCGGATGGCCTCATATGCCTTCCGGTTCATACCACGCATAATATATCCGGAAATAATCTCCGCACTGTGGAGCTTATCCAGATAATCCAGATCTACCTGCAGCAGGTACTTTTCCAGAATATCTCCATCATAATTCTCCAGATAATACTCTATAATCTGCAGCAACACCTGCTGCCTTGCCTGATAGCTTAACTCCTGACACTCCAGAATATCCCGTGCCTGATTCACATCTCTGGCATCCCGCAGATGCCTGTGCTCCATTTCACTGTAAATGTATGCCAATAACCGGGCATCGGACGGATTATAATGCCGGCAGGTGTCCAGAAATACTCCGGTATTCACCAGTCGTTCCAGCCGGTACGGCATGGTACTCACATACCGGTTTCCTCTGGTGTCGATCAGTGTCACAACTGCGGAATCCGTTACAATATCAATATAGGCTCTGCCGTCAATAACCGGCACCTGCTGTTCATCCTTCAGCTCCTTATGGGTTACAACGACCGCTTTGATCCCCGGATTCGTGCAGGTCAGCCGCCGTTTGAAAATAATATTGGTCAGTCTGGCCGCATACTTCGGATTGATCTGCTTCGGATTCAGGAACTCCTTATAGATTACCAGCAGAAATTCATGAATCGCACCCTTTACGATCTGTTCTTCCATAAAGTTCTCGATCACAGGCACCATCTCGCCATATAGCTGCGGATAGGTCGTCTTATTCCGGATCAGATTGGCATACAGATATGCCTGCTCATATTCTGTTAATGTATGACTGTAGATCAGATATCGCAATACAGCCTCCGGCAGTACCGGATATTCCTTCAGATTCATACTGCGGATATAACATTCATAAATACCGATCAGCTTTAAGCCCTGACGGATCCCACGATCAAAATAATCGTGATACTCTTCTTTACAGCAATTCGCTCGGATCAGCATACTGCAGATCACATTCAGTGCGTTCAGCTCCGGCTTCTGTGTATCGATCTCCTGCAACAGGCGGAACAGATTCTTCTGGAATCCATGCTCCTTTCCCGCCAGCTCTACACAGATATGCAATACATCATCCGAAATGTATTCGTGATGCATACCCCAACGGATCGCAGATACCTCCAGAGCATCCAGCTTCCGAAGCATCAGCGGTTCCCGGTTAAACATATCACATAATTCATAATATAGGATCGGGCTGTGGATTCCCTGCTCGTAAAGCTTCTGGATCTGCGCATAGACCGGTCCCTTCCCCGTATCCTGAGAATCATCCAGAAATGTCAGCAGCCAGAAATAGAACAGCTTCTCGCCCTGTGTTTCAAACTTCTCCTGGATCATGGCTCTGGCTCTCGCAACCGAATCCGCATCCTTATAGGCCAGTGCCTTCAGGTATGCATAATAGCTGGATGCCTGACTGCCCTCTACCATTCGGTCCTGATCTGCATCGATCCGCTTAAACTCTTCCTCCACCATGATCTGATTGCCCGCCAGAATGTTCATATGGAGGATTCCCAGCCGGTATAGCTGATCCTCCTTACAATACTGCACCAGATTCCGTAAGGCATATAATGTTTTCTCTACGTATTTATCCAGTGGCAGCTTCCCGGTCCGGAAGTCCAGATAGCTGGTGATCAGACTGCACTGATGTACCTTTATAATATGACTGTTGCGGAACAGATGCGGTGGCTCCGGCTTATTAACAGCCTCCGTCCGGATCACGATCTCCACCACAAGCTTCTGGTATGCGGTCTCGATCGTAATATGTCCAAGATTGGAATCCCGCTCCATGTATTCCGGAAATACCATATACTCCAGTGCGTATTTATTTCCGATAAAATCTTCCATACTGACATAATGCTTCAACGGCTTTATAAATCGCACATCAGAGGTCACCTCTGCATTCAGATAGCCCCAGGTGTTTCTCACCAGCTGCAGACTGTGTTTCTCCGGCTCCTCATGATATGCCAGCTGCTGCCTGTGTTCCGGAACTTCCAATGATAACGAACGTTTCTTATGCGTATAGGTCAGAAATTCCTCCATAGCCTGACTGGCAGACAGGCTCCGGGTCAGACTGTTATAGACCTCTGCATACATCGGCTCCCGCTCCAGAAATGCACGGTAAAACTCCTGCGAAGTGAACAGCCGGACTGCCTCATTCCAGTTATTCTCTGCAAGACTTGCAAACTGGAACATATCGCCCAGCTCTCCCATAGAGCTCTCCACTGCCGGTGCCGTGATCTCTATATCATACGGAATGCGGAACTCGCCTCCGTCTGTCACCAGATAGATCATACCGTTGATCTTCTCACCCTTCTCCCATTTACCGGCGTCAAAGGTCAGCTCGACCTCCTGTGATTTTCCGATAAAATTATGAGGCTCAATCTTAAACAGGTACCGGTTATCATATACCATTGCTTTCATTCGCTGATCATTTACAGACTGTACGGTCAGTGTCCCCTGATACTGGGAACCCGCTTCTATGTTCAGTTGTAAATGATCGGCAGATATCTCTACCTGTGGACGTCTGACATCAAACTCGCCCTTTGCATACTGTTCAACTTTTTCTTTCATCTACAACACCCTTGCCAATCCTTCCTGATATGGTCTATAATAATCCATAACATAATTAGCTATATTATACCAAAGATTGTCGAAATAGAAAAGAAGGAGAGGGATATTTTTATGTTACAGCCAGCAGATCAGTTTCACGGCAGTGATTTAGAGAAAGTAGAACAATTATATGGAATCAAGCGGGCAGATATCCGGCCATTCGCCTCCAATGTAAATCCTCTTGGATTATCTCCGGTTTTAAAGAAAGCTCTGCAGGAGAACCTCGATGTTCTCACCGATTATCCGGATCGGGACTATAAAGAGCTGCGGGAAGCTATTCATGCCTATACCGGTGCAGATGCAGACCATATCCTGCCCGGAAGCGGCACAACAGAGCTGATCGTTACATTTATCCAGACGATCAAGCCAAAGAAGACTCTGGTTGTAGAACCTACCTATTCCGAATATAAACGTGATCTAAAGGCGATCAAGAGCGATGTGACTGACTATGTTTTATCCGCAGAGGATGATTTCAGATTAGATCCGACCAAGCTCTGCGAGCAGATCGATGAATCTGTAGACTTGGTGGTTCTGTGCAATCCGAATAATCCGACCTCCACCTGTTTAAGCATCAGTCAGGTAGAGACCATTGTTAAAAAATGTAAGGAATGCTCCGCATTTCTTCTGGTTGATGAGACCTATGTAGAGTTTGTTAAGGACGTATCCATGGTCTCTGCAATCCCGTTAGTAAAGAAATACAACAATCTGATCGTACTCCGCGGTGTGTCAAAGTTTTTTGCAGCACCGGGGCTCCGTCTCGGCTATGCCTGTGTATCAAACGATAAGCTGCTCCGCTATCTGCGCAAGCACAGCAATCCATGGTCCATCAGCTCGCTGGCTGCCTATGCCGGAACAGTGATGTTTACCGATCAGGACTATATCCGCAAAACCCGCGATCTGATCTCTCAGGAGCAGGGTCTGATTTGCTCTACCCTTCGCGCCAGAGGCACTCTGAAGGTATACCAGCCGACAACCAACTTTGTCCTGCTGCAGATCCTGAAGGACGGCGTGACCGCTTCGGATGCGTTTGAGCATTGTATCCGGAAGGGCCTCATGATCCGTGACTGTTCGAACTTCATCGGTCTCGGTCCGGAGTATATCCGTTTCTGCTTCCTGAACCCGGAGGACGATGACCGGCTGGTCAACACTCTGTTAGAGATTTTGTAAGCAGTCTTGCCTGCTTTGGAGTTTCTTCCTTGAATTTCTTATATATCCGGATAAAGTGGCTTGCATCTGCAAACCCGGTTTCCTGAGCAATGTAGCTGATCTCGTAGTCGCTGTAAAGCACCAGCTCCTCTGCTTTGGATATCCGGATATATTCTATATACTCTTTACAGGAACGTCCATATTGCAATTTAAACATTTTCGCAAAATTCGAATAACTCATTCCACTCTGCTCGGCCAGCTCCTGTACCCGGAGTGCCTCTCCGGAATGTGCATCGATATATTCCAGAATGTGATCAAAAAACTGTTCTCCGGTCTCGGCCTTATCCGTCCCCTGAAGCTCCTTGCGCTCCGGTGTCCAGTTCCGGATCATGCGGATCAGCATCGTTGCCAGATTGGAATAAATATTTAATTCATACCCGAACTGTTTCTCCTGCTGTTCCTTCAGGCAGTCCATAATTAATGCTCCCAGGCCATAGCTCTCCTGCTTCTCCCGATCAAATATCATTGGATCCCGTTCCTGTACCATAGCCAGTGTTTTCCGGATCGTCGGCAGGTAAACTCCCGGAATCCGGATTACATTCAGATCAAACTTCACCACCGCATACCGAATCGGAAGCTCCCCATGCATCCGGATCCGGTGGAGCATCTTCGGCGGAAGTACGATCATCATCCCCGGGTTCAATGTATAACGATACTTCCCGCAATCCACATGAATGCTTCCCTCTGTCACATACAGAATCTCCATAAAATAATGCCAGTGACCGCGTACATAAAACGTAAGATCCTGTACATCCTCCAGATAAATCTGATACGGTGTATTCATAACATCAATATATTCAAATAATTCCATATC